>WLWD01000038.1_pt1 | contig 149877 bp, 127 predicted proteins | sample 6712731 | NCBI WGS metagenome assembly WLWD01 (sample SAMN12718690, study PRJNA576275) | sponge metagenome | isolation source: marine sponge | host: Mycale hentscheli | place: New Zealand: South Island, Marlborough, Capsize Point | collected 2014-11-01
ATTCCCTTCCGTGCTCGAAAATAGACTGATACAGCACTAATTGATTTTCTTCCCGAGTATAAATTTCATAACCAAGGTCCCCGGTAAAAGACACACGAAATAAAACCGTTTCATAGCCGTCGATCTCCATCACTTTGTTTCTCATAAAACGAAAGTCTTCGTTGGAAAAAGAAAGCCCAGTCAGCTTTTCCATCACTGCTCTGGCATGGGGGCCCGCGACATTAAATCCGCACCATTTCTCACTAATTGACTGAAACGCCACCCCTTCAGCAGGCAGGTATCGTTCAAATAACCGACAGTGATATTCCTCTGCGGTCCCTCCGCCGATCATAAAGAATCGATCTTCAGACAGGCGAGCGACGGTAAAGTCCCCGGCAATTCCTCCCCGCAGACCTAATAAAGGGGTGAGGCAAGTGCGACCATCTTCTTTGGGTACATGGTTCGCCACCAATTTATCAAGCCAGGCAGATGCGCCGGGGCCAGTGATTTCATATTTAGCGAAATTTGAGGTATCCACTACACCCACAGATTCCCGCAATGCCCTCGCTTCTTCTCCCATGATATTGAACCAGGCAGGACGTTCAAAACTAAAATCATCTTTCTGCTCCATGCCTTCTTTGGCAAACCAATGGGGATGTTCCCAACCATAAGACAGTCCGAAGACTCCTCCCATGGATTTCTGCATTTCATAGACCGGTCGGGTTTTGATTGGTCGACCGGCCTCCCGTTCTTCATTAGGAAAATGAATACGAAAACGGGAGCTGTAACTATCTGCTACCCGAGCTTTGGTATAGGCTTTTGTTGTCCAGTTGCCGAATCGGGCCACGTCCCAGGGGAACATGTCCAACTCTGGCTCTCCTTCTACGATCCACTGGGTCAGTGTTAGACCCAGACCAGCGCTTTGACTGAAACCTGGAATAATTCCGTTACAGACAAAATAGTTTTTAAGGCCTCTTACCGGGCCTAACAGCGCTGACGAGTCTGGAGACCAAATCATGGGTCCATTGATGACCCGTTTGACTCCTGCACTGGTCAGCACCGGTACCCGGTCACAGGCACGCATGACATTCTCCATAATACGATCCATGTCTTCCTGCAATAATTCGTGGCCAAAATCCAATGGCGTACCGTCTTCGGCCCAGAATCGTCCGTCTTTTTCATAGGCTCCAACCAACAGTCCTTTGCCCTCCTGCCGAAGATAGTATTCCTTGTCCCGATCCGCAACCAGCGGTAGCTCTCTTCCCAATTCAGTGATTTCCGGAATCTCCTCAGTCACGAAATACTGATGTTCCATGGTCATCAGCGGTAATTCAAACCCAGCAAGTTTCGCGACTTCCCGTCCCCATAAACCTGCCGCATTCACTACGTATTCGGCATGAATATTTCCCTGAGGGCTGACAACATTCCAACCGCCGTCTGCTCTTTGGGTAGTGTCGACTACCGGGGTAAAACGATAGACTTCTGCACCATTTTGCCGCGCCCCGCTGGCATAGGCATGGGTAACCCCAGATGGGTCAACATGCCCTCCTAGCGGTTCAAACATCGCACATTTAACGTCATCAATATTCAGGAGTGGATGCAAATCCAGAATTTCTTTTGGCGACAATTCATAAAAATCCGCATCAAAGGCCTGGGCTTTAGAGGATTGCATTCGCAACTGGTGGACCCGATCCGTAGTACAGGCAAGGTAAATGGAGCTTGGTTGATGGACACCACAGGATTGCCCGGTTTCCTTTTCCAGCTCATTGTAGAGCTTCATGGTGTAGTACTGTAAACGGGAAATGTTGTTGTTGTCGTGCAAACCGTGAATACCCGCAGCCGCATGCCATGTCGACCCGGAGGTAAGCTCATCCCGCTCCAACAGCACAACGTCGGTCCACCCCAACGGGTTAAGTGATACAGAATACTGCAGCCCACCAGGCCGCCACCGATTACCACCACCTGAGCATGTGTCTTCATCGTCAATAAAAATAGAGCTATAGATTAAAAAATACGAAACTGAATCTGGCCATCAAAAATGGCTATCAACTTTAGTCAGCTATTCTGCGCTGCCACCGCCATTAAGAAATTCAACGAATTCGACAATTCGTTGGCAAGCAACGACCATCTGCTCATCTGAAACGCACAAACTAACCCTTAGCAATCCGGCTCCGGTTCGGCCAAATCCATCGCAAGGCAGAATCGAAATGTTATGACGGTTTAAAAGTTCCCATGCAAACTCCTGCCCAGATACATCAAAAGAGCGCACATCCAACACAACAAACATCCCCCCAACCGCACTGTATATCTCAACCCCTTTAGCCTGTTCCATGGATTCAACGAGGATCTGCCGCCTCCTGGACAGCGTTCGACAGACCTCATTGGCCACCTCACTGCCGGAATTCAGTGCTTCCACACCCGCATCCATGATAAATGGCGGCAAGCCATAACACATACACATGGATAAGTTTTTAAGATTAGCCATGAGATTTTCCGGGCCAACCACCCAGCCCAATCGCCATCCAGTCATTCTATGGGATTTGGATAAACTGGAAATAGAAATACAAACTTTGTCCGCACCCGGAAGGCTGGAGGGAGAACACCGCTCTTCCGCTGGTAGAATTTCCAGATAAACCTCATCACTTACCAACCAAATATCTTTTTCAACACAAATATTCACCAGGGGCTGGAACTGCTCCACGGTATAAACGGCGCCTACCGGATTATTCGGAGAATTCACAACAATTGCCCGAGTGCGCTCGGTAATACACTTTATAATATCCTCAGGGTCAATCTGAAAACCGTTTTCTGCTTTAACGGGAACACTAACTAGCGTTGCACCGGATGCGGTGAATGCGGCAGGATAAGTGGTGTAGTAGGGCTCAATCAGAATCACTTCATCACCATGCTCAAGCAGGCATTGAGCTACTGCATACAGTGCATTTTGAGCGCCAGCGAAAACTGCGCAATTCGCCGCAGTGACTTGCTGTCCGTTCAGTTCTTCATGACGTCTGGCAATGGCCCGCCGCAAGGGCAGTATTCCATTTACCGGAGTATAGTGATGGCGACCATTTTGCAGACTTTCGATGGCAGCATTAACAATATTATCTGGTGTGCGTTCGTCCGTTTCCTGTCCCACGCTGAGAACGATAACTTCCTCGCCGGCTTCTTTTCGCGCTACCCCTTCGTAGTGGACTTCCCAGGCTGTGGACCCTTCACCGGAAATACGCTCTGTCAAACTGGAAAATTTCATGTCAATCCAATAAAAAATGTCATCAAGTTAAACGCGCTAAAGTTAAACGCATCAAAATAAAACAGGGTGAATCGATCTGGTTCAGGCAACGTCTACCCCCTGCTTGCTGTTTTTATCATCGCCGATTTAGTCATCTGATTTAGTCATCTGATTTAGTCATCTGATTTAGTCATCTGATTTAGTCATCTGATTTAGTCATCTGATTTAGTCATCTGGTTTAGTCATCCAATTTAGATCATCGATATACATGGACAGCATGACTGAGATATCTTTACTTGAACTCAGCGCTAAAACTATTTACCTCTGTAATATCCCATATCCGTTTTACGGCATTTTCCATTTCAGCTTCGGTCATAACTCCACTGTACTCAGCCAGCATAATCGCCTTTTTTGTTAATTCTTCCCGGGATAAAGAGTTACCGGGATCACCCTTGGGAACATCAGTAAGGTGTTCGTAAACGGTGCCATCCTGCATGGTTACCACTACCCGGGATGACCATTTCCCGGGATAAGCGTTGTCGATAGATTCATCCAGAACCATCTCAACACAATCATGTAACTTCTGATTAATCGAATCGCCAAGGGCTTCGTCAGTAAAATCATTAACGCCAGCCCGTCCATACCTGGCAATCAGAGCCAACACAAAACCCATGGAAAATTTCGATTGATGGATGGTAGTTGGATCTTGTACCGCTCCTAATACATCAATTGCTGCCTGATAGACGTGGGCCTTAATGTGGACAATATGTCTATGGTTGATACCATACTTATTGCGCAATTCCAGTAAAGCATCCGCCGCAGGGTGGGTATGACGACAGGAAGCATGAAACTTAAAAGACGTCTCAATAGTGGCCCACCTGGACCCCAGGCGATCCGTAATCCATGATTCATCTCCTTCTCCAAGCATCATTCCCTTCCCCCCTCAAGGATCTGTCTCGCGCCGCTAAAACCATCTCTTGCAATGTATGCCGCCTGCAAGCCGTTCATTGATGCCTTTGCCGTGTGGAGTTGTTTTGAATCCGCTGCATCTTTTAAAAACTCCCATAATCCACCGGCCTGGGTTCCGGCAGAACCTAATGCATTCAGGGTTTGTTCTTTATCCATTTTTAACAAATTACATGCTGCCATTGCGGCACCGATGGTTCCGGCAGTTGCCGTCATGTGAAACACACGGTAATGGGATCGACCCAGGTACTGGCCAACACGGATGCAGGATTCATAACCCGCTATGGCTGCGGTGATAAACTCCTTGCCCGAAATTTCCGAATTTGATTGTGCAATGGCAAAGATAGGGGAAAACACAACGGTAGCAGGATGGGAGATGGACTGATTGTGCAAATCGTCCTGCTCCACCACATGGGAAGCCGCCCCGTTCACCATGGCAGCGAAAAAAGGACTGGTGGTTTTATCTGAACCAAAAAGGCTACATGGGCCTTTTTCTGGCCCCATTTGCTCTGCGAATAATCTCAGCATCCGCACCTGAGGTGCAGTGGATCCAGCGACAGCAGAGGTATACCAATCCAGAAACAGATCTTCTGTGCCACGAATGACGTTGTCCGGAATGTCTTCAAAACGTAGTTCTGAAGTAAATCTGGCTAATGCCTGGGATGGAGTTACCGACATAATAAATCACCTGATTACAAGTGGAAGACTAACGTCGCATTCTACCAGGGTATTTGGTTAAAAGTCCGCAGTTGTTTGGGGGTTTCGACAAAAACGCGAACAGCGTAATCAAAATCCACATTTATCAGGGGTATGTCACGAAGACCTAATAAGCGTTGTCGCGAAGAGCTGGAACAATGCTAACGAGAAGAGAAAAAATAATAGCAGCTTCGTCGGTACATGGAATCAACCATGAAATCCAGCCATGGAAACTGGAACATGGGGTATAGGGTATGAGATTAGGCCTTAACACTCACATTGGAGCCTGCATTTGCGCTGGAATTTGAAATTTGCGGTATTTGAGATATTTGTCCTCTACCGGATGACCGAATGAAATCGAGAATTCGGGTAATCACTTTTTTATAGTGTTCATAGAGTTTAGAACCAGAGTGGGTAGTTTCCCGCTTTTCCTTTGAATAATAAAGTGCTGGATAGGAAACGCTTTGAACATCAATCCCTACGCCCCGAAACTCAGACTTTATTCCTTCGCAAAAACCCCACAAACCATAACTGCCGCCCTGGATTATCGGGCTATCATTGTTTTTCTCCGCCAGCATTCCGGCATCAACGAACATGACTTTACTGTTGGCAGACTTTCTTAAATACGGAAAAATTGATTGCAAGATACAAATCGGCGTAATGAAGGTTTCATTAAGCGTTTGTGAAATTTGGTGCTGGGATTGGTGCAGAAACTGAAAGGATGGAAAGGTATCGACCAGATAGATAAAAGCGTCAAGACTACCTGACTCTTCTATCATCGACTGAATAGGCTGATGGCTATCGTTTAATCCAATACCGCCCTCATACGCTTTGACACAATTGGGATAACGGTTAGACAGAGACAACTGATGCTGATCGTCACCACCACATAATATGATCGAGTTATCTTCGGCGCTCAACCCGTCTACAATCTGGTCTCCAAACTCATCTTTCACGCCGAGAATCAGAATATTCTTTTGCGGAGGCATCACCGATCTCCCAAAACCTCTAAACCAAGGTTTATGTCTTTATTTTTTGCAGCTAAATTGTTCGAAAGTGAACAAAAATGCTACTCCTTGACCTATTCAAACATGAAACAGCTAAGACAACATTAACGACAGGTTACCAAAAGATTAACGTTAGTTAATGCTATTACATTTCATAGGAAGGGAAGTATCTTCACTAAATTGGTTTTTACGAGCACCAAATAGCTTCCTTTTATTAGCCAAAATCTGGCGTTAAAAATTAAATAGTCGATATTCGATGTCGGAAATCTAATACCTGAAATCTAATACCCGAAAAAGTTACCTAAACAACGCACTGCTATCCAGACTTTCGTGGTGGCAGTCCGGTATGTTGCGTCAGGATTCGGCCTTTCTGTGGTCGACCACTCTTATTCTGCTGTCCATGTTTTTTTGAATAACTATTTTTTCTCCTCGGGCTTTTGTACTGTTGGCCCCCTCCGGGTTGGTTTGTAGGAATCAGGTGTTGGCGGGTATTGCCAATCAGATCGGACCGACCCATATTTATCAGCGCATCTCTGAGCATTGGCCAATTTGCGGGATCATGATATCGAAGAAAGGCTTTATGAAGCCTTCTTTGTTTATCCCCTTTCGCACTGCTCACCTCTTCGCTATCCCGCTTGACACGCTTTAAAGGATTCTTGCCCGTGTGGTACATGGTCGTCGCGGTAGCCATGGGGGACGGATAGAAATTTTGCACCTGATCCGCGCGAAAGCCGTTCGACTTTAACCAGATTGCCAGGTTCATCATGTCCTCATCAGTCGTACCGGGGTGAGCCGCGATAAAATAAGGAATAAGATATTGCTTCTTCCCGGCTTTGTTGGAGAACTTTTCAAACAATTCCTTGAAACGATCGTAACTACCCATGCCAGGCTTCATCATTTTGGACAACGGCCCGGTTTCAGTGTGTTCCGGAGCGATTTTCAAGTATCCACCCACGTGATGAGAAACCAGTTCTTCTACGTATTCCGGTGATTCAATGGCCAGATCATATCTCAGACCAGAACTAATCAGCACTTTCTTCACTCCTTTGAGCTTCCTGGCTCGACGATAGAGGGAGATCAAAGAGGAGTGATCTGTATTGAGGTTTTCGCAGATACCGGGATAAACACAGGAAGGCCTACGACAGGAGCTCTCAATTTTTTTGGACTTGCAGGCAATGCGATACATATTCGCAGTAGGGCCACCCAAATCAGATATGACGCCGGTAAATCCCGGAACCTTATCCCGAATTTCCTCTATTTCCCGGATAATGGAATTCTCGGAACGATTCTGAATAATTCGCCCCTCGTGCTCGGTAATGGAACAAAAGGTATAACCACCGAAACAACCCCGCATGATATTGACGGAAAAACGAATCATTTCATATGCTGGAATCCTGGCCCCACCATAAGCAGGGTGAGGTACCCGGGCATATTCCAAATCAAATACAAAATCCATTTCTTCCGTGGATAAAGGAATGGGAGGAGGGTTTATCCAGATTTTTTGCCCCCCCTGGTTTTGTACTAACGCCCTGGCATTTCCGGGGTTGGTTTCGAGATGCAGTACCCGGTTTGCATGGGCGTATAAAACAGGGTCACGGTGCACGTCGTTGAATGAAGGAAGCCGGATGACCGTTTTTAGACGCTGCTCTAACTTATGCTGCACTCGTTGGCTTTTATCGATGAACTCGACCTTAACACTAACTTTTGGAGCATCACCATCCAATCCATTCTGATTGCCATTTTTCTTGCGATTTTCCTTGTCATTGTCTCCTTTGTCAGGAGCATTTTCGCAGGATGGATCAACGAAATTATAGGGATTAATCGGTTGTTCAATCCGACCTGGTTTATCCACATTGGTTGAATCCATAACCTGCCAATCTTCGGGCAAGTCTTTAATAAAGAAAGCAGTCCCTCGGACATCCGTGATTTCCTTTATATCCTGTCCCTGTGAAAGCCGGTGAGTGACTTCGACAATGGCTCTTTCGCCATTACCATAGATCAATAGATCTGCCTTTGCATCAGCTAGAACTGACCGGCGTACCTTGTCCTGCCAATAGTCATAATGAGCAATTCGTCGCAAAGACGCCTCGATACCACCGATAATAATGGGGGCGTCTTTATAAGCCTCCCGGCATCGCTGGGAATAAACGATGGTACATCGGTCTGGACGTTTACCACCGATATCATCCGGTGAGTAGGCGTCATCAGAGCGAATCTTGCGATCAGCTGTGTAGCGATTAATCATTGGGTCCATGTTTCCCGCAGTAACTCCAAAATACAAATTTGGCGCTCCCAAAACTTCAAATGACTCAGCGACATGCCATTTTGGCTGGCTGATTATGCCTACACGAAATCCCTGCGCTTCTAGCAATCTGCCAATGATCGCCATCCCGAAACTTGGATGATCAACGTAGGCGTCACCTGTCACCAGAATCACGTCACAGCTATCCCAACCAAGGAGATCCATTTCTTCCCGGGAGGTGGGAAAAAATGGCGCTCGACCAAAACACTCTGCCCAATAGACAGGGTATTGATTTAAGGGGGTAGGACGAGTGGTGAGGGATATTTGCATAGCGGCTCCGATTGAGCTGGGATTTTACCTCAATCGGTAGAACAGATGGCTTCTATATTGCGTTTCCCACTTCTCAGGTACCACCTGTCTAGCCCCGGGTCAGCCCCGAATCAGCCCTGAATTGACATTAGTTCAGTATAATTGCAGTTGCCCCAAAACAGAGTAAACTTCAGCCAGCAACCCTTTAAGTATTAGTTATTATGTCCACCCTTCATTCTCCTATATTTTGTGAAATCGATCTGGACGCAGATGGTAAACATCACGGTTTTTTGCGTTTGCCCCACTCTGTACACCGCTCAGCCTATGGTTGGATACCAATTCCCATCACCTCAATCAAGAATGGGGACGGCCCTACAGTGCTGCTGATGGCGGGGAATCATGGTGATGAGTATGAGGGACAGGTGGCTCTGTGTAATCTTAGCCAGCAGATTTGTCCTGAGGACATTAATGGGCAGGTTATCCTCTTACCCATGGCGAACTTTCCAGCAGCCCGGTCGGGAATGAGAACATCACCCATCGATGATGGAAATTTGAATCGAAGTTTTCCAGGAAACCCTCTTGGTACCCCAACACAAGTTATTGCTCACTTTATTGAAACGGAGCTGATAAAACGAGCTGACTACCTACTCGATATTCACTCCGGCGGAAGTTCATTGATATATATTCCCTCGGCCCTTCTAACCATTGATGCTGATCCTGACCAACATCAGGCGAATCTGGCACTGGTTAGGTCAATCGGTTTTCCCCAAACACTTTTGTTTAGCCAATCGGGCATGGAGTGTTATTCCTCATCCGCAGCCCATCGTAATGACTGCGTAGCGATAACTCTGGAGGTAGCCGGGGCGGGTACCATCGATCGATCTGCTTTGCAGCAATTGTATCGCGGCCTGGAGAGCTATCTGGCTCACGTCGGTGTTAATAGTGCTCTACTGGACGAAGCAAACCCCATGGCAGCTGAGCCCGTGTTTATATCCAGGACAGATATCGATGAGAAAAACGAAGATGGCGGGAACCATAATACAGAGTTTTTGACCATCACCGGGGAAGAATGTTATTGCTACTCTTATGGATCCGGTTTGTTTGAGCCTCTGGTCAATTTGGGTGATCAGGTGGTCCAGGGGCAATCAGCAGCTCTGATCCATGAACCGGAAACCCCGTGGAAAAAACCCGAACAGGTATCATTCAAGGCCGCTGGAAAAGTGGTTTCAAAACGCGTACCTGCCAGAGTTGAGAGGGGCGATTGTCTCTTTGAAATTGCCGAAAAAACTGAATGCTGAATCAATTCAAAACATCAACTACCAAACAGGGCCCAGATAAATCAGGATCAGATAAAGATGCCACTTACCCCGGATATACGGAGGTAATCCCTAAGGGAGTTCGTTGTATTCTGACTTCCTTATGCTACACGGTTAGCCATGCTCCATTGGTCATCGGGGCATTCCCTATCCTGTGTTTTTAAACAGGTCTCCCCGAGACGTTAAGACATCTTCAAATGCTTTTTTAAAACCCACTATTTCATCGTTCCCTATGGTCAGCATCAGTGAAATAAATCCCCTTCTTACGATGTAATAACCCCGCTCCAGCATATTAAGGAAAACCAACTCCATAATCCGGTCGTCTTCTTTTTCCAGATCTTTAACATTTTGAATCCCGGCACAGGTCGTGTGCAATCCTAACAATGATCCAATACCGATAAACTGGAAGCAGCTATCATACCGGGCACTCAATGAATTCAAATCCAATCGCAACTGCTCTCCTCGAGCATTCAATTCATCCAATACCTGATTAGTTAGCACTTCCTCCATGGCCGTCGCACCGGCAGCCATGGTTAAGCTATTATTATTAAAAGTTCCAGCATGAGGAATGGCATTTTCTCTGGTTGGATCGAATAGCTCCATGATATCCTTATTTCCGCCAAATGCACCAAATGACATCCCACCACCGAGGTATTTACCAAGAGTCGTAAGATCAGGGTGAATATTGTGAACCTGCTGTAACCCGCCGGCAGATAACCTTGAGGTCATGACTTCATCAAAAATAAGGATTGCCCCGGACTTTCTACTCTCCTCGCGGATCATCCCTAGAAATTCAACGCTAGCGGGAATACATCCACCCGACCCCTGCATCGGCTCAATCAGCACACAGGCCAAATCACTGGCATGGGCACGAATCATTTCACGCACGGATTCAAGGTTATTGTATTCCCCGAGCACATAATCAAAAGGGGCGTTAATCGCCATATTGCCATTTTTAAAATACAACAGCCCACCGTGGTATCCCCCCTGAAAAACCATGACTTTGCCACGCCCAGTCGCATGTCTGGCAATGGAAATAGCCAGAAGATTCGCTTCGGTACCCGAGTTGGTAAATCGCACCAGTTCGATGGAAGGGAAACGCTCGCACATCAATCTGGAGAGTCGCATTTCATCAACATTATGGCCGCTAAGACTGATCCCCTGATCCAATGCCTTGTCAATGGCTCGCCGAATCACAGGATGGTTGTGTCCAAATAATCCAGCGGTATATTCCCCAAGAAAATTGACATACTGAAACCCATCCGCATCCGTGATTTGACATCCACTCCCACTAACAATCCTCAGAGGCGCCGGACCGTGGAACAACACGGTTCTTGTGTTGCCACCGGGCATGAAAGAAATCGATTCATTGAAAGCAGAAACAGAGCCTGGGCGCTTTTCCAGATATAGGGTTCTTGCCTCAACTAGCGCAAGGTCAAGTTGTTGATCCAGCGCTAACTGTTGATCTGAAGTGGCAGACTCAATGGTTGTATTGATGTTCACAATCGTCCCCAATGCATTGAAAAGTTTATTGGAAAAAGTTCATTGAACTACCAGAGAAGATTCACCCACTCAAGCGAGTATTAGCAACTCCGACAGCAACCCTGGCAATCAATTTGTACTCGACATTGTACCGATGAGAAGGCAGTGCGGCAGCAATAAACGACCTGACCCTATCTGAGTTTTTGTATTTCAGGATGATAGATAGGTTTAGTATTTGATGCTCTGGCCTCCATCAGAATAAACTGGTTCTGGCGCTCCCGGTCCTTGATGGATAAATAGGTTTCCCTGTCCATTTCATACAACTGTTTTTTATACTCTTGTGTCGCGTCGAACCAGCGCTGTAAACTTTCTTCATAGCGCTGGCCTTCGAGGATATCCAATGTTTCGAAATACACCTTTATCGCCAGCAAATAGCGTACAACATTTCTTTCTGCTGCTCCCCTTTGGCCCCGCACATACTTTGGAGCACCGCTCCAGGTTTTTCCTGCTATTGAAAATCCGACCTTCTTTCGAGCTACTGTTAAAAAATACACATTCGCCAGGCTGGATACGTATCCCGGTACGCTGGAAAAGTCGAACTCAAGATAAACCCCTTCTTTGCCACTGGCGTTGGTTACCCCAATAGCCCGAACACGGAAGTCATAATTTGAACTATCATAAGGTCCATCCTTGGCGCTGAAGTTAATACGTAAAACATCCTCTACTGTCTCCGATTCAAAATTCATTAACAACAGCGACGCCTGATCCGGAGTCAGATATCCTTTCACTCCAACATAGAATCCGAGTTTCTGAGGAATGAGATCAGTTCGAAAGGAGCAACTCTTTATGTTCAGGTGCAGGGTTACGAATTCACACCATTGCCCCACCTGGGATAACTGTTTTGAAAATAGCGAAAAGGAAATATCTGGCAAAAAAGCCCTAACACTGGCGCTGATAACACCGCGCTTACTTGATGAATCCAAAGTAAATGGCAAAGCACCCGCTTCCTGGCTTTGAACAAAATCTTTGTGTCGTTTTTGCATTTCACTCATGACACTGGCATTGGCTGAACTACTATTCACAGATATAAAAAAAAGCAGTGAAATGAAACCGATGAGGGTTGAGAAGCGGGGAAACATGGGTTTCAAAGATGGATAAATAAAAGTGGCGGTAGCAATCAATTTGAAAAACTGCCCATTGAGTGCATGAGAAAGATCAAACCTGAGCACAAAAACATTTCAGATGGATATTGGCTATCCACCGCTGCCCAAGAAGCAATACTTTCTCCAGAACCCAAGCATGAGTATGAGTATCTCCCTCCAGACACGTTACGCTTACATCGATTAATCATCACTTTTTTGTATATTCCTTTTGGTAATGGAAGGCGGGTATTTTAGTCTATGTATTATCGTTACAGACAATCTTATTTCAGGAAGGTTTAATGCGATTCTCATTGACGACCGAAAGCCTACCCCATTAATTCCCAAAAGTTCCGCAACTGCACGGGCGAAACGATTTTCAAACCCGGTTAACACTCACTTCATGGTACTTTCACTCATAGTACTTACGATAAAACCCAGCCAGGTTCCGCAAAGCAGGCATTCGAGCAGGCTCTCGACATTGAGAATCATTGTTCTTTCAGGGCCTTCTGGAGTATTCCCAGTAATCAGAACGATTCACGAAACAGAAAACGCTTTTAGCTATTTTTAAACCATTTCAAAGAGTTACAGAATAATTATCCATTGATTTCCCGTTCCTCTTTCACCGACTGAGACAAACGACGAACACCCTCCAGAATTTGTTCGTCGCTGGCGCAGGAAAAATTTAAACGCATACTATTATACGAATCACGGGGATGGGCAACAGGGTACGAAACAGGATGCAAATTATCGGAACATAAGCCTTTATCTGGATAGAACGCAGCTCCCGGCACAAATACAACTCCATTTCTGGCAGCAATGGGAGCAAGCCTCATGGTATCAATGGGGTCATTGAATTCCGTCCACATGAACATACCACCTGAGGGAAATGATCGCTTAATCCGATCACCAAAGTGATCATCCAGTACCTCCCCCATCAATTTCGCCCTTTTGGAATAAGTACTTGAAACCAATTCAACATGGTCATCAAAATCGTAGTTGCGAACATACTCCGTTATGACTCGCTGGGATAACCGGGAAGTGTGCAAATCAGCGGCCTGTTTCGCGATTACCAGCTTCCGCATCATCGGGTCTGGAGCAACAACCCAACCAATTCTCAGCCCCGGAGCAATGGTCTTGGAAAAAGAACCCAGCATAATGGTTTGCTCGGGCAACCATTGATAAAACGTGGATAAACGTGTTTTGGTAAAGCGGATCATGGCATAAGGGTTGTCCTCTACAATCAAACATCCGCTGCCCTCGATGGCTTCGGCAATGGCCTGCTTATTCTCAATCGTATAGGAATAGCCCGTGGGATTCTGGAAGTCTGGCACACAGTACAATAGCTTCGCAGGGGTTTTCAGTCCTTGCTTGAGTTGGGATACATTCATCCCATCCTGCTCCATGGGTATGGGCAAGAAATGGGGTTGATAGATAGCCATGGACTGAATCGCACCCAAATATCCTGGCGACTCTATCACCACATTATCATTCTTGTTTATCAATACTTTACCCAATAAATCCAATCCTTGCTGTGAACCGTTAGTAATCAGGATATTCTCCACTGGGACATGTAAATGATAATAGCGCTGATAATACTCAGATAGGTAATTCCGCAGAGAATCCTCGCCCTCTGATCCACCATATTGAAGCACCGACTCCGCCTCAGTTTGCATCACTTTTTGCATGCATTCTTTCAAAGGCTCTGTGGGGAAAAGACACTTATCCGGCAAACCACCTGCAAAAGAAATTACATTTGGATCTCCGGCTGCCTTTAGAATTTCTCTGATAAATGAAGGTTGAACAGACATTATCCGTTCAGAAAACGAACAATCATTGTTCAATTTGTTTGCGTGGTCTGTTTTATTTCCGCAGTCTGTTTTGTTTACCTGCATGGTTTCATTTGGTTTCTCAATCATTTTCTGAGTTCGCATAGTTAAGAAATAGTTTAATCATGTCTGTCGTTCCGAGTTGGGCAGAGGACGAATTGTCGTACTTAACCCACCCAGATAAAGATCACACAGGACACGGTAAAAAACGCCATCACCATATTGAAGATTCGTAGAAAACCCGGGCGAGTCAGAAATTGCCGGATCCATTGTCCAAACAAAATCCAGACAATCATGGACGGCGGCCCAACCAGGAGGAATATAGCGATAATCAATGCAACGGAGGGCCAATATTGCTCACCAATCAGGCTGAAACTGGCATTGGCCGAAATGACCATAACCCAGGCTTTGGGGTTGATGAATTGAAACATCAGGGCTTGAAATAGAGTAAGTGGCCTTCCCTCCTGGTCTTGTTCCGTATCCACATAATTAAAACTCAATAACTTGAGCGCCAGCCAAACGAGATACCCACTCCCCGCCACTTTTAGTATCTGCTGCAATACGGGGATTGCCTCAAAAATTGTTCCGAGGCCGAAACCCACACTAAAATTCATTACCGCAACCCCAACAACGATTCCTAGGATATGGGGGATGGTTTTGACAAAACCAAAATTCGCACCTGATGCGGTCAACATAATGTTGTTCGGACCTGGAGTCACTGAGGTGACGAAGGCAAATGAAGTAATTGCCAGAATAAGTTCAATGGGCATATTAGAAAATAAAAATAATTGTCACGGTGACAATTTGTCAATCTATAGATACAATTCACCAAAAACTATAAACTTCTTTTATTGTATTAACACAATTCAGTCAACATTTTTATTGTCACCATGACATTTCTGACAACGGCTCTGAATAATCCCCAATCTGCACGCTATCTTTCCATTGCGGATCAAATCGAAAGTGCTATAAACAATGGTGAGCTGTCACCGGGGGATAAACTGCCCACTCATCGAAGCCTCGCTGAACAACTAGGCGTTACTATCGGCACCGTAACCCGAGGATATGCGGAAGCGCAGAGAAGAGGAATCGTCAATGCGGTGGTTGGTAGCGGCACATTCGTTACCGTACAGCAATTACCTGACATCCAGTTCTCTCACCTGATTCCCAGGGTGTCCGGAAATGGCGCCGGAAACGACGATATCGATTTAAGTTTGAATTTGCCAGTGGCAAATCAACCCGCACCTGGAATGAGCCGGATAGCTCAGGAGATTCTTGGCAATCAAAAACACTATCTCGAACTCATGCTCTATCAACACGACCAAGGGCTAGAGCGACATCGACGGTGGGCAATCGACTGGCTTAAGAGCAAAGGTGTTAATTGCTGTATTGAAAACCTCTCCGTTACCTGTGGCGGACAGCATGGCATCACTCTGGCATTGATGGCAGCAACCCGACCTGGAGACACCATTGCCGCAGAAGGGCTTGCCTATCCAGGAATCAAGGCTGCGGCGAACCAGCAGAACCTTAAAATCATTGGACTCCCATTGGACGAACAGGGTGTCCTGCCCGACGCATTTGCAAGCCAATGCATGCTCCATCATTTAAGGGCGATCTATTTGTCCCCAACCATCCAGAACCCAACAAATACTCGCATGGGGTTAAGAAGAAGAAAACAGATTATTGAGGTTGCCGAGAAACATAACGTCTGGATTATCGAAGATGATGTTTCCACCAATTACCTTAAACACACCCCTAACAGCCTGGCTGATCTCGCACCAGAACGGACGTTCTACATTAACAGTCATTCAAAAAATGTTGCACCAGGGCTTCGTACAGGCTATCTGGTATCGCCTCCAGCCCTTCGAGACCCGGTCTCAGCAATCATACGGGCTCAATGCTGGTTTGCACCGGCACTCAATGTTGAACTCGCTCAACGCTGGCTGGAAAAGGAAGATTCGATTAGATGGTTGAATCAACAGAAGCGGGAATTATCGAAACGACGTCAGCTTGTAGATAAGTTACTTGGAAAACACAATATTAAAACAGCCAAAGGGAGTTTTCATGCCTGGCTGCCAATACCCGATCCTTGGAGGGCCATGGAATTTCAATCTCTTTTATCAACCAAGGGGATCAAGGTACTTTCTGCAGAATCCTTTGCTGTGGGTCGTTTTCCCGCGACAGAAGCCATTCGTATCTGCCTGACCGGACCAGCTACCCGGCATCAACTTGAAAAAGGGCTGACGGTAATTAAGCAACAGTTAGAAAACGACTATAGTGCTGTGCTATCTGTGTTTTAGGAGCGGGATGGGATGTATTTCGATAGACTCTTTCTATTTCCTTAAAGTCATTAGAATCTTCTGAAGAATCTAATGACTGAAAACTCTTTGACTAAAAACCTCCTGACTAAAAACTTCCTGACTAAAACCTTCTGACTGTTTCACTGTCATTGTCCTTCATCAGGAGGATAATCCAGGGTGGAAATATCTGTGGGTTCTGGGGTTACCGTCATAAGCGTCACTCCCTGGGGAGCATGAAACCGGTGCCATAGGCCCTTTGGTACAACTACCAACATCCCCTTTTGAATATGAAGAACTTCCGGAGTATTTCCCTCCAGGATCGTCAAATCCGCTTCTCCATCAAGCACTTGCACCATCTCATCACCCTGCGAGTGTCGCTCCCATGCACTTTCTCCAGAAAACCCACCTGCAAAAATTCCTCCATCCCGATATCTGGACAATGTGGAGAAAGCCTTCTCTTCTTCTTCATTTGTGGTAAATCGAGTTCGATGTTTCAAAAACTCCGTTTTATCTATCTCTGCCTGAATCTCAACCATCTTAACCATGTTATTTCCTGCGACCACTTGTTCTAAAATTTGAGTACAAAGCAAATTATAGACTAATCCCAGGTTTAGTTCTAATCGTCAATCCCACATAACCCGAACCTGAGAACGTCGAATCCCGGCTACCATGGGTCGATTAAGCCATTCCAAACGCATCTATTGGTTTACACTCGGAACATGGAGTCGACGCCTATTATTTTGTAACTCTGGAGAGCTACCTGAAATATCGGGTTTCTCACTGACTGGTTTTATGCTCCATCGTGCACAATGACAACGAAGTGGTATCAGTCCATGACCCAACAATGATTTAACCATGAATACAAGAAAACGACGAAATCGATCAAACAGATCTAAGGTGGTTGATTCCGGGAATTCCACCTTGCAGCAGCGCCCCTAGGGCCTGATGCAAAACTCACACCCCCCCTTTGATATCCTTTCAGAGAAACAGCTTGAAGCAGTGGATGCAGCAGCGATGCGAATTCTTAAGGATAATGGCCTGAAGTTCCAACACCCTCAAGCACTGGAAATTCTTAACGCCAATGGAGCGGATGTTGATTTTGAATCAGGATTGGTGAAATTTGAGCAATCCATGGTCAGGGAATGGGTCGCGAAAGCGCCGTCACACTTCACTCTACATGCGCGCAATGCGGATAGGAACGTCATCATTGGCAAGAACTACATTAACTTCTCCCCTGTAAGTGGACCACCCAATATTTCCGACCTCGATCGTGGTCGAAGACCTAGCCAATACCAGGACCAATGTGACCTAATTCGACTTACCCACAGCCTAAACGTGATACATCTTGGTGGTGCTACGTCCGTAGAGGCCATGGACTTACCAGCGGATAGCCGCCATCTTGACTTTTATCGAGCACAAATTGTGTATGGTGACCGGGTATGGAATGCGCGGGGGATCGGCAAACAGCGAGTCCATGACGCCATCGAAATGAACTGCATGGCAAGACAGATTTCACTCGAAGAAATCCATGAGAAACCAGGGATAATTACCGTAATTAACGTTAATTCGCCGCTTATCGTGGATAAAGAGATGCTCGCAGGACTGATGGAAATGAGTCGATACGGCCAGCCCTGTATTGTCACTCCTTTTACTCTTGCTGGAGCAATGAGCCCCGTTACCCTGGCAGGAGCTTTGGCGCAGCAAGTAGCAGAAGCACTGTCTGTCATTGCATTCGTCCAAATGGTTAGACCTGGTTGTCCGGTGGTTTTCGGTGGTTTCACGTCCAATGTGGATATGAAATCAGGGTCGCCAGCTTTTGGTACTCCGGAATATATCCAGGGCGTATTGGCCGGCGGTCAATTAGCGAGATTTTATAAACTGCCCTACCGATCCAGCAACGTCAATGCCTCTAATTTCCCGGATGCCCAGGCAACTTACGAGTCCGCCATGTCACTATGGGCCTGTTTTCTCAGCCATACCAATATCGTTAATCACAGTGTAGGCTGGCTGGAAGGTGGACTTTGTGCTTCCATGGAAAAATTTGTTATTGACGCAGAAATGCTTCAGACCCTGTGCGCTGCTTTTCAGCCGATGAAAATCAGTGATGAGGAATTTGGTTTTGACTCAATCACGGAAGCGGGTCATGGCGGCCACTTTTTTGGTACTAGCCACACCATGGAGCGCTATAAAACCGCATTTTATCAACCCATCCTGTCGGATTGGCAGAACTTTGAAAACTGGCAGGAGGCGGGATCAAAGTCGGCCACGACCCGAGCGAATGGAATATGGAAATCGTTGCTGGAAAATTATGACCAGCCTCACCTGGACAATGCAGTTCTCGAAAAAATCGATGAATACATTCAACGAAGAAAAATAGAGATACAGGAAAGGGGTATTGTTTAACTTGCCGCTGAAATCTGAGAACACTTATAGTTTGTACCCAATAGACTATTAACGGCTTCAATAAAAATTTGTGCTGAGTCAACGAATTGCGCGACAATCATCTCTTTAGAGATTAGGATTGGATTGGGATTGGGATTGAGACTGGGATTGAGACTGGGATTGAATAAAGATACCAATGAAACCATTCTCAGAAAGCGCTACAAAATACTGCAACAAATGGGGCACACCTCAAATTATTTCGAATGAACATGAAACAGCAAGACGTGACTGTGGGAGAAGCCCTTGTCAACCTTTTGGCAGATTATGGCGTTGATCTGGTTTTCGGCATTCCCGGGACCCATAGTATTGAACTCTACCGCGGTCTTGAAAGTGGAAGAATCCGACATATTTCACCTCGACACGAACAAGGAGGTGGTTTTATGGCAGACGGTTATGCCAGAGTAAGTGGCAAACCCGGGGTCTGCTTTGTGATCACCGGTCCGGGAGTAACTAACATCACTACCCCGATGGGAGAAGCCTATATGCACTCGGTACCGATGCTGGTCATCTCGCCGGTAAATGTACCAGATTCCAATGATGTCAACCGGGGTCGGCTCCATGAAATTACCAATCAGGCCGCAGTCACCGCTCCCCTTACCGCCCTGAGTGTGACCATTGAACATCCTGATGAAATACCCAAGGTAGTCGAGCAGGCATTTAACATTTTCGGTAGCCAACGCCCGCGCCCGGTCCACATTAATATCCCTTTGCCAATATTTCCGGTACGCCTTGCCCGTTTCTGGGAAAAGCCCATTCTGAACGACCCTTTACAGGCCAGCGACGAAGCAATTAGTCATGCGGTAAATAAAATAGTAAACGCACAAAATCCCATTATTGTTGCGGGCGGGGGCACAACTAAAGCTGCTGGGGCATTGCTTTCCCTAGCGGAGAAAATTTATTGTCCTGTACTTACCACGGTTGCGGGGAGAGGAACCATGCCTTTGGGGCATCCCTTAACAGTGGGCGCCCAGCTGCGAGCTCCTCATGTGCAGGATCTCCTGGAGAGCGCTGATCTAGGGGTTTTTATCGGCACAGAATTCGCTCAAACTGACCACTGGAATGACGACCTTAAATTGCCCAACGAGCAAATATGGATCAACCTGTGTGAGCACACACTAGCACGAGGCGATAACGATGGTATTGATCGTGGCATTGACGATGATGTATTGGCTATACAGGCCGACAGCGGGATTACGATGGAACAAATCTGTAACCGTTTACCTACTCCGGAATCAAGTATTGTTCCGGTAGTAAACGCCCGTTGTAAAGCAGTGGCAAACCGCCATAACGATGCAATGACGCAAAAGGAAATGCTTCATTGGTCTGTACTTGGCGATATCATGGGTGTGATCGATGAGGAGACTACTATTGTCAGCGACATGACCCAGATCGCCTACACCGCAGTGGATTATTTGCCGATGTCACGCCCCAACCAGTGGCTACATCCCACGGGCTATGGCACTCTGGGTTATGCTTTACCCGCAGCAATTGGTGCGACCCTTGCTAAGGAAGGCAGCAGCAGTCTGGTGATCGTCGGTGATGCAGGACTGCAATATACTTTTCAGGAGATGACACTAGCAGCAGAGCTGAATTTGAGTATTGTCATATTATTGTGGAATAACAATGCGTTACAGCAGATTTGTGATGACATGGATAATAGTGACATAGAACGAACTGGTATCTTTCAACAGAACCCCAACTTCATCGGATTGGCTAAATCCTGTCACTGGCAAGCCAGAACCATTAAAAAGGAAGAGATAGCACGGGAATTACCCAGGGCATTCGAAGAAAATGGCCCGGTTCTGCTAATCCTGGAAGAACAGGAGACTGAAAAATAATCCTGAACTAAAAAGATACTGCTTAAGCGATAGCATCAGTGTGTTGAAACGCAAAACCTGATTGGCTAAGAACACCTAATTAGCTAAAAATCCAGAAAAATCATAGTGTTATAAAGAAATATTAACAATTAGCCTAGTAATATTTCGATACCTGAAAAGATACTTTAATAGCTAATTATTTCGATTTCAAAAAATCACCAAGGATCGCATTAAATAGCGACGGTTTCTCCAGATGCACATTATGTGCACAGGACGCAACTACACTAAGATTGGCACTCTCGACCCGATTCCATAGCGCTGCTGGATGGGGCCATCGATACGAACGATCACCATCTCCCCAAAGAATGAGAGTGTCGTTTTTAATTTGTTTTAATCTATCTACAGATTGCCAGTTTTCCATAGCCGTATAGCCCGCCATCATGGTATCAAGGGAAGTACTCTCGGCGAGCGCCATTCCCTTCTGAAAATTAGCGTCCGCCTCTTCGTTTAGAAACCAGCTTGAAACTGTATTTCTTAGCGTTTGCTCCCTACCTTCAAGAAGAATGCGATCCCGGCTTGCGCTGATGGACTCAAATCTCCCTGGCATACTCCCATCTGGTCCGGTAGCATAAAGCACTAACTTATCTAAGCGATCAGGGTGTTGTATGGCAAACTCTTGGGCAATCATTCCGCCCATGGAATGGCCAACCAATGAAAACTCTGACACCTTCAATTTGTCCATCAAGGATAGCAAAAACTCAACGAAGCCCTCTATTTTGTCTACAGGATCATCTCTATTTTCTGCGTATCCCGGTAGATTGGTAGCAATCACATCATGGGTTCCGGAGAAATGGTCGATCTGCTTTCGCCAGTAGGAAGCACCACTCATAAAACCATGCTGAAAAACCAGAACGGGTCCTTTTCCTTTTCTAATATATTCCATAATTTACCTTTCTTTATTGGGTTAACTGTTTAATAAGACTAGCAATAAGGCTAATAATAAGACTGGTAATAAGACCAGCGTAATTCAATATTTTGAATCGACTGATAACTTGTTGCCCCGCTGCACTGCAACTCGTTTAGATCGATGCAAGTTAGATTGAGCTGCAGTGATGACCTTTGGTACTTTTACCCTTCACCTTTTAAAGAACACTTTCAGGTATCTGCCCTAATCGGAGACCCGGTCTTCCTCTAGTGAGTTTCGAACGCATTGCTGGAAAAAAATCGTCCCGGGTTCACGCTCCTGGGAAAGAAATCCAGTATGGTAAATACCGCCTTCCAGATTACGTTGAACTTCGGCGCAAATCCCCATATCTTCGTCCATGACTTCATTAGAGAATTCAATGGTGGAATTTCGCTCCCCGGAATTGACCGATCGATCAAACCAGAACCAGCGTTGCATTCGAGACTTTCCCGGACTGATCGGCGTCACTTTTTCAATATTAAAACTCCGTTCAGAGAAATGCAGTAATAACCCGGGGTATTTATATATCCTAAAACCCTGGGAGTCTCTTTCATCATCTCCCTCCCCCCGATAGGTCACATCGAAACCAACAAACTCTCCATTTTCATAGGCATTGATCCTGGTACGATTACCAACCAGAGATTGATTCAGTTTTCTATGCACCGAAGACAATGATAGCCCTCAGCGGAATTGTCACTGTAGGTTTTCCAATTCATCGCCCCTTCATTCTCCAATAGCCGCTCAAACACCATCCCTTCCAGAGATGGGAACCTCTCGGCAATGACAGAAATATCGCCGAGCCAATCTTCCAATGACGGGCCATTTTCATCCAGACAGGCAAAAACCAGGTTATTCCATGATGACACCCTTATTTTAATCAAACCATAATCCCCGGTATTCAATCCTGTACCGTCTTCGGCATTCAAAACAAACCCCGGAGCCCCTTTTAGCGAACCATCCAGTCCATAGGACCATGAATGATAGGGGCAAATAAACATTGGTATATTTCCCTGGGTTTTAGGACATAAAGGGGAAGCCCGGTGCCGACAAAGATTATAAAAGGCCCCTAACTCGTTGTTATCGTTCACTATAACAATAATGGATCGACCCGCAATCTCGGTAGTGACATAATCACCCCGGTTTTTCAAATCTGAAGCACCAGCAACAAATATCCATTGTTTGGCAAAGATTTTTTCCTGCTCCTGCTTAAAAACCTGGGCGCTGTGGTACCACCAGGAAGGTAGAGATTCAACAATGTTGTGCATTGATCGTTCCGAGTAAGAAGACAGGATAAAGAGGATCTTAACTCTAACTCCTAACCTGTAAGGTGGCAATAAAAAGCCTTCGAAAACCAGCGCCCTCTACCGCGAGGGGCCTTAACTCCGCAGTGCATGGGATCGAACCAAGGTGAGCCACGAAAAAATAGAGATAGGCGGAAAAAGCCAGATTAAATGATTTTGCGAAGCCTCTGCCCAGGCATTCAGAATGCTTCGCCTTACCTATCAAAAAACTGGAAGAAACATAGCATGCCCTGTCATGGCCCAGGCAGAACTACGAATTAACTAACGCAGGAATTATTTTCCCTTATCTCCCTGGCATCAGCTTTGGACTTATCGAACTCCAGGCGTCGCAACCTGATTTCTTCGCTGCTAAGAATTGACGCATTGCAGTAATCTTTTTGCCAATCTGGAGCTCCATGCCATTCAAAAGGTGACTGCTCAGTGGTTCGGGGCCTCACGGCAGTCGCCAACATAGACACTGCCAGTCTGGCAATTTCCACTTGTACTGAACGCTGATGGGGCAAACCCGCCGCGTTACCCAAAGGAAAATTATTGAACAATAAGCGTGGTACTCCAACGTGTTCCACAATATCCTTCGCACATCCCATGATCACCGTAGAAATACCCGCATCCTCTAATACCCGGGCAGCAAGGCTTACTGATTGATGACAAACAGGGCAATTGGGAACCAGTATCGCTGCATCAATCTGATCTTCCTGACACTTTGCCAGTAGTTGAACGGCATCAACCTCCAGGGTAGTCTTCTGGGATCGGTTAGTTGGTAAGCCATAAAACCTCGAAGAGACTTCTCCAATCATCCCTTCCTCTTCCAGACGCTTCAATGAACGTAAAGGAAAATAGCTCCCCTGATCATCAACCATAGGTATGAACCCGATCATAGGCAACATGGGAAATACCCAGGTTGGGCTCTTTGTCCGTCGGTTGAGCATAAACAGAATAGAATTTTGCAGACCCATTATAGGCAGCTCCTGGGCCCTGCTCTCCTTTAGAAGGTTGATAAAGTGCAGCCGTCGTGACGATCCCGATTCTTGCGTCAGATAGCGATTTTTCTAACCTGGAAAACGGGGTTTCTTCGAAGCGAGCCCAAACATAAGGAACACCGTACCCCAGAGCCTGGTAATATTCCCTGATTCTCTCGATATAGGCTAACGCCATTTTGAACAACGCATTGCTGTTTTCGTTTTTTGGATCATCTTCCGAATTCTGCATCCATTGTGGGTTTCGGTAAGTCTGGAATCAAATTCCATCCCGATCTAAGCGCCGACAATCTCCATTGGTTTTATCATGAAATTTTGACGCTATATCTACCACTCATCCATGCCCTTCTCTCATCTTAAATGGAAATTACCCGAGAGCATTCATCGTCCACTGCAGACATACTCTTCTTCCCTGTTCCACTAATCCCCCTCGATGCATTCCTGAATTATCAAAAAGGATAAAATTACCCACATCACTGGTAACCTGTATTTCATGTTTCAGGAGGGTTTGAGCGAGTTCACTATTTGGCAGAATATCGTTACCAAACTCTGCTTTGTGTCGGAAAAATGCAGGCAGCCTCATAAAACGCTCCCGGGTTTCGGGATCCCAACTCTGTATTCCACTTTTGTGATTCACCCTCCTCGCAATCACACGCCATATGGGCTCATTCAAACGATGGCTCCCGGGCACGTAACAAAATGGCCCATTGCTGCCGTTGACCTCCCCAAGATACAAAACCATTTTTAGCATACTTCCAGGAAAGGATGAGTCCACGTGTAAATAGTTAGTTTCGGGAACGGACTGACCCACATCCGCAAACAAATTTTTCTTGAACTCGGTGTTTGGCTGTTGAATTCTGATTTTCCAACCCGCCATATCGATGGTCTTCGCATTGGTATAGTGTTTTGCAATTTCGATAAAATCATGTTTATTCAACATCTCGAATTGCAACCGTTCGATTTCAGGATCTTCATTCGCAAAATGAATATAACGACGAACCTCCTGACCATCAATATCAACGGTATCCATGTCAAAACCAATGATTTCATTTAGGCGGTTTTTCAAATCCTCAATGAAACGTTGGTCAATCCGTCGAATGAGTACCCCACTTTCTTCAAACTCAGCCAGGTCACTGGGCGCCTGGGAACGTTTATGCAGAAATGCATGTTTCATAATACGCTTCCTGTTTTCCTTATAACGGTACATTCCCGCGAAATAATCCGGCCAATACTGTTTCAGCGCAGCGATGGTATCGTTAAACCCAGTTTTAGCTCCCGGTTGACGATAAATCGGATGCGCGGTGTAGTCGATTACCGGAAATCGCCATAGTGATTTTTTGATAGTTGGCCGACTAATTTGGGCTTGGTCCATATTCAGTTTTATCCTCAGTTATAGGTTCGCGGTATTGGCCCAACAATTGGTTTAGTAACAATTTCGCTAATTGAAAAGTTGAAATCGAACCGGCTCATCTTACTCTGTTCAATCGGAGCGCGGGGCTCAATAAGAACACGGGCTCCTGAAATTAATCGTGGGGAACACAATCCTGGAGCAAAACCCACCCGGAGCAAAACCAGCGGGCTTACTGGCCGTTCTAATGTTTCAATTATCACACACCTGAGTATGGTACCGGGTCTCCAGCAGTCCAGGGAAATCGAAAACCAAATCACCACTTGAATCCAAGAGTCGAATAGGCATATTCTCTCCATTGTATCTGCTCTGATCAATTACCCGAAACAAGAAAAACCCCGATCCCGGATACCGCCGTTTTTCCTTCCTAACAGGATCGTCGGTTGAAATTGATGCATCAGTGCATTTATCTTATACTCATTCGAAGCCTAGTCACTTAGCCACTGGACCAAACCATGCGTAATTTCCGTTTAAAAGCAGAGGTGCAAAAGAATAGTAGTAACTATTTTTTTTCATTTTTGGCAGGAGTAGTGACATGTCCATACTAGCCGCGCTGGTTGTCGGAACCGTCACAGGCCTGTTAATAAGTAGAACAATCGCTCGCCGTAGGCAAAATAAAAACAACCATTTAACAACACAGTCCGCTAGACACTCTGTCAAGGACTCTTCTGGCAGGGGGTCTTCTGGTCATCCTATTTTTGATCGAATTCACTCCGATTCTGTCGTCGTGATGGATAATCAGCATGGAGTCATCTTTATGGATTCACTCACCCATATTTCAGGCATATCAGAGTCCATGGCCAGAGCATTAAATTCAGCCGGAATACTGACCTATATGGAGCTATCGAACCTTCCTCCGGGAGATATCACCACTCTCTTCGGCTCTGGTTCACCCGCTGTTTCTATTGAAGAAGCTCGTAAATGGGTATCCGACGCGGAACAATTGAGTCGCCGTACCCAATGAAACACATCTCATCCCAGCGCAGTGATTTCTAACGGTGGCTTGTAACCCAGACAAACAGGGATAACACAGAGGAATAATAATGAGCGAAGTTATTGCTGTCGTTAGCCACAAAGGCGGAACTGGAAAAACATCGCTAGTCCAAAACCTCGCCTATGAATATGGAAAGTCTGACCCTTCCTCGGTATTGGTCGTTGATTTTGATCCACAATCCAATCTAACGGCAGGCTCAGGACTCATTCCACAGGATTTAAATTACACGGTATTTCACGGAATTAACCAGCCCAAAGAATGTGAAAAGGGCATTGTTAGCGGTCCGTATTACGACATACTTCCAGCAAACCTGGACCTTGCCATAGCAGATCAGCGCTTTGCTGGCGACAAAGACCGAAATGACAAACTAGGAAAAGCGCTGTCCACCATATCCTCCCGTTACAGACTCATTTTTATTGATAGCCCACCTAACCTCAGCTTCTTCGCCTTTAATACCCTTACCGCCGCGAATCAGGTGATCATTCCCTTGCAATGCCAACCATATGCCTATCAGGCCATAGACAGTACAATGAAACTGGTTGAGTTGGTGCAGGAAAAAAATCCAAACCTGTCTCTAAAATCAATCGTATTAACGATGTATGACAAAAGACTCTCGCTGAGCAAGTCTCTGAAAGATATCACTCGCCGGAGGTTTAAAACACAGGTCGCCAAGACAGTGATCCCCATCAATGTCTCAATCCCCGAAGCCATACTCGATCATGCTCCGGTAGGCGTCTATGCTCCGCGCTCCACTGGAGCCAGGGCCTACAAAGGCCTTGCGAAAGAACTCAAACTATAAAGAATGAAAACCATCTCCAAATCAAGGGTGTGATAAAGGTGTGGTCCACAAAGAGTACATGAGAGCACTTACTCGATTCACCTCGCTACACTGAAAGAGTCACTTACAATTCCATGACGGCATAGCATGAGACAAATACCATGGCAAAAAAGAGCACTTTGGATTCGAAGTTAGGAAGCTGGACAGACCAGGCGAGCCTGACACAATCGGATACCAATTCAGTTGACAAAGATTCAACAGAAAAAAAATCCCCAGACACTCCCGTCATAAAACCCAGATCCGAACCTGAGGAATACCACGTACCAAAAGGCCTGATCCAACGCATATACGATGCTGCAGAAAAATCAAACCGAAATCCAAATGAAGTGGTTGGGCAACTACTCACCTGGGGCCTTGATCAGGTGGACGCAGGCAAACACAAAATATCTAAAAAGAAATAGGAAAGATAGACATCAGACTTTCGATTTACGATTGCTAATGACCTTCAGAAACCATAGATGTTTTCAATCTGAATAAACCACCTATCCCCTGGGTGACTGAACTAAACATAGATCGAAGATCTGCCCCCGCACTACTCTGCCCTCAGAACCACTATCTCCGAAGTCAAGGTCACAGGATCAGTGACATTTGACACACCTAACAATACCAAATATGCTACGTTATTCGACATAAACTACCTTTAATCATCAAATTCGGAGCTTAGTATTTATGAAATTCTTAAAACCCAAAAATATTTGCCGTCTGGTAATTGGATCCGCAGCAGTATTAGCGGCTCCACTAATTTCTCACGCTGGAGGTAGCGGTCAGTGTGATACAGAATGGTTGACCGTATCCGACGCCGAGTTTGCAGAAATCTGCGAGTCTAAAGCATTTAGCGATAGTCTTGCTGATCAGCAAGAATTCGCGTGGAAGGCATTTGCCAGAATGAACCAACTGGATAATGGTGCACCTAAATGGGATTATTGGCCTTCTGATAAAGATACGTTTACCCATCCGAACGATGTATGTGCAAACCCCGGAAGTCGGGCAGATAGAACAATACCGTTGAATAGTGCCAAAGTTCAGGGGGTTGATCAGAGTCTGGCGGATGAAGTGACTGAAAATCCATTTGACAGGTAAACCAGGTAGCGCAGGAAACCTGGATTTTCCAATCGGTTCAATAGAGATGAAAGGAAAATTCGCTTGCACAGATCCAAACCCGGAGAAACAATGCAAGGGAACTGAGGAAGAACTAAGCGGAGCTCTACCGATGGTTTACGACGGCGTCACGTGGTACTACAAGGGAATGCATCTGGAATACAAAGTGAAAAAACTACCTGCAAACACTGATCCGTTTAAAGCTGAGGATGCAAGCTGGTTTTGGGCGACTTTTGAATTCAAGAATAATCCCGGTTTTGATTACATAAGAGAAAAATTCATTACTTACCCTGGTGGCGGAACTGACGGGTTGAGTGCGGCAAAAAGAGAGGCCATTCTGACCAAGGCAGGGCTCGGAAGCACCGAGTTAATGAATTATCGACTGATGGGTACCCAGTTTAGATTTACCCAGCCTGGTTCTGGAGAGCCAATTTACCTGGGTAACACACAGATGGAAAGTTTTGCATGTCAACCTGCAGACCAGGGCTGTGATGGGGAAAATGCCAATCCACTTCATCCAGTTAAATGGTCAGCATTCGATTCTTCATGTCACACCTGTCATGCCAGTGCAGCAGTGTACTTACAGGAAAATGGAAAGCCTCGGATTACCTATGGTGACATTGCCCCTGAACCTTTTGAACATGGAGAGGTAGGGATGGTACCGGGAGTAGAAGAAAAATGGTCATCACTTGATTTCATTTGGGGCTACTTTAGGATTCCAAAACTTTCTGGAGTAGTAAATCCTTAACTTTGGAGCACAAAAGGGTATCTCGTTCCCGCGGCGCCACGCCGCGGAAACGCAGAATCCCGGGAAACTCACCGCTTTATCCTGTCGCTGTTGGAGGCCATATTTCACGACTGTTTTCCCTTGGTAAGGACTTGGTCTGGAGGGTTTGGGGGGAACGGCGTTGTAATCGCGAAACGTTAGCGATCTCAACTCCAGATTCAGACTATACCTCGCCTACAAACTCCTGGTTTCCCGAGGGTATGTCCGAACAGCAACACTACCGGAAACCCACCTTCTCCCCACAACCACTTACCCGAATCCCCAGGCATCCAGGAGGCATAAACTCATCCCGAAGAGAAGATAGAGGCTTATCAGCGCTTCAGGAAACCCTGTTCCTGGAGGAACACCAGCATGTACTCCCGTTTCTTCCGTTGCACAGCGGCAGCAGTTTGTTCTGACCAATTCGAAACCCGTTGATTGCTGGGGCTCGGGTTCCGTAGTACTCACTCATCGCCTGATCATAGGCTGCGACCTGTTCGGATATGGCGGTAGCTTGATATTGCCCTTCGTGGAGAACGATTTCGACCGGGAGGCGGGGTTTCACTTCGGTTTATTGATCAGGCCAATCCAGACACATTCCAAAAGCTGGGAAAACCTGCTCTGGTAGCTCCAGAGATAACCCAGGGGCAGGTCCGATTTATGCTGCAGGGATAGATTTTTCTAGTTCTTCTTCTAGTTCTTCAGGGGCAACCACATAGTGACATGATGTGTCAGCGCTAGTCAGAGAACTAAATGGCAACCAGTAGCGCGACGACCATATACCGGTCAGGAATTTGATGAGTCATGTTAAATTTATCACGGGGACAAGGATTAGTTATCCTAAGATTAATTCCGTTTCCTATCCGGGCCAATGCGAAGTACGCTGGTATCAGGGTCTGTTGAGATTTCCTGAACAAGTAGATTTGTGAGATATTTTTTGTTCTGACAAGTCACAATGAGGAGTAATCGTCGCTCTATTGCGACGAATTGTAGTGTCGTCAGAGCGAAAAATAGACACAAAGATGCCGTGAACGGAAAACGTCAACAGGCCCGGGCGAACAGCTGAATCAGGAAATCGGTGTCATAAGTATGACACCGATCTTACACTGTAGTTGAATGCTGCAATCGAAACAGCAGTGTTTTAATTGGAAAATCTGTATGAAAAGGTAAGCAAAAAAGTAAGCAGCTTAAGTATTAAGTAGCTGCTTACTTAATTTAAGGCACCATTATGATATTAGAAGGTATAGTTGATTCGAAATTTGAATAGTGTCTGGTCATTAGCTGCAGATTCAGCTTCCGATACACCAACGTTGATAGATGCACTTGCATTTTCAACGCCCATGAAATTAGGAATCAAATAACGTCCATAGATAAGGCTCGCAGAATCTCCTCCTTCATCCTCTGAGTTGGTGTATCCAATACCAATGTTTCCCGACTCGAGGTTGATATTATAGGAAGTGTTTTCCCAGCTGGTTGCGCCATTTGCTATCTGTTCGCCATTAGCGTAGTTCATTTTTAATGCGAAAGCATCTGTTGCATAACGTACATACAAACCATATCCAGATGTTTCAGTACCAGCGTCTTCCATGTCTTCGTAACCGAGTGTAATTCGTAAGTCATCAGTCGCGTCCCAAACAACAGCAGGTCTGAAGCCTGAAATAGCGTCTTCACCTGCAACCGCAGAATCGCTATCGCTTTCACCCCAAATGGTGCCTAATTCGAATTTGACGCTTCCTGCAGTCACATCAAACATGATTTGACCAGTATCACTGGTTCGGCCTCGGGCGTTGCCTGCCTGATAGAAATTAGTGCTACCAATAAGGCTGTGCGCTGCATCAGTTCCCTTGGAGAACAATTCAGTCGCTTCAAAACGGCCTATTTGGATACCATAATTACCAGATCCAAAGCGGACATACATGTCATCAACAGAAGCATCTCCATCTTTAGCAAGAACGGCTTGGCCTACGCCTTTTATGTAACCTCGGTCTGACTCATGAAAACCAGATGCAATCAATTTACGCTGCGCTTGTTAAAATGAAACACTAACTATTAACTATTTTTAGAAACTAACTCACCATTTAAATATTGATGGATTACGGAGCTTATAAGGGTTTGATACGGTACACCCTGTAATAATGCTTTTGTTCTTAACTGGTATAAATCACGCTCTAGTAAGCGGAGGCTTACCTGCTTACGCTTTGTTGCATTATCAATAAAGATCTGTCTGTGCTTTTCTTTTTCAGCTTCGACATTCGCTACGCTTTCAGGATTTTGATTTTCTACATAATCCAAAAGCTCTAGTTCTTCGGCTGTGTAGTCATATTTTTTCGTATTCATAATAACAACTGGTTATCTAATAAAGTTTCAGTATTTTTTCATTAACTTTCGGCTTGGTATTATATTTTTCAAAAAGATTTTCTCTTCATCTTGAACAAATGGCACGTAGTGTAAATAGTCATTGATAGCCACTATATAAATTTTTTGGTTTGGATATTTCTCTAGGTTGTAGTGCGGTATTAAGTCAATAATCTCACCATTAATAATGCAGTTCTCAACATCTTCAAAACAAACTCCTCTTGTTTCTTTCAGAAGCTCATTCTTTTCTTTGCTCCACTCTACGATCACTTGCATTATTTAGTTACAAAATATCAAACACTATACAGAGTATATACAGAGCAATTATTCTGTCAAATCTTTATCTATAATAATTCAGGATGGGTCGAACTGCATAAAGGTACGTAGACCGCCACAGGAATTTCGGAATAGCGTTGAAATATCAGCCTAACCCCCGGATATCGCCCTCCCGAAATTACCTCTCAGTTAGGCGGCTGATTTCAGGGGAAGAATACCGACGGAATCTTTAAGCTTTTCCTCCGAGAAATCATATTCCCCCAGCATATTGATATGTGCCCATGTCATGGGAGAATGGGTTGAGATGGTCTGCAACAGATTTTTTCTGGCCTGCGGATCAGTGGTTCTTTCCAGTTGTCGCTCCAGATAGAGATAATTCCAGCAGATGATGCTGTTTTTGATCAGGCGATTGCAGCTTTCGACCATTTCCTGTTCTGCCTTTTCAGTTTGTGAGTATTCACGAGGATTTCCAACGGCCACAGCCCGGGTAAAACGGTTGGCCAACTCCACCTTATTGAGCTGTTTTTCGATGGCCTGGCGTAGTTCGACATCATCAATGTATCTCAGGATGAAAAGGGATTTAATGATTTGCCCGAATGCTTTGAGCGTCTGATAAAGGGCGTGTTGCCGGGAATAGGAATTGAGCCTGCGGAAGATATCTGAAGCCGTGTTTTCCTTGAGTTTGATGGTAGTCACCAGCCGCAGCAGGTCATCCCAGTTTTCCCGAATCAGGTTGGCATTAATCGTTTTATGCGGCGCAATTTTCCAGTCGGGATGCGCCCGGTTTTTGGGCCGAAAGAGATATCGTGTTTGTTTGCCAATTCCTTTGATACGTGGCGCAAAGGAAAAACCCAACAGGTGGGTTAATCCAAAGATGGACTCAGTATAGCCGTGGGTATCGGTGGAGTGAATATCGCTTTTGACGACATCATTTCTCATCAATCCATCGATGACATAGGTACTTTCTCGATCAGAGGCACTGATCACAAGAGAATGCCATAGTAAATGGCGTTCATCCACGAAGGTATAGGCGCTGACGCCTTGTCCCTGACCAAAATACTTGAAAGATCGGCTGGCATGAAGGGATTCGCCTCTGACTTCAAATTTCTGGCCGTCACTGGCGGTATGAAGCTGATCAGTCTCACGCCGGTAAAGGTTGGGTAATGTCATCTGATCCATTGCGTTGACCACCTGATCATTGGCTGTGCGGATATTCTCCAGAGAAAACCGCCAGTTCACCGTATGTTCCAGCTCGTTTTCTGTCATGCGGGAAGAAATCCGTGCCATTTTCTGGACACCAATGCCACAACCCAATCCCATAATTCCTGATAACAGGGCAGGTCGAGAGACGGTTTGAGGAGTATGGATTTGTTGCCAGTGCTCAAACACTTTGAGCGTATCACAATGCCGATCAACAGTGTCCAGTACCTGAGCTAAAGGCACATCATGGCGCTTTGGAAACTGAGCCAGCAGAGGATCGGTTTCGCGGATATCCAGTGCGGGCGTCCTGACATGGAATGTCCCATCAGGACGGATAGTCAGGTGAGGATTATTTTCAATCCCCTCATTGGTTTTTTCGTATTATTGAAATAAAGCGGTATCCAGTGTCTTAAGAATCGGCTCAGGATCAGCAAATGCGGTCAGCCCGGCGCGTTCCAGTAATCTATCCTTGTCTTGCTCCCATCGTTCCCGATCAATGATATAACTATCCATTGGGCGGTATTTATAGGATTGTTTGAGGTTCAGGTGGCCGGATTTGAGAGCGGTGGCGACGTGCTGAAAAAGAAAGATTTTATAAAGCGAAGGGCGAAATACGTCGTCTTTTAGAGTCAGTACTTTTCTCTCTTCTGGTTCCAGAAAAGCCGTTGGAGCTTTATCCGTGATGATACCATCACGATCTCTGAAATAATTGATCGCCTCCGAGAGTTGATCCGTTTGGCTGATGGGTTCAAAAGTCAGCGCTTTGAGGATGGGATTAAGTCGGTCCTGTAGTTTCATGGAATGTTGCTCAAGAATCTCATATCGCAGTTGGAGACCATTAAAAACCGGGGGCAATCTAATTAATCGCCAGGGTATTTTCCGACGCATTTTCTTTCATACTCGGATGCCAGTTGCAAAACGACTGCCTCAATTCCTGATTCAACGTGGCGATTCGAACTTGAATCATTCGGTGCGCTCCTTTCTTCGTCCATCGCATTTGTTGTTTCTTCACCATTCTTTTGCTAATGACCTCGTTTACCGTCGATTCGACAAATGAGGTAGAAATAATTTCACCGTAGCGATATCGATCCCCATAGTTTGGAATAAAGGATTGGTTTGAGGAGATGTAACCGTAAAACTCATCCACCCATTTCCACAATTTGTACGCCTTGCTTTGTTTATCTCCGCCTTTGAGTTCAATTTTATCACGCAATAAGTCGATGCAATCGAGTGCCCTCTCTACATTTCCATGCCAGATAGTCCATTTTATGCGATCTACCTGTGGTTCCGGTGTATCCTGGTTTTTCGATAGCCCTTTTGCCATTTGTTTCATGACAGTCAACTTCATGGTGATATGAAACCAATCGAGTAAATGTTCGGACTGAGGGCTCATAAGGGTTTGTAAATCACGCACCGTATTGCCCCCATCGGATAGAAAAGTAATTTCCTGGTTCATTTGAAACCCTTGCTTTTGGAGCAGGGTATTCAGTCTGGATTTGGGTTTATCATCATATTGACAGACAAAGCCAAACCTGGCCGAGGGCTTATCTTCTTGTAGGCTCTTGCCGACAATGGCTTCAAACCAACCTGCTTTTCTATTTTTGTTTTCTCTGGCATGGATATATCCGCCGTCCAACCCGACCACTAAGGGTGATTCTGGATCGGGTAGCTCTTCCCACTGTGCTGGGCATCCCTCCACATAGCAAGGCCGGTCAGCACTAATCTCTGAATCCAATCGCTCAGCGGTTCTGTGAGTATGATGAAAGATCGTTGCAATGTTCGTTTTTATTGGCAACATGTCTTCTAGCAGATCTAAGGTCATGCCATAGGACATCAATGAGGCCCACTTGGATTGCAAAAACTGAAGCTCCGGGGACATTCGTTCCGTCAGCACCTAGTAAGTGGGCTAATGCTTTTAGAGTCACTGTCCTGGCAGCTGCAAACATACAACCGAGGACTTTTTAGGCAGAGTTTCCCAAACAATGTTCGATATACGATAGTGTGATGCCCCTTGATCGATTGGGGTCGATCACATTGTGGGCAGATTCGCTGCTCATCTATGTAATCCGTAACTTGATACTGAGCGAGTTCAGTTTGTAGATTTCCCAGTATCGATTTCGATTCAGCTAAGGTGAGTCCCAGTGTATCGACGGTTAAATCCGCACATTTCAATTGGGCAATGGGCTTTGCCGTCACAGGTTGACCATCTTCAGGTTCAATCACCAGTTGCACAGAAATTTTCATAAGAATATCACCTCATCGAATGCATCTCGCCAACGGTCGTCCTTGTTGGCATAGTATTTTAGGTAGATGTTGACTTGTCGTCGCCTATATTTATCAACATTAATCCAGTATATGGCCTGCCGTAATTCATGGTGATTAACGACCTGGACAATAGATTTATCATGATTATTCTCATCCGTGATTGCCTCTAAAAAGGTGTACATGATTTGATAACACTTTACCCCCCATTGATCTTTGAGTTGGTTAAAGTGTGCTGGGCCGCCGCATTCCTCATCTGGCGACGCACCAGAACCGGAGATACAAGTGGGATAAGTTTTCTTATCATCGTAGGGCAGTTCTTTTTCCAATCGGATATCGAACTCCCAGCCGGCAGTGAAATCGCCTGTTTAATCTGAGCTTAAGATCACTCAGTTTCACGTCTCTTGCACTTGCTCCACTGAGGGATATCATCCCTGCATTGTTTGTAACGGTATAGTGTTTTCCATGAATCTTAAATTCGTTGAGATGGTAGTCCGTCCATCCCATCATGATCTGAATAGTGTAATGCAGATCAGCCAAGGTCATATCCGTTCGGATTAAACAACGACGCCAAATCATGGGCGATATGGACTTGAGACTGACTCGAAACTGATAGACACCAGGAGAAGAGTGAGGCACTGTCGCCATTTAAATCAATACAGAATCATTTTGTTCTAAATCGTTTCTATCAAAAAGTAGACACTTTACTCAATCTATCAGAAAAACGACCGTTTTCCTGGTAGGGCTAGTTTTCACTTCTGACCACTCTTTTTGTATAAGAAAACCCATCAGAAAAATAACACAAGATTGTCTCTATGGGGTTAAATATTCTGGTATCCTACATAAATGTTGATCGGATATATGCGTGTTTCCAAAAGCGATGGTTCGCAATCGCTGGATTTACAACGAGACGCTTTGATTCAAGCTGGCGTGGCTGGTGAAAGAATTTATGAAGACTTAAATACGGGCGCACACGATAAAAGGCCAGGGCTAATCAATGGACTAAAAGCCTTACAGCCGGGCAATACGTTAGTATTATGGAAATTAGATCGATTGGGACGAAACCTTAAGGATTTGGTGAGTATCATTGATGATCTTAGGGAAAAAGACATTGGGTTCAAAGTTTTAACTGGTACAGGAGCTCAAATTGATACCACGACACCGAATGGCCGATTATGTTTTGGTTTGTTTGCTGCTTTGGCAGAGTATGAGAGAGAGTTGATCATTGAGCGGACGAAAGCGGGGTTGGTGGCAGCACGTGCTCGAGGACGGCTCGGTGGGAGACCCCGAAAAATGGATGTGCCGACATTAAAAATGGCAATGGCTGCCATGGCGGATAAAAACGCCATTGCCAAAGAGGTGGCCCAAAGGCTGAATATGACCACCACCACGCTTTATGATTACGTGAATAGTGATGGCTCTTTGAAGGAAAAAGGATTGAAACTACTGGGTTCAAACGGGTGAACGAGAGTCCAAGGGGGGGGCGAACTCGCTTTCAGGTCGGGTGACATTGCCCCCGGTTTTTAATGGTCTCCACTATTCCCGAAATCTCCATAAAAAGACACCGATTGGATGACCGCTTCCAGGCCCAGAAATACAGTTGCCTGATGCATGGTGTAGGGATGTGCGATGAATGGCATATAGTTGCCTATCCCGATCAGGAAGTATCGGGCGCGTTCAAGTACTCGCTGCAACCTGGCATGATGATTTGTGTCGAGGCCGCCGTTGGGGCCGAAGGTGGAAACTTTTCGATTAAATTAGAGGAGCAAGTGCTCATAACTGAAGGAGGGCATGAAATTCTCATCTCATATCCATTCGATACAACACTGATGGACACATAATGGCTCAGGCTAAACAACCACGACGAAACGCACGGAGGGCGCAACGAACTCAGTTCAATATCAAAGCGCTGCCTGCGATTGAGCGCGGCAATCCCGCCTATGAACTTTTAGATGAAGAGGCACTCGATCGTATCCATGTGGCCACGCTCGATATCCTGCGCGATCCGGGCATCGAATTTCGCGATGATGAGGCAGCGGCAATTTGGAAAGAGGCGGGTGCAGATGTATCCGGCCACCGCATCCGAATCGACCCTGACTTATTAATGTCTCTCATCGCGAAAGCGCCCGAAGCGTTTACGCTGCACGCACGTAACCCGGAACGGTCCGTACGAATCGGCGGGCGAAATCAGGTTTTCGCTCCCAGCAACGGCTCACCTTTTGTCCTTGATCTGGAAGGGCAACGACGCAACGGTACGCTCGCCGACTTCAACGATTTCTGCAAACTGGCCTACTTGTCTCTAGGTCTGCATGTCACCGGCGGCGTTGCCTGCGAGCCGATGGATATCCCCGTGCCAAACCGTCACCTCCACACCGGACTGGGGCATCTGACTATGTCCGACAAACCTTATATGGGTGCAACGACGTCTAAACAGGCAGCCGAAGATTCGGTGAACATGGCCAGGATCGCGATGCCGGACCGGTTGGCCAACGACGAAACCGTCATGATTTCGATCATCAATGGCAACTCGCCACTGGTTTGGGATGAAACCATGCTGGACGCTCTCAAGGTCTATGCTCGCGCCAATCAGGCGGCATTGGTCACGCCCTTCATTCTGGCCGGAGCCTCGACGCCGCTCAGCCTGATTGGTGCCATCACTCAGATGAATGCTGAAGCACTGGCCGGAATAGCCTTCGCTCAGCTGGTGAGCCCCGGTTGCCCGATGGTTTATGGACAAGCCGCCTTTACCGTATCGATGTTGACGGGTGCGCCCGTGGTACGAACGTCCGAAATTTCGCATATGCAGTTCATTGCTGGCCAATTGGCGCGGCGGTACAAATTACCCTGGCGCACCAGCGGCGCGATGAGTGGATCCAAAGTCTTTGACGCGCAAGCGGGCTACGAGGCGTCGCTGGCGTTTCAGGCTTCGATGTTGTCCGGGGCGAATTTCATCTGGCATTCAGCTGGCTGGCTTGAAGGCGGGCTGAGCGTTAGTTTTGCCAAGTTCGTGTTGGATGCCGAGCAATGCGAGATTATGCAGCGTTATGCGGCACCCCCGTGTTTCGACGACCTCGACAAGGTAATTGATGTGATACGCGAAATAGGCCCCGGCGGGCATTTCTTGGGTACCGATCACACCCGTGCCAATTTCGAAACCGCCTTTGCCATGCCGAAGCTTTTCGACAGTAATTCCTTTGAGCAATGGGAGTCAGAAGGCGCAAAAGACACTAACAAACGCGCTATCGAATCTGCGCGCGACCTGTTGCAACATTATGCACGCCCCCCAATAAACGAAAGTACCGAAGAAGAACTGCGGGCTTATGTCCGCAAAATGGAAGAATCTCAATTATGACCACTCATGCACGAGTCGCCGTTATCGGCGGCGGGGCCGTCGGCGCCAGCATTCTCTACCACCTTGCCCAACTCGGTTGGTCCGACTGTGTGCTTCTGGAACGCACCGAATTGACTGCGGGCTCCACCTGGCACGCAGCGGGTCTTCTGCCGCTCTATCATCCTGATTACACAATGAGCCATATCAATCTACGCTCACTGGAGCTCTATGCGAGGCTCGAGGCCGAGACCGGTCAGCCAGTCAGCTTTCACCAATGTGGGCAACTCAGACTGGCTACCACACAGGATCGCCTGGACGAATACCGCCACTATCTGGGCTTTGCCCGGTCAATGGGTATTGACTGTGAACTCATCAGCCCCGAAGAGTGCAAAAAGCTCTGGCCGATTGCCGATTTCAGCGACGTTCTAGGTGCGCTCTACCACCCTCAGGACGGGCACATAGCGCCAGCCGATCTGACTCAAGCGTTGGCCAAAGGCGCCCGCGACAAGGGTGCAAAGGTCCACCGCTTCACCGAGGTGACATCAATAACCCGCGCGCCGTCGCGTGAATGGCATTTAAACACGCCCAAGGGTGACTTCGTGGTCGAACATGTAGTCACTGCGACGGGCAACTATGCCTGGCAAACCGGGCAGATGGTCGAGTTGAACGTGCCTTCGATCCCTGTATTGCACCAGTTTCTTGTTACCGACAGCGTTGAGGAAGTTCGTCAATCGCGAGCTATAGGAGAGCCCGAATACCCCGTCCTGCGCGACGACAAGGGCCAGTTCTATCTCAGGCAGGAAAACGATGGATTGTTGCTAGGCCCTTATGATCATGTGCCGCCCAGCTGGGCTGTAGATGGCGTGCCCGCGGATTTTGGAGCCGATCTGCTGCCACCAGACTTAGATCGTGTCATGGGTCATATCGAGGCAGTCGTAGCCCGCTGTCCCGACTTTGGAGAAGCCGGCATCAAAAGTGTTGTGAATGGCCCCATTGCCCATACTCCCGACGCTTCCCCATTGGTCGGTCCCGCACCGGGGCTGGACAATTACTGGCTGGCCGAAGGATTCACCGCTGGCATCCTGATGGCAGGCGGAGCGGGCCAATACCTGGCCGAATGGATCGTGAACGGCGAAGCCTCGGTCGACATGTGGGCCGTTGACCCCCGTCGTTATGGTCGCCATGTAGGCAAGCGCCACACAACTCAGAAAAACGAAGAAACTTATGGCCATATCTTCGACATTCACTATCCCAATCTGCAGATGCCCGCATCTCGGCCAGCGAAAACAAGCCCCTGTTACGACAGACTGACCCGAGCCGGTGCGGTCTGGGGCGAAACCGGCGGCTGGGAACGTGCCGAATGGTTCGCGCCCGAAGGTGTTGTCGAGACACTCAGCTACCGCAAATCCGAAGCCTTTGAACATGTTGCAACGGAATGCCGGGCAGTGCGTGAGGATGTCGGGCTGGTCGAGCTCTCCAGCTTCTCGAAATTCGAACTAGTTGGACCTGACGCGGAACGCTTTCTAGACGGGTTGCTCGCTAATCGCTTGCCCCGGGTAGGCCGCATAACCCTATCTCATGCGCTGACAGAAAGCGGTAAGGTGCGAAGCGAATTCACCGTGGTTAGGCTAGCTGAACATCATTTCTACTTGATCGGCCCCGCGCTCTGTGAAAGGCAGGACGAAGACGTACTGCGCCGGGCGCTTAGCCTCGACCTCCAAGTCACTATCACCAATATCACCATGGGCTGGGGGTGCTTCGTAATCGCTGGCGCCAAATCGCGCGACTTGCTTAAGGCGTTGACCGATGTCGACCTTTCGAACGAAGCACTGCCGTGGTTCGCGGTAAAAACTTTCGAGTTGGGTTGGGCCACAGATATCCGCCTGCTCAGGGTCAACTACCTCGGTGAGTTGGGCTACGAGTTGCATCACCCTATCGCCTTTCAGCATCACCTGCTGGATCAGATCGAACAGGCTGGTACTGCGCTAGGGCTGCGACATGTGGGCTTTCGCGCGTTGGATTCCCTGCGACTTGAAAAATCTTATCGCGCGATCAAAGCTGAACTCACCACCGAAGACAGCCTCGACGAGGCCGGGCTCAGTCGCTTCGTGTGCCCGGAAAAAGGGGACTTCATCGGCCGCTCGGCAGTTCTGGCAGAACGTGAAAAACCGGCAGCCCGCAGACTGGTCACTTTGTCCATCGACTGCGCCGAAAGCGACACCGAACCTGGTCCAAACCAGGCAGTGCTAATGGAGGGAACAGTTGTCAGCCGCACTTTGTCCGGTGCCTTTGGTCACTTTGTGGGGGCAGGCCTCGCGCTCGCTTATTTACCAATCCCGCTGGCAGAGCCCGGAACAGAATTGAAACTGTCGATACTGGGGGATTTATATCCTGCACGCGTAATCCCGGATACCCCACACGACCCTACAAACTTGCGATTGAAAGCAGGTTAGCAGCACACCCACGGAACAGTGCACTCATAGCCGGGCCACTGATCGTTGTCGGTCCTTTACGAAGGCGATCAAACTCAGAGGCACGCTGGCCTTCAGGGATTTGGAGAAGGGTTTCAAGATTCGCCCTTTGCGTTTCGTTCGGTAACGATGACAACTGTAGCCAGAGCCGATCAGCGGCCCGTTTTCTGATTTCAGAAATCAGTCTCGACAGCGTAGATTCACCGGGCAACAACACCTTGTGCTGAACGAGCCAGGTGACAGCAATCTCGAACATGACACTCGGTCTTTCATTGCTGATCCAAGCCCGTGTGTAGAGTACACGGCTCAGCCGAAACACCCAGGGTCGATCACCAAATTCCTTGTAACCATAGTGCTTGCGGATCAGTGCATTGTGTTCACGCTTCGTGGTGTCTCTTTGTGCATATTCAGTCAGCACTGATAGGGCTTCTATCGCAAGTTGCCGCCCGACATACTGCTTGACGTTGACGGGCATCACGGAAATATCTGGCAGAAACGTGCCGAGGAACCGAACAGATGTCAACTGCAACGCAACACCTAAACGGTTTTGGTCACCCCGGCGGTCTGCCACGAACGCAAGATCTGTTGCATCAAGATGAAAGTACCGGGCCAGTTGACTTTCGCTCGGTTCGCCAGCGTATTGACCGTAATGAGCCTTTTGCTCTGGCGTTAGAAAATCTACGGCCATCAATCCCCTCGCAACGTTACTGGTAGAGACTGAAAAAGTCGATTTCCGAGTGTCTATGATATTATAAATTAGTAGACATGATATTTCATTCCCCATACACTGTCTATTAAGTCGGTTTTACATACTTAATAGACAACACTTTCTACTAATTGATTTCGGAGACATATTTCGTGCGATCATTTGGATATGCTAGGGTTTCTACCAACCAACAGTCCCTCGACTTGCAGATTCAGTCACTTAAAGAAGCAGGTGTACAGGTTAACCGCATTTTTACGGATAAAATTACCGGTAGTCAGTTTAAAAGAGAAGGACTAGACCTACTACGGGTGAAAGTCGAGGAAAAAGACGTTGTTTTAGTGACAAAGCTAGATCGCCTTAGTAGGGATACGGCGGATATGATTCGGCTTATCAAGGAATTCGATGATATGGGGGTTGCTGTACGTTTTCTTGATGATGGTATTAGCACTGAGGGTACCATGGGAAAGATGGTTGTCACTATACTATCTGCCGTAGCCCAGGCAGAAAGGCAGAGAATTCTTGAGAGAACTAACGAGGGACGATTGGCCGCTAAAGAAAAAGGAATTAAATTTGGGCGCAAACGAACTATTGATCGGCGAAAAGTTGTTGGTTTGTACATGGCAGGACACGGTGCTACGGATATTGCGACTAAGCTCAATATAGGCAGATCCACCGTATATAAAATACTAAACGAAGATGGTGTTCAAGATATCTAGATTACGAACCTTGCAAAACCACATCGCCGTTTGCTGGGGGCTCAAAGTATCGTTTTGACGATAGAAACTTTAGACAACTAATTGCAGCTTCTTTATTTTTGCCGGTGCTTGTTAAATATGCGCTAAGTATATTCTCAGTCCTTACAAAATGATCGCAAACAGGAACCAGTGAGTTTCTACTCAAATACCGCTCGGTGAGTCCTTGCCAACCTAACGCTAATCCATGTCCAGCTGCGGCGGCTTCAAGTAAGTAAATGTAGTTGTCGTACCCGGAATGAACTTGTAGTAACTCGGGCTTGCCTGAAACGGCGAACCAATCTTCCCATGTTGCCCAGCCTTTGTTTAGTTTGGTTAATTTTAGAAGGGGGATACCGGACCAATGCGTTGGTGGTTTTGACAGTTTCGTTTTGTGCTTCGTATAAAATGTTGGACTACAAATCGGGCGAACGGCCTCTCTAAAGGCGATTGAATATGTGTCCTCATCAGATTCGCTGATCTTGTACTTGAAAGCTATATCAATCCGAGGGTCGCTCATATGCTCAATAGCATCATACTCGTTGGTTACAATTCGTATTTCTACATTGTCACCGACTGCTTCCTTTAGCGATTCAAATCTTGGCATGAGATACAAATGCGATATTTCATGTGTACAAGATATGGTTAGTTCATTTTTAAGTGACCAGCCAGAAATCGTACTTGATCGCGGCTTGAATCTGATCAAAACCAGATATAACCGCCTGATGAAGCGTTGCCCCGTGTTCAGTCAGTTGAAGTCGTTTGTTTTCTCTAAAAAACAACTTTGCGCCCAATCTATTTTCTAACTCAGAGATATGCCTGCTTATTGCGGATTGGGAAGTATGAAGGCTTTCTGCGGCACGGCTGAAATTTAACAGTCTTGCCGACGACTCGAATGCGGTCAGAGCACTTGTCGATGGAATTCTATATCGAGCTTTTATCATATCAATAATGATATCAACATCATGCCTAAATATCAGTATCCATAGGATATATCCGCTTATATATTCCTACATTTGGAATAGGTAGCTAATATGCCTGACTACACAAAACCCGCACACTGGGCGGACTCGAATAACAAACTGTTTCCACAACAAGTGGGGTTTACTTGTCCTCCTCATGATTTTGATGCCGCTCCATCTGATTTTTTGCGCATCGCACCGAAAACGGTGGGCGTGCATGGCCGTATGTTGCATGTTCCAGACTATCGTCATGAACTGGACCAACGAAGGCGAAATTTTAATTTGCTTGATGAGTTTGTCGAATGTATGGCGAATAACGGTGCAGATGTCTGTGGTCAGGTAGGGTCGAACTGGGTTCATGCTTGTGGGTTAGGTGTCGAAGGCGTCCGACAACACTGTGAAAAATTAAGCGAGACATATGAAACCCCATTCCATATGGCTGGTTACGCAATGGTAGAAGCATTGAGAGAATTGAACGTAGAGAAGGTCGCTTTAAACGGTGTCTATCATTGGCCAAGCTGGTGGCAGGGAACAGCCGCGTTTCTCAAGGAGGCCGGATTTGATGTTGTCTGGGCCGGCAATTTCGTTGACCAGGGATTCATTGAAAGCCAGGAAGTTTGCAATGCGCAAATTTGGTGCTTCGATGGTGACCTAGCAGAGAAATCGATGCGATATGTTGCGGGGAAAGCACCTAATGTTGATGCGTATTTGGCAAGTGGCATGTGTAATTTTCGGCGTAAGGAAGATGGTCTTGCAGAGCGGTTTGTTTCGTTGGAAGTTGGGTTAGAGTCAGTCCTTGGGAAACCTGTCGTGACCCATGACAACGCCCTTTACTGGCGAATTTTTAAAACGTTAGGATTGAGCCCTGTTACCAAACAGGGCGCTTTGTTATCGACGTTATCGGGCGCTTAAGAATGAACAAGATATTAGCAGTATGGGCTGTACCCAGATCGACTTCCACTGCGTTTGAGTGGATGATGCGCCAACGCGAGGATATGACCTGTTTTCATGAGCCGTTTGGTGAAGCATGGTATCAAGGCGAAGCCCCACTGCGGCCTCGTTTAACCAAAGATAGCCTGAAAGTAACAGGCTTAACGCTTGGTTCGGTACTAGAAAACGTAAAAAGCGCTGCGCGCAAAGAAGCTGTTTTTATCAAAGATTTTCCTCATTATATTACGTCGATAATTGACAACAATTTTCTGGATCTGTTCAACCATTCCTTTTTAATTCGAGACCCAGCAAAAACGATAACGTCGATATACAGTAAATGGCCAGACTTCCATCAGGACGAGGTTGGGTTCAAAGAGCAACGCAAATTATTTGATACCATTTGCGATCAAAGCGGTACCGCGCCTCCTGTTTTAGATAGCGATGATCTATTGGAGAATCCCTATGTCGCGGTGGAACGTTGGTGTGACGCTGTGGGTATTGCGTTCGTGCCTCAGGCATTGAGTTGGGCCCCGGGCGCGCGAGACGAAGTGAGTTGGTGGGACGGGGGCTCTTTCCATGCCAATTTACGTGATTCAGATGGTCTAAAACCACAGGAACGCAAATATATTGATATCTCGAAAGCGCCAGACCGCGTGAAGAGAATATACGAACAGGTTCTACCACACTACGAATACCTCTATTCACACCGCCTAATACTACCCGCTAACGATGATTCGTGATTTATGAAGCCCCTTACTGTTTGTTCAACAAATTTTGATCAAGAATTATCTAGCGTGTCACTACGATTTATAGTTGAAGACATAATATCTAGTCCCGATGAAAACCGGTCTGAGGTTCTCGGCTATATTGCTTCTGGTTTTATCAATACTGGTGACAGTGTCATTTCCAGCATCACCGGTAAGCAGTCCATCGTAGAAAATATCACTAAATCTGAAAAACCAGTTGATACAATAGGTTTAGGCGACAAAGCAACAATCTCTTTATTAGGTAATGCGGGCATTCGTATGGGTGATGTGTTGGCTGCTGCTGGCATGGAATGTGAATTCTCAGACCAAATTGCTGCAAACATTCTGTGGTCAGGAAAGGAAGAACTACTGCCAGAACGTACCTATACGGCACGGTTTATCTCAATGGAGGTCGATGTACAGGTAACAGATATAGTTTACCGAAGTGCACCAGACTCAAGCGAACAACTTGCTGCCAAAACACTATCACTGAGTCAATCTGGATATTGTAAATTAGCGCTAGATAGTGCAGTCCTTTTTGACGCTTACAGTGATAATTCTTCAACAGGGGTGTTTGAACTTAAGGATAAGTTTACTGAGCATATTTTGGGTGTTGGTAAAATTGATTTTGCGTTACGGCGTGCAAGCAATATTGGATGGCACGCGATGAAGATAGACAAAGCATTCAGAGCGAGACTTAATCACCAAAAACCTTGCGTCCTGTGGTTCACCGGTTTTTCTGGTTCCGGTAAATCTACGATTGCAGATCAAGTTGAACAAAAATTAGGAGCAGCTGGAAAGCGCACGTACTTGCTAGATGGGGATAACGTGCGTCATGGTCTGAACAAAGATTTGGGATTTACCGACGAGGGTAGAGTTGAAAACATACGCCGGATTGCAGAAGTCTCACGATTGATGGTTGATGTGGGTCTAATTGTAATTACTTCTTTCATTTCACCATTTCGTGCTGAAAGACAAATGGCTCGGGAATTAATGGAGAAAGATGAGTTTATTGAAGTTTTTGTTGATACTCCGATTGATGTTTGTGAGCATCGCGATCCGAAGGGTTTATATAAAAAGGCTAGAAGAGGGGAATTAGCAAATTTCACGGGCATAGATTCAGAATACGAACCCCCCAATTCTGCAGAAATTACTTTACTTGGTGATGGAGATAGTGCTGACACACTCGCCGATCAAGTAATAGACTATTTGGACCAGATTTAGATTGTAAAACTCCGTCTCTCTCCTAATTTCTTAGCGTACGTTTTCGTTCCGTTGGACTTCAAACCCCTTCACTGACAGTGAGGATACGCATTCGTGGCATGGCGGAACCTATAACGATAAGATGGGGATTACTATGGAATTTTTGGTGCCTTTGTTGGAACAACAGGGTTGTGTCAATCAGCGTGTCTTCTTTTACCTTGCTCCTGGATAACTGGGTCAGTTGACGAAGTTTATCCGGGTCAATCGTTACCTGGATAAACTGGTCACTGTAATAGGAGAGATGGGCGAGGTCCACAGAGGACAGACGAACCAGTCGTTCAACGTCTTCATTCGCCATTCCCATGGAATCGGCCATGCCCTTGTCGCCCGATACACAGGCAACCTGAAGCGTATTCAGAATCATGCAGGCCAGGGCGTGATTCGCATTCGTGATGGTATCCATGGCTCATTCCTCACCTGTCCACAGCTGTGAATCAGGAAACTGACGAATGCGCTGGATGGCAGTCAGTAGCGAAAGCAGGGTATTGGTCGGGAGTGTCGGGTCTGTCAGAAACGAACCAAGCTGACCAAACTCCGGGTTGCCAACCAGCGGCAGAATGGAGGCGAAAAACGCCTCCTCATCTGCACTGCGTTGCACCACCTGTTTAAGAACACTGTTGTCTGGCAACAATGAATAGTCGCCACCGCCAAGTACGCTACTGAGCGTCATGAGCAGCCACCACGTCATCCGGTCTGAATCCCGTTCAAACTCCGTGTCGGGCAGGTCGATGAAAAATCCGTAACCCGCATTGAAGCGCTGAATCAGTTGTTGGCAATCACCGTATCCGGCCAGCAACTTCGCCTGCCTCAGTGCCGACGACCGTGCGTCATCGAGTGCGGCTGTCGCGAACTGGGACTCATCAGATTCAGCCAATGGGATTGATACACCCGGTATGGTCGAAGTATCAACAGTCTCCGCAGACGTATTGGAAGGGAGAATGGGAGGAACAATCAGCTCCGACTCGTGTGTTATGTTCTGTGAAACAGGGGAAGGAGGGAATTCAGGAAGCCGTTCAGGAGGCTCGTCATTACCCGGAGTCACTGCATTCGTTGTGGGTTCGACGGGTTGCTGCCCAAGCTCAAACAGTTCAATGGCAGTGCGAACACTCGACGTTGTTTGCCCACCAAGCAGCTGCCCAAGCTGGGGCATTGCGGTTGATTCCAGGTCCGCGATCACAAATTCGCCTTCGGTATCACAATCAGACAGTGACTGCTGAAACAGCGTACTGAACGTTGATTCCATCACTCCCTGATCGATAGCAAATCTGGACAGACGCTTTTCAAGTTTGCTGATCGCTTCTACCCTGGGCTTCCCCATACCACCGGTCAGTGCATGGGGAATGGCACCAGACAATTTATCTGTCGCATACTGATAGGCAATAAAAACGGTCCTTGAAACAGAATAACTGTAGTCATGTTTAAGAATCGACATCCAGTTCCTTTGGGACAGTTCACCAACCTCTGCTCCGGATTGCACCAGCACCATGATTTCCTTGAGTGCCAGCGCTTTTTCGATGAATGTATTACCCGAACGCATGTCATTTTCGATTAAATGATCAATGAGCAGGGTAATTTCACTGTCATAGGGCACGAACATCACGGACATGATTCCCAGGTCCTCGCGCCCCGTTTGTTCAAAGGCCGCTATCTGGGCGAGCAAACGGGTATTGCCGCCAGCAGATACCATGAAGACATCCTCACCCGGACGCTGGGTCACCGATATGGTTGATGTGACTCCCCCCTTGTCAATAATCGACTCGACGATTTCGTCGAACTTGTCATTCTTTGACTTGCGGGGATTGCGGTCATAGGGCTTGATTCGATCAAGCGGCAACCGCATCATCGTGGGTTCCAGTGGCAGGGAAGCGGCACTGGTTGACGCATCATTTCCAAAATTATCTGCTGCCAGCAGACCACCAATATCCGCTTTCTTCGCTCGCTTGGCGCTCATTTCGCATCCCCGTCGCGTGGAGAAATCTCCGGCACCTGGAACAAGTTGTCGTATTCGTTATGAATCGCAAACAGTTCCTCAAGGACACTCATCATGGTGTCCCTGGCGCTCGCTCGCTTGGTGTTACTGGTAGGTTCATACAGATGAACCGGCATTTGGGCTGATGCAGCCGCCTTGTAGACGGTGGAGGTAGGAACCTGCGTCTCCAGCAATCGGATATCCGGCTGTCCTTCAGTCATGGCCCTGAAGCTGTCTGCCACGTCCTTTGCATCCACTGTTCGATCCACACGGCTGAACAGGACGTGTAACGGACCCAACAGGATATTAAGAAATTTTGCGGATTCCTTGATCTCGCGATATCGCTCCACAGTGCCTCGATAGAACTCCTTGGCAGACATGATATCCGGTGATACAGGAGCCAGGAAAATGTCCGTTGCCAGCATTGCGGCATCCAGCACAGCACCCTTGGCACCACGGGTGTCGATCATCACAAAATCGTAACGGTCTTCCTCACGGATCGTCGTCAACGCCTGCCGAATACGATATCGACCGTCAGCTTCGTGAAGAATGTATTCGGACAGTGTGTCTGAGCGATCATCAGAAACGACGATATCGAGGCCATCAATGCTGGTTTTCGAGATGACTTCCGGTCCCAGGCAACGATCCTTGATGAGTTTGATGAGGCCGTGCGGGGCCTGCTCGACGATGGGATAATGGGAAGACAGTGCCGGTTGGGTATTGTCAGCATCAATGGCCAATACCCGGTAGCCGGAGTCTGCCAAAAGAGCTGAGAGATTAGAAACGAGCGTGGTTTTGGTTACCCCACCCTTCGAAGATACTGCTGTAATGACATTCATTTTTCGCACCCTAGTTTGTTGAAATAAAAAAACTAGTACCTAGCTACTCTGGAGTAAACCAGTTTACGGGTATCGAGAAAAATTAAGTCAAAAGCAACGGCAATACAATAGAATGATAAGTGGTGCCGGAAAGAGGAGTCGAACCTCCGACCTACTGATTACGAATCAGTTGCTCTACCAACTGAGCTATTCCGGCATCGACAGGGAAATCAGGGAGGATAGTGGTATACGTGGGCTAACGAACACATTGGTTCATCAATAAATAGCATGTCTCCCAAAATAACGACCATATGAGTTAAGTAACCCAATCAGTGACAAGGAAGTGACAGAAACGAACGACGCATCAATTGTCTACCGATTTCCCGCCCACTTTGGACGGTGGGGTTATACACTCGGTCGATTGCTGAGCTGATTCGCTCAAACTCCATCGGCGCATACCAGGGAATCTACGACCATGATCTAACATTTCTTTCCTTGGATACCACAGCAGATAATTCCGATTTCAACGTGCAGCAGGAAAATGAGCTGCGGAGTTGGAGGAAAAATATTGCGTTTTATTTCCAGGGCCTGGAACCAGCAACCTCCATCGCCTGCGAAGGTAGCCACCCTCTGCTCTGCCTGATTCAAATTCAGTGGAACAACCACCGCTCGGGGAAAAAATGGACAATAAATATACCCGAACCAGAAGCGTCGGAAAAAAAGAAGGGGGATGAAAGACGTTCATTTGCTCTACAGATATCTCTTCCCTGAAGAAGGCACCCCGAAGAAAACAGCAGGAGTGGGAAGAGGGAAGATAAAAGTATGCAACATAAAGTGGTTGGCTACTCGTTGATCGAAACCATGGTTGGCATGACCATTGGGTTATTGGTTATGTCTGGCATCATGTCTGTGTTTGGACCTGCTCTGGAAACCTACCGACAGATTGATGCTATCTCCCAGGTGCAGGAAATGGAGCGTACCGCCTTTTCAATTTTTTCCAAAGCAATGGAATCCGCCGGCTACATCGGTTGCAACTCCAGTCTGGAAACGAAATTGAATCATCACACAAAGGTCTTCCCAGCATCTGAGGACAACTGGTCTGCAATGCACTATGAATACCCGTTTAGAATATTTCCATCCGCTCAAAACATGACTGACATCCTTGGGCAAAGTCGACAGAAGAGGCGCCCATTGGACACCGACAACATAACTCTAGTGGGTGATGTGCTATTTATTTCCGGCGTATTCCCCTCCCCCATTACCCTGCTGAACCACCGCATTGATTCACAAGATATCGAAGTTCTCGGAAATCAAACCCAGATATTAGAAGCCGGAACGTTAGTTACTCTTAATGATTGCCATCGGGCCGCAACCTTCCAAATTGGCGAGCCCCAGTACGACAGGACAACCCGAACGACCTGGTTGCACTATGGAAATTCAACCACTAATAATTGCACCGCCATGGACGACGATGGGAGAGATACCGATTTGGTCATGCTGGGAGTGAAAGTGGGCTCCCAGGCTGGATGTGATAGTGAACAAAGCAGATCACAGTTTTTAGCTTATCGATTCCCCGCTGGATCACAAGTCTCCGTCAAGAGCGGTGCATATTACTATCTTGCCTATCCCTCGGGTCGAGAGAATCCCTCCCCATCCCTCTATCGGGTTTATGTCGACGAGGACGGTTTTCCAGGGTTAGCCAGTGAGATGATCTCAGGGGTGGAAAATTTTCGCCCTCTCTATGGGATTCGTCAAACATCAGATGGGAATATTAGTTATCTGACCGCCACACAATTGAGTGAAGAACAGGACATCGATGGAGACGGTGAAATGGAAACGTTTAATAACATTCGATCAATCCGCATCCATTTATTGTTCCGATCCGAGTCAAGCAAAGGTAAAAAAACAGGTTCGGGATATCAGATCTATGACTTCCCCAATGAAGATGGCTTGATTGTTCATTGCGATGGCTATGCGACCGACCGCACCGCATGCCCATTTTTTATCGACAAAGATAGTGTTGAGCAGTCTCGCTATCGGCGGCCGCTAACGCTTTCCTTCTATCTTCGCAACACGAACCCGTGAAAAATGGATGGAGCATAAATGATGAATAAAAATGACGGATTTATTCTCCCCATTGGTCTCATTTTTCTTCTACTGTTAAGCCTTCTTTCAATATCATCGTTAAAAAGTTCCGGGCTGCAATATAAGATTACATCGAACCTGACTGACAGGTTGTTATCTTTTGAACGGGCAGAAAGTGCATTGTCACAAGTGGAAAATAGCGAATTGATTTGGAACATGGAAAAAATTCGCCAAACGCCGGGATACTACAATTCATTCAATGATCCTCATGGAGCTCCCAATTTCCTGCAAAATGACTGGGATCAAACACATCCGGGTATTCCTATTGCTCTCCCTTCCATCGTATCTTCTGATTCCACTGAAGGTGTTGTCGCCCTGGACTTACCGCCACCATTAGTGATTCTTGAAGAATTATATTTTACGGAAACACACAATGGGTTAAACCCGGATTCACAATTGACAAACGTCCCTTTCGCTGAAAGATACATTAGGATCACGACTAAGGCCCAAGGACTGAGACCATCCACCGTTACCGTACTGCAAAGCGTTATCAAACATCGTTATCCCAGAGACACCGCGAGTTCCACCCAGTCGTTTGAACATCCATTAGAAATTGCCAGAGTTTCATGGTATCAGATCCAATGATCCAATCACTCAGCAATTTGTCTTACCAAAGAAAAAGCGGTTGTTATTGAGCTTATGAACAACATCAATTGTGGCAACCTTGGCCTCGCTCTGAAAACCAGGTCTTCATCCTATCGAAGGGCCCTATCCAACTTCACTCCGATGATGGTGCCTTTTCCCTTAGCAGTTTTGGGTTTTAGCTTAATTGAGTTACTGGTAGTGCTTACCATTGTGAGTACGTTAACTACCCTGACATTGCCAACCTATCTGCGATACCTTGAAAAATCAGCAATGGTGGCTGCACAATCAGAAATTCATGAAATAGTTCAGATGCTAGAGCGGGAATTTACGTTACACGGCGGATACTCAAACAACGAATTCCTAGTCACATCGTCGTTAGCTAATGACACTGGCGAGAATCGCAGTCGAGGCGGTTATCGCTATGAAATTAGCGCCGATACTCACACCTATAAGATTACTGCCTACTCATCCGATCCCAATCCGAGCTTTGTACTGAGTCTTGACCATGAGGGAAGACAAACTCATTCCATTGATGGAGGAGTCATGTTCATCGAAGGCTGGCTTTAACTCAAAAAACATCTTATTACCTTTGGAACAGATCCATCGAGCCCAAGTTATTCGTCAGTTTAATCACCATTAAGCTGAGTTTGTACTAACCATTTGATTCCAGGTGAATCAGGCCCATGTTTTCATGAGTCAGCAAAATGGAAAAGTAAATATGCTTATAACCGAATCAGAAAAAATCTACGGGAACGAAAACCACAGTAATTATCTATCCGAAACAAAACAGACAGCGGTCTGATAGCGGTTTAAACCCAGATCGCTTTCAAAACTGATCCGGGCTTTCTTTATTTGAGACGAACGGGTAGAGAAAAGGAAATGTTCTCAAGAGGCCCATCCAATTCAGTGGCTTCAATGCCATCCATATTCACCCTTGCAACCACCTGCTTAACCAATGATTCAGGTGCAGATGCACCAGCGGTTACCCCTACTTTGAACATACCTTCAAACCATTCCGGTTTTATCTCATCAGGCCCATCAATGAGATACGCAGGAACACCGCGAAGCTCAGCAATCTCTCTTAAACGATTGGAGTTTGAACTATTTGGAGAGCCTACAACAAAGATAATATCAGCCTGACTGGATAGCGTTTTCACCGCGTCCTGGCGGTTTTGAGTGGCATAGCAAATATCATCTTTTCTCGGGCCATTGATATTAGGAAAACGGCGTTTCAGCGCATCCACTACTCTCGCGGTATCATCCATCGATAGCGTCGTTTGACTGACATAGGCAAGTTTATTCGGATCGTTTACTTCAAGTTTTTCCGCGTCTTCTACATTCTCAATCAAATGAATACCACCGTCTGCCTGCCCCATTGTTCCTTCAACTTCAGGATGTCCTGCATGGCCGATCAATATGATCTCAAGCCCACGTTTACGGTACTGTTTGACCTCCACATGAACTTTAGTTACCAATGGACATGTAGCATCGAAAATATTCAGATCTCGTTTGTCGGCCTCTTCCCAAACCGCTTGAGATACACCGTGGGCACTAAAAATCACGGTTGACTTCTCTGGGATTTCATCGAGCTCATCCACAAAAATAGCTCCCTTTTTTCTCAACCCATCCACAACGAATTTATTATGAACCACCTCATGACGAACATAAATTGGAGCTCCATATTTTTCTAATGCGCGCTCTACAGTCTCTATAGCGCGATCGACACCGGCACAAAAACCTCGGGGATTGGCGAGTAAAACTTCAATATTCATGGGTGTTTGTAACTCAGTATTTCAGACTTTGGTATCAACTTTAGTGTCAGATTCGCGACTAAAAAAAAGGCTATCAATGATCAAAAAGAAAGCGCCGCAGCTTATTGCAATATCGGCAACGTTAAATGCAGGAAAATACCAAGTTCCGTAGTAAACAGAAATAAAGTCGATCACATACTGATGGAGTATGCGATCGATAAGGTTGCCAATCGCTCCTCCGAGAATCATGGCTAACCCCAGAGACAAAATTCGATTGGTTGCGCTGGCCTGGCGAAGCCAGACCAAAATAAAAACAGAAATACCGATGGCTAGACCACCGAAAAGAATATGCTGCCATCCACCTGCATTGTCTAAAAACCCAAACGCCGCACCACGATTAAAAACCATAACCCACTGCAAAAAGGGCAACACATCTACTGGAGGCCTACCGTATAACTGGTCATAGGCAATATATTTGGTTGTTTGATCAAAAAGAATCAGCCCCATGGCTAAAGCCAACCAAAGCGCGAACAAACGATTTTGTTTTGACATCAGATTTCCCTGCTTAGGAGTATCCGCATTCATCGATGCTTCCCTGGTCTCGTGCGGATAGATTTTGCGCAAGCACTTTGGCAGCCACGCAGTCTTTTGCTATTTGATCTTTTAGGGCATCAAACGAATCGAATTTCCGTTCATTGCGTATCTTTTCTATAAATTCCACACAAACACGCTCACCATAAACTTCTTCAGCGAAATCGAAAAGGTGAATTTCCAACAGCATCTTTAGGCCATCTACAGTAGGCCGGCGACCCAGATTCGCGACCCCATGAATCCTGCTGGCACCAATCCCACTAATCCGTACGACAAAAACACCGGTCATCGGTGGAGTGTGTTTTATTGCCAGATTGAGAGTTGGAAAGCCCCACTGTCTACCCCGCTTGTCACCATGCAGTACTCTACCCATCATGGAATAGCGTCTACCAAGTAGTTGTCTGGCCTCTCCGAGTTCACCACCACTCAAAAGTTCTCTAACGTAAGTACTGCTTACTCTTCGACCCCTGTGGCTCACTGTATCGAATCGATCAATGTGAAAACCAAATTTTGCTGCCGCTTGGGACAGCAGATCATAGTTTCCCTTTCTTCCCTCACCAAACCTAAAGTCATCACCAACCAGTAGGTATTTCACTTTCAGTTTTTCTACCAGATACATTTTGATGAAGTCATCAGCACTTGTTCTAGCAAGGGTTCGATTAAACTTCAATGCAAGCATGATGCCGACACCGCACTCTTTTAATTGGAAAAAGCGACTGCCGATGGCAGTTAGTCTGGCTGAGGCATCTGCTTTTTGGAAATACTCCTGAGGAGTTGGGTCGAAAGTCATTACCACCACTGGGATACCCAACTTTTCTCCCTGGTGAGCAAGTTGTTTCAGGATTTTTTGATGTCCCACATGCACAGCATCGAAGTTACCGATGGTTAACACGCAACCATTTTGACAGAGATTCAAAGCATTGATAGATCGGACAATCTGCACTAGTCAATTCCCTTGGAACGCCACATGGACATGAGATCTACACCCATCAAATATAAACCCACCAGATACACACCACCCCCTAAAACAATTAGGCCAGATAGTTCCCCTACCCTATTTAGAATGCTCATCGTTAACCATTGTGTCGGCTCTGACTTCATCCACCATATTGCTACTCCCATCAAAGAAGCAGCGATGGCTATTTTAACAAAAAATAATGCCCATCCTTTTCCCGGCATAAATACTTTTTCTTTCCTCAGAAAGAAATAAAGTAAACCAGCATTACAAAACGCCGCAATGGAAGTTGCCAACGCAAGTCCTACGTGCTTGAAGGGATATACCAAAACCAGACTCATTAGAATATTCACGCCAACTGCAACCATACCGATTTGAACCGGTTTCTTTGTATTTTGTCGAGCATAAAATCCTGGTGCCAGAACCTTAACCATCACAATAGCTGTCAGACCAAAGGAGAAAGCGATCAAACTTGCCGCTGACATCATCACGCCGTTAACGGTGAAATCGCCATGGTAATAGATAGTAGCGATCATAGGCTGCGATAATACAACAAGGCCAACTGTGGAAGGAATACAAATTAAAATAACCCAGCGAGCAGCCCAATCCAGCGTTCCTGAAAATGCCCCGGTTGACTGCTCCGCATGCTTTCTCGACAAATCCGGCAATATTGCGGTACTCAAAGCGATACCGAAAACGCCAACCGGAAACTCCATTAGACGATCCGAATAATATAGCCAGGAAATACTCCCTGTGACGAGAAAAGAGGCAAGCAAAGTATTAATTAGTACGTTCACCTGGGCAACTGAAACACCGAAAATGGCGGGCAAAATCAAATTGAAAACCTTTTTGACTCCCGCATTCCCAATCTTATCTTCCTTTTTCGCAATCAACCGTGGCCTGACCATCAATTTCTCCTTCCGAAGAAATGGATATTGAAACAAAAGTTGAACCACTCCTGCCAACAGCACCCCAAAGGCCAGTGCAATAGGAGATTCAGCAAAATGAGGTACGAAGAATAAAGCTGCTATTATCAGACAGATATTGAGCAAAACCGGCGTTGCCGCAGGAGCTGCAAACCGACCGCAAGTGTTAAGCATTCCTGTTGATGCAGCTACCAGGGATATAAAAAATAGATAAGGAAAGGTGATTCTCGTTGCGAGTATGGTTAATTCGTATTTTTCTGGATCATTAAGAAACCCTGGAGCCAAAATACTAATCATGGCCGGGGCAAACAATACTCCGGCCAGAGAGAAGATAAGCAGTACAAGTCCAAATCGCCCCAGAAGCAGTTGCAGAAACCGTTGACTCTCCTGTTCGGATTGATGCATCCTATATTCAGTAAAAACCGGGATAAATGCTGAGGAAAAGGCGCCTTCTGCAAATATTCGCCGGAAGAAATTGGGAATCCTGAACGCGACTAAAAAAATATCCGCAGCTATTTTGTCGCCCAATATATTGGCAAAAAGTACGTCCCGAATTAACCCGCTTATCCTTGAGAGAAGGGTCATCCCGCCAACAGTGGAAACCGACTTTAGTATTTTGGAAGACATATCACTAATCGTATCGAATAAATCGCCTTTGATCGGGTTTAGACTTGACTTTTTGTCATAAATTGACCATATTCGCGCGTCCAGCGAATTGAGCCCAATCGAAGAGGAAAAACCTTGGCAAATTCACCACAAGCAAGAAAACGCGCGCGACAAAGCGCCAAACGACGCATACATAACATGAGCCAACGCTCAGCACTGCGTTCTGCGATCAAAAAGTTTCTGAAGAAAGTAATTGAAAACAATGCTGAAGAAGCAGCGAATGCATATAACGCTGCAGTTTCTACCATTGATAAAGCAGCATCAAAAGGATTGCACCATAGTAACCGTGCTGCCCGCTTGAAACAAAGACTGAATAATCGTCTTAGAGCAGTAAGCGCATAATTAGTAGTAATCATCCCTTGGGACACGCAAGAGACGTTTCCTAAGGGTTGCTTTAGATAGACATTATCTTTTCTTCCCGAGGCCAGGATTTTAGCTTTAAAAGACGAGCTTTCGCTGTCTCCATAACCAGGCACCCTATCTTTAAGTATATTGCCTTTAAGTGCTTCGCCTTGCAGTAGTAGTACCATATTTTTCAAAATACTACCTGAACGCGATGTTGTCACGATGGACTAGTTCACTCTCTCCACCATAGCCCAGGATCGATTCGATCTCCCGACTCGGTTTGCCTTTTATCTTGTTGGCCTCGTCGGAACCGTAATTCACCAGACCATATGCTATTTCGTTGCCGTTTGGGTCCAGACATGTCACGATCTCACCGCGGCTAAAACTGCCCTTAATATCAGTCACCCCGATAGGCAACAGACTTTTCCCCTGTCTCGTCAAAACAGTCACAGCTCCTTCATCCAAATACAGCTTACCATTGCTTCTCAGTTGACCAGCCAACCACCGTTTTCTGGCCGCCAGTCGTTCTTTGCCTGGATATAACACCGTTCCGAGAGTTTCCCCCACCCGCAAACGCATCAGTATATTTTCCGTCCCACCGTAGGCTATAACAGTTACCGCCCCTGATCGAGCTGCCTTTTTCGCAGCAAGGACTTTGGTATACATTCCACCACTACCCATCTTACCTGCTTTACCCGCATTGGAAAGCAACGAGCTATCATTAGCATCACCGTATTGAATCAACGATGCGGACAGATCCACTCTTGGATCACTATCAAACAGCCCCTGTTGATCAGTTAGCAAAACCAGTGTTTTAGCTTCCACCAGGTTTGTCACTAATGCTGCTAAAGTGTCATTATCACCAAATCGAATTTCCTCATTTACCACCGTGTCATTTTCATTAACGATAGGGACAACGTTAAGCTGCAACAATTCTCGCAAGGTACTTCGAGCATTCAGATAGCGCTCTCTATTAGCTAAATCCGCGTGAGTTAATAATACCTGAGCGGTAAGGATGCCAAATTCCTGAAATACCGACTCGTAGCTCTGTACAAGGCCCATCTGCCCCACCGCAGCGGCAGCTTGAAGCCTGTGTACTTGAGAGGGTCGTGTACTCCAACCAAGCCGACGCATTCCTTCACCAATGGATCCTGATGAAACCAGCACCACATCGACACCCTGTTTCTTAAGGTTGGCTATTTGGCTCACCCATGACCGGATTTCCTTATGATTTAGCCCAGACTCCAGACTTGTAAGAGAGGAAGTTCCAATTTTTACTACCTAGCGATTGGAATCGGTTAGACATTTTCTACTTGTCATTTCCCAGTTTCCTGGACAGGGTCAGTTCTAGTGGGATCAGTTCTGGCGGGATCGGTTTTATCAGGGTCAGCGAGATCATCCATCATCAGAAGCGCGGACATCATGGCATTGGTCAACTCCCTACAGCCTATTCCAGTAGCGGCAGAAACTTCGTACACCGGATTTTTCCAATTAAGGGCAGAGATTACTTCCTGTTTGATTTGCAACGTTTCTTCAGGCGATAAGAGATCTACCTTATTAAAAACTAACCAACGCTCCCTGTCTTTTAACAAATGATCAAAACCAGTAAGCTCTTTTTCAATTTCCCGAATTGATTCGATGACGCCTGTACCATCCAAAGGCGCGATGTCAACGATATGCAACAATATCCGGGTTCTTTTGAGGTGCTTAAGAAAACGAATACCCAAACCTGCTCCTTCTGAGGCTCCTTCGATTAACCCTGGAATATCAGCGATAACGAAGCTATTGGAAACCCCAACATCCACCACACCCAGTTGGGGGTAAAGTGTGGTAAACGGGTAATCCGCGATTTTTGGCTTGGCATTCGATACCACACTTAAAAATGTGGACTTTCCCGCGTTTGGCAATCCCAAAAGTCCCACATCGGCTAACACTTTTAGCTCAAGCTTTATACGACGCTCATCCCCGGGCCTACCTGGCGTGGTTCGCCGGGGCGTCCGGTTTATACTGGATTTAAAACGGGCATTACCCAATCCACGCCTCCCACCTTTGGCAACGAGGAGGTCTTCTCCCTCGGACACCACATCGCCAATGATTTCTCCCGTATCTGCATCGGTAACGATCGTTCCCAACGGAACATTAACAATTAGATCTTCGCCATGTTTGCCGAAGCAATCCTTGCCCGCACCTCCTTCCCCACTGGGAGCGCGGTACAATCGGGTATATCGGAAGTCCGCCAGGGTATTCAAACCGCTGTTGGCTCGCAAATAGACACTGCCTCCATCTCCTCCATCTCCACCATCGGGCCCTCCTTTCGGGCGAAATTTCTCCCGGAGAAAACTCAGACATCCATTTCCGCCCTTTCCTGCTACGACCCTGATTGTGGCTTCATCAACAAATTTCATAATATCGGAGTCACTTGGCTATATTGACCATTTAATAAAATTAAGCTTAATAAAATTAGACTCTTAGCATCATATTGCTAAACCCCGCCTTGGTTTCCAAGGCGGGGTTTTAAGCAACGTAACTGGCCTTAAATACTACTAAGTAACAACGCTAATTGTTTTACGGTTCTTTGGGCCTTTCACTTCAAAAAGTACTTTACCTTCAGCGGTAGCGAACAATGTAAAATCCCGTCCCGCTTTGACATTTTTACCCGGATGAAAAGTGCTACCCCGCTGGCGAACAATAATATTTCCTGCTAAAACCTGCTCTCCACCGTATTTCTTTACGCCCAGTCTCTTGGAAACCGAATCTCTTCCGTTTCTGGAACTGCCACCCGCTTTTTTATGTGCCATACCTTATACCTTTAAAATTGCAATACCCAAAAATCAATCAGCTTTAAGAACTAATTAGCGTTTTGGCTTGCTCTACCCATTCTTCACGCTCAATTCGACCCTTAAAGCTCAATTGATCATTAATTTCGTCTATTCGCGCCTGATCCAAGTCTGCAATTTGCTGGAAAGTTGTAATTCCGAGTCCATGCAGTTTCTTTTCTATAACCGGACCTATTCCGTTAATGGTAGTCAGCAAATCACCGCCGGTTGGATCGTCTACTGAAGCTGCTACAGCCTTGTTCTCAACTTTTGATTTCGAATCAGACTTTGATTCAGTTTTAGCCGCTGCTTTTTGACCGCCGATACCAGTAATTTCAACCTCAGTGAAGAACTGTCGATGCCCTTGAGTACGGCGATAGTTCTTGCGACGCTTCATCTTGAAAACGCGAATTTTCTTATTTTTACCATGAGACAAAACGGTTCCCGTTACTGATGTTTCCACTAAAGGAGAACCCACGGTTACCTGATCCCCATCAGCAATCATCAACACACGGTCAAAATCAATTGACGAACCAGCTTCGGCTTCAATTTTTTCTACTTTCAATTTGTCGCCGACAGCAACTTTATACTGTTTCCCGCCGGTTTCTACTACTGCATACATTATGCGAATCCATGATGTGTGATTTCGGTTAAAATTTCCACGAGCGACCTCAACAGACAATAAAACTAGTGGTTATTTTTTAGACGCGCGATTGTATCCATCCCACCTCTTGTCGTCAATGGAAATACCCATAAAATCTAAACATGCCCGTCAACTTTCATCTCAGCACTCCATAGACTAACTCTTTGGATTGCACCTGCGGCCCCTTCCTCGCGATTTAACAAAAAGTGACAATATAAAATAGCTATTTCACCAATCTTAGATAGAATAGTGCTTCTGTAAAACATTTGTAAATCAATGCCTAACCACGAAACTGATCATGGATGATATAACCGCGAAAAGTGAACTGAACTCTGGGAAGAATCCCGGGACAAACCCCGGAGCGTTGCTCGATCAGGCTATGAGTTTGGTTGAGAGTGATATTGCTGATGTAAACCAACTGATTCAGACCCGGCTAGAGTCTGATATTGTTTTAATCAGAACCTTAGGGGCTTATATCATCAAAAGCGGTGGCAAGCGACTTCGACCTTTAATCCTGCTGTTATGTGCCAGAGCATGTGGCTACGCTAACGGAAATGATCACATCACCCTGGCTGCGGTAATCGAGTTTATTCATACCGCGACTTTGCTACACGATGATGTCGTAGATTCATCCTCTTTAAGAAGAGGTCAACCAACAGCTAACGAAGTATGGGGCAATGAAGCTAGTGTGTTAGTCGGTGATTTTCTTTATTCACGATCATTCGAAATGATGGTCGAGACTAACAATATGCAGGTTATGGATATTCTTGCCAAAACCACGAATGCCATAGCAGAAGGTGAAGTTTTACAGCTATTAAATGCACACTCACCGGAAACCACTGAAGAGTCTTATCTAAAAACCATCCACCGAAAAACCGCCAAGCTATTTGAATCTGCAGCCTGTCTTGGAGGCATTGTCAGTGGGCAAAATGAATCAACCTGCCAGGCGCTGGCCGCATATGGCACCTATCTTGGAACAGCTTTCCAGCTAATTGATGATATTTTAGACTATGATTCCAGTAGCGATGAGCTTGGAAAGGAAATTGGCGATGATCTTGCCGAGGGAAAACCAACCCTTCCCCTTATTCATGCTCTGGGAAAGGCACCAGCCAAGGAAAGAAAAATTATCCAAAACGCAATTGTTGAAGGTGACAGGAGGAAAATAAACGAAATTCTAACCATCGTTAGAAGCACCGGCGCGCTGGAATACACAGAGAAACAGGCACGGATACAGGCTGATCTGGCCATTAACTCCATTTCAATACTTTCGGCAAGCCAATATAAGGATTCGCTAACTAATTTGGCGCGATTTTCTATTAGTCGAAGCTATTAGTTTTAGTTAACGTTGGGAAGCTTGACTTTCAGAAGGTGATATTTATTCTGTCTTCTCCATCCTGACATTTGCAATGAATGAGAATGCGCAACGGTGATCAGATTATTGGTGGCTTATTATAGAGTCTATTGACTTATTTTAATGATACGCCCAGTCGTTACGTCAACGAACACATAGTAGTTTAGCGCTCCCACGTAACTTTCAGTACCACCTTCCTTATAACGATACTCAATATCGGCTTTGGTCTCAACTTCGATCGTATTCTGCCCAATATACCACCAATCCCTGATTTCTACTCGATATTTAATACTCCCCGTATCCTCGAACAGTTCTTTCCGGTCCATAATCAGAGATTGCCTGCTCTGAGTAGACCCATTTATGATCGCTTGCTCTGCAATCCCTTTTGAAACTTTTTCTATATCACTCAGTCTCATGCCATCCACATAGTTAACCAGGGCTTTTCTCGATAGGAATTTTTCCCTAATACGAGGCTTCCTGAGTAACTCATGATGATCTTTACTGCTAACGAACTGTAGCGCTTTTCGAAGCTGCTCATCTACCTCACCGAAAGCCTGATTTCCCGCTCCTTCAGTGGAAACCTGGGCAGAGATTTGAGTCTGCATCTTAATATCGAATGGGATTTTCCAAGAGTCTGTTGCTGGAGGTATCAGATCAATAAAAGAATCTTCCTGGATTTCATTCGGCTCAGATTTAGAGACCTGGGAAACACCAGAATGGCTCATCTCATCATTACCAACTTGCCCTTCCATTACTTCTTCTTTAACTTCTTCCACAGCTACTTCCACGGACAATGGGGGAGTCTCCAAAGGTAGATCAATTTGCTGAGAACCATCAACCGAAATGTCTCCCAACTGTTGCTCTCCCTTAACCAATACTGCGCCGGAGGTTTCCCGGTCAACCAAAATTTCTCCAATATCCTTCGATTCGTCAACCCGTATTTGTGAAACAACTTCAGCGTTACCTACCAACTCCAGTTCCGCTGGAGACTGCACTTCTTTTTGTTCTTCTATAGTGCCTATTTCTACCTCTTCTGGTTGATCCGGTAGACTGTTAGATCCACAGCTATCGTGTTTTCTTCCAGGTCGGAAGAGGCGGTTAAGACAGCCGTGTCCGTCGATGAAGCATTTGGTGGAATTGTCTCCTGATCCTGAACATCAGAAGCCGTATTTTTGGAAATTATTGCTCCCTGCTCTTCATTCCCCGGTCCAGAATCATTCTGGGTCGCATCCAAATTCGAATTGGAAACACCATCATCAAACCTCACCGCAATTTCTGGCTCAGAATCGTCGTAGCTACCTAGATACAGCAATCCAATAAATAAAAGAAAAATAATCGAACCAGCGACAAAGAATCTCTTCATGAAACGTCTCGACGATCCTAGCGATCGCCTTACTCTGGCAGATTCACTCCTTCTAGCAGAGTGTTCCTCTTTATAGAGACTGTGGATATAGTTTTGGGTGCTCTGGTGAGGGGCCGCCTCCTGTGCATCATAAAATTCGTTGATTTCGGAGAGTGCAATATTGATACTCTCGGAACGCCTGGCAGATAGTTTTTCATCGAAATTTGATATATCAGGATGATAAATCCGCATCAACTTTCGGTATCGGGTTTTTACTTTATTTCTATCTGCATTTGCCTCTAACCCAAGGATGAAGAAAGGATTGTTAGTTGGACCAGCGAAGAGATAGCTATCCAGCGCCTTAAGAGTCATTTGTTTTGCGGAGTCCTCATCTATCGAACGCCACGAAAAAGCCTCGCTTAGTGCAGTCTGGGGCCCACCCTCTTTCCCACCTAACCAACTTAAAATCTGATCAACATGCTCCTCTCCCAGATGGTGAATTTGGCTTCTTTCAGCGATGGATTCCACAACAGCCGGAATCCAGCCAGAAGAAGATACATTACTCATATTCAGTTACTTTCCTCGGATACCGATTCAAGGGTGATATCATCCAACCAAATTGATCCAGATATTAATTGATCTAATGCATCAGTTTTAAACCGACGAACTCTTATTCGTACCAACCAAGCGTCTTCGGGAACGGTAAACGTGATTTCAAACCGTTCCCACTCCCATGTCCCTCTTTTTGTTACAGACCTCCTGGTTTGGTTATTTTGGCTATTGATCGAAGAAATTTCTATAAAAGGAGTAGACCTTGTTGATACCTCGCGACCTTTCCAAAACCCTGACAGGAGATATTTCTTACCTGATTGGAGAGGTAATTTTTGGGAGAAGTGATAGTAATTGATATTTTGTTTTCCGTCAAAATCAAGCCGATAACTGTACTTTCCCTCTTTGCTAATATTACTGTCTATGAGCCCTTTCACTCCGTTCACAAAACGATTCATCCAACCAGTTCCCAATCTGGTTAATTCCATCTCAAAACCACCGTTTACTACCCCCGTTCCCCCATACCCATCAGCCAACTGATAAAAGACCGTCTTGTATCGAGCCCCCAGGTTTTTATCCTGGAGAAATCCGAGATACAGTCTTGATAGATCGGGAACAACGTGTCCAGTTCCATGAATTCTCTTCCAACAACTTTCTGCCAGCTTAACGTTCGAGTTTGTTATTGAGTATCTCAACAGTTGATTTAGGTAATAGTTTCTTTCCAAATTTGCTGGTTCAAAACCAGGAACAAACATATCAATTAGGCGTTCAGGGGTTTTTTCCAATCGGATAGCAATCGTAGCGACTCGCTGTATTTCATTAGGCAACACAGTGAGGTACTTTTTCAATGTAGAGAGCGCAGAATGGTTCTCTCCCAATCGGATATATAGTACAGACGCTCTCCACAATGTTAGAGGTCGATTAGGCCAAAGTCGAACAGCTGCATCAATATAGGACTTCGCCTCAATTAACGATTTCTGCTCCAGCTTTATCTCTGCAAGAATCAACCATGATGGAGCATAGAGTGTTCTGTCGCGAATGCTACTTTTAATATGGCGTTCAGCATCAAATAGTGCCCCCTCCTGATCAACCAGTAGTTTGATCGCCTAGTGACGACTCATACTCTCCATAAATGGAAAATCACTACTATTAGGAGCATTTAGCTGTTTGCCTTGAGCTGGATCGGATCCGACAGATAACCTCTCGTAAGATGGCATCCAACTGATCAAAATAACAACGAGACCAATCAAAGATACCATAATGAGTAAAACAGCACGCATTTCCTTTCTATCAGGTTCTGGGTCTATTAAATGATAATATCATGTCTACTAATTTATAATATCATGTCTACTAATTTATAATATCATGTCTACTAATTTATGAAATAGGAGCTTCTAAAGCCATACACTTCCAGTAGGCGACAATCAGTCTGGACGACTGTGAGCAGGAAAAAATAGCAGATGTGGTCCTTATTCTTCTTAAAAGGCCGCTCCATTGAAAGACATGCATCAAAAAGAATGAACTAGACTGTCGACGTCTTTCACTTAAAAAGTAGGAGCCACATCAAATACAAAAAAAACCGGTACAGTAAGTACCGGTTTCGATTACATCTCTAGGTATAGCATCAACTGCTTGGACTTGCAGAAGCAGCAGCCTCTGCCTCTGTGTTGTTTCGCTTAATTTTATCAGACCGTTCTGCAATTGCAGCGGTCATTGTGCCAGCTACAACAAGGGTGCTACCCGCACCGGCACCTGCTGCACCGCCTGCAGTCACCTGTACATGTTTCAGAGTTCCCGAGTGATCCGTAAAGTTGAGGCTTTCCCGAGAGTTCAGAGCAAGAATTTCTCCTGAGTCAGTGATAACGCGCATGTCCCCGTTTTCACTCACAACGAAGATCTCTCCGTCTGGGGAAATACCTACTTCTCCTGACACACTTTGCTGATCAGTTATCGGTTCGACAACCATGCTTTCTACATTAACTTTGAACCTCACCCCGTTTTCAAAAGAAAAGCCAATACGGCCTTTATCCAGATTAATTGAGTATTCTGCTCCCGTCTGACGAACCGAAACTTCGCTAAGTTTATCAACGTATACTGCTCCAGCCCTATCCAGGGAAACGCCAGCAATCCCGTCTAACTCAGTAATAATTCGGTCCCCGTTGAAGTACGGGTGAATCTGTTTAACATATGATGTCCCGGAGTCGGATACAACTGCCACTCCTTTATCAGCATTTATAACGCCAATGGATTGTTCGCTAGCAAAAGTAGAAAAAGAAAGAGCTGCCCCGAAAACTGTAGCGGCTCCTGCCTTAATCACTTTCTTAAAACTTGGTATCATTTTAATCTCCGAGTGATATTTAGAAATATGAAATATGGGTGTCACGTAGTGTTAAAATTAGAACACTGCTTACCCCCAAAATTTAACTTAACTCGAAACCAAATGCAACCTTAAATAGCTCAATTGCAAACAAACCCAACTACAGCTCATTAAGACACTAGATTTTATAAATCAAGTACAAACTGTACTGTTTTTTCCGAAAGTGAAGTATACTGCTTGGGTTTTCATTAGAGATGTGGGATACATCATCAATATAAATCGGGTTTATGCTGTTTATGCTTAGGGAATATGCAATGGAATCGACACGCACACGACATGCACAAGGGAATCCAGAGAACTTAAACTTAGAGGTATTCTATCCATTATAATACCGCGGGGCGTCCATTGTTTGTTGCGAGTTCCCTACCATCAAAATCCAATCTGTATAGTTTATAACTATCCATGCACACCAGTTCACTTACTCGATTTTTGAAGATTTTCAGTCAGATACGCAGAACAGTTTTGTCAGTGTTGCTGGTTAGTATCGTTGCCGTCTCTGGATGTAGTAGTAATAAAGATGTTAGCCTAGCTTCCGATGCTTATATACAACAGCAAAGAGACGTTGAGGCCAGAAATAATGTCGAATTGTTGAACAGGGAAATCACGTCAGCGTCGGGCCAAGTTGAGTCGGAAGCTGCTTCCTGGGAATATTACCTTGGTCCGGGTGATGTCATTGATATCGCTGTTTTTCAGGTCGAAGACCTCAGCAAAACAGTTCGGATTAATGGAAGAGGGACAGTGATTCTCCCGATGCTAGGCGAAACAAAAGTGGAAGGACTCACCGTTACACAGGCAGAGAAAATACTTTCTGATCACCTGAGGGACTTCTTACACGAACCCCAGGTTTCCGTATTCGTAGCTGAACATCGATCTCAGGAAATTTCAGTATTGGGAGCGGTACGGAGTCCCGGCATAAAAAGTGTAACAAAGACAAGAACCCTGTTAGAAGTTTTGACGCTGGCGGGAGGACTAAACGAAAAAGCAGGAACCCAGGTTTATTTGCAAACCACCAAATTTAACGAAGAAACACAATCCCAGATCAGCTTTAACTCTGTCGCAGAGATTAGTCAAATTGTAAAAAATCCAGAATACAACGTAACACTCAAAAATGGCGACACCGTTTATGTGCCTGAAGCCGGAACGATTTTTGTTGAAGGAGCAGTAAATAAACCCGGCGCGTTTCCATTGGAAGGAGAAACAACCGTTTTGAAAGCCATCGCTCAAGCGGGGGGAATAAAATACGAAATTAGTAAAGACAACGCACAGATCATACGTCGGGAAACAGATAGCGAAGGTAAACCGATAATATTGAACGTAGACTTAAAAGCCATACATGAAACTGGGGGCAATGATGTCGTTTTAAATGATGGAGACATTGTCGTAATTGGAATCAATACTTTCAAAAAAACAATGAGAGGGATATGGAAAGGTTTTGCAGGCATTTTTTCTATTGGTCTTGGCATCTAGTTGGCTTTTCTCTATTAGATCTGGATATATATAATCAGAGTTAGCAGCGTATCGATGAGCACTTCGCAAACAAACATAGCTCTTCCTGAGCACGATCAGGTTAGGCTTAACCGCGACCAACACTCTCTTGCCGTTTACGACCCCTTTGTTAATTCGGAAGAAGCTGCTGACTCGATTGATCTTCGAGCCATCTGGAACACCCTCGTCAAATACAAATGGACGATTCTGGTTTTTATGATGTTCGTTGTTTTGACTGTCTCATTGGCTAACTTTTTGATGAGACCAGTTTATCGGGACACAACAACAATTGAGTACGCCCTGGATGCAAAACTTGTTAAATTGGAAAATGTAGAAAATTCACCACAGTCCCGCTATCGAGAGGTTGCCGAAACCCAGCAAAACATCATCCGCAGCGAATCTCTTGCCATAGCTGTAATTGACAGACTCGGTATTTGGAATCATCCCGAGCTGACTCGGGAAGTGACTCAGCGAGGCGTCTTGAACGGCCTATCTCGTATTCAAGCTCTCCTATTCGGAACCGAAGGACTGCTTCAAAAATGGTTTCCTCAGGAGTCAAATGACATTCGAGAAGTAGATTCTGTCGAAAATAAACGAGTGGCCAGGCAACAGATAATTATCGAGTTCCTGGAAAGGTTGTCAGTTAACAACATCAGAAACTCATTTTTATTTAGTATTTCCTACGAAAGCTTCTATAAGAGCACAGCAGCAGATATTACGAATGCGGTGGTCGAGGAATACAAACAACTAAATACAACTCGCCGATTGGACTCAACGGCCGGGGCGAGAGAGTTTCTTGAGGGGCAGATTGCTCAAGTACAAGGGAAACTGGAAACTTCTGAAAAAGAACTTACCGGTTTTGCAAGGAAACATGAAATTGTTGATTTGGAAAATCGTGACAATATCTTGAATGAACGACTTGCAGAACTCAGCACACAGCTAACCCAAGTAGAGTCAGAGCGCATCAACGCAGAAACTCTGTTTAATCAGGCATCTCAGGGAAACATTGATTCTATCCCTGCTGTGTTGGAACGTTCGTTGATCGACGAACTAAAAAACGAATTGGTTGCTCTTGAATCTGAATATTTGGAACTTACCCAGGTATTTAAGGACAGCTACCCAAAAGTTAAGCAGATAAAGTCCAAACTTGCTCAGGTACAACGTAGCCTTGACAGGGAAACCGGAAAAGTGGTTCGCAGCCTTGAGCTACAATATAAGCAGCTTCTTGAAAAAGAATCATTGATTTCTGGTGCACTGGAAAAGCAAAAAAGAGAGTTACTTGACATAAAGGACCGTTCGATCCAATACAACATTCTAAAACGGGAATGGGAAACCAACAGGGAGTTATATGCTGGATTACTAGAGAAAATGAAGGAAGTCGGCGTTTCCGCAGGTATCGAACGTAACAATGTCTCAGTAGTGGATTACGCTTCAATTCCTGTAAAACCGGCAGCACCCAAAACAGGAAGAAACATTGCTATTGCTGTGCTGGTAGGCCTCCTGGGAGGAATATGTATCGCGTTACTTCTCGGGTACCTCGATAATACTTACAGGAGTTCGGAGGAAATGGAGACAGCTCTTCGAACGCCTAGCCTGGGACTATCCCCAAATATTAGTAGAAAAGAAAAAGATGATAGACAAAATGTAGGAACAATATCCCATACCGATCTCAACCATGAAATATCAGAATCGATAAGGAACATCCGAACCAGTCTGATGTTCTCTTCATCATCTGGTGCTCCCAAAATAATCCTGGTTACCAGCTCTACAGCAGAGGAAGGGAAAAGCACTTTCTCTTCAAATCTCGCTATTGCTTTCGCGCAAAGTGGTTTGAATGTACTGTTGATCAACGGTGACTTAAGACGACCGGTAATACATCATATTTTTAACGCGCCGGTAACCCCAGGAGTGTCTGATTATCTGGTTGGCGCGGTCTCAGAACCACCTATCCAAAGCACCCACATTGATGGATTATCTATTCTTACAGCAGGAACTTCCTCACCTAACCCAACTGAGCTTATTGGATCTCGACGAACCGCTGATGTTATCAAAGAACTATCCGAGCGTTTCGACCATATCATTATCGAATCTCCCCCTATCCTGGGAATTCCTGACGCTTTAGTCTGGAGTTCATATGTAAACGGCGTAATCCTTTTGGTTGCAAGCGGAACAACCAGCAAGGATGCGGTAAAAGATGCAGTAAAACGTTTGAGAATTGTCAACGCACCTTTGGCTGGAACTGTTCTTAATATGGTTGATACCAAGAGCCAGGAATACGGTTACTATAATCAGTATTACTACTCAGAGACTAATACCTAAATAAATTAGCGACACAAAAAACCCAACATATAAATAGCTATCCCGTCACCACCACTCAACTAATTTGAGAGACAGTCAAAAGCTCTTTGAATTGGGCGACTATAACCAGCGCCATCCAATTCGCATTCTGGATTTAGAAACAGAGATATTCTCTAACGGCTCTCCATTGAGTAGATGTTGCGGATTCAGCAGGACAGCTCCCGTTGCAGCTTCCCTACCAATCCATTTTGTTACCCGATTGATACCAGCTTTCATGTATGGAGATCGTCCCGAAGGGCGATGAGCATCGGATGCTATGATATGTACCCAGCCTCTCTTACACCAAGCCTTACAGACTTTTTCGATCTCCGATCCAAAGTCCCCCGCACAGCTTTGAGCAGTGAGCTGAACTTTGCACCCCCAGCTAATCCATTGCTCTAATACTTTCGAATCTCGTCTTAACGCAGTGTTTCTTTCGGGGTGAGCAATAACAGGTGTGATTCCCATATACAAAATGTTCTGTAAGATACTACTCGCTCCAATTGGTACCATGTGTTTGGGAAGCTCTACTAAAACAGCCTTCCCTCGGTCGGCGAATGTCATGGCATGCCCTATCTTAATTTGATCTACTAACTCAGGTACTAAATGCAATTCGGAGCCGGGGAATATGCGAATGGACAAATTCATCTCGTCTAATCGATCCTGAAGGTTGCGAACCGCTTCTAATATAATTTTCTTGCCATTAAAAAAACGCCGTTAAGATTATGAGGTGTTGCAACGATATCAGTTGTGCCATTCATTACCGCTTTGCGAGCCATTTCAACCGACATTTCCATATCTTTGGCACCATCGTCAATTCCCGGTAAAATATGGCAATGGCTATCGATCATTGAAACAGCACCTGTATTTCTTTTTCGAAATCATATCTCGCCCACATAAACACTTCTCCAAAAATTAGAACCAAAATCTTATCACAGATCGGCTTCTTCACTCCGTTGCTTACTTCTCATAGTTTATTTCACTATTTACTACAAAAGCTGAATTAGTGCACTCACGACTCATAGTAGGTATGGGCCAGAACCAGGTACTCGTTCGAAACACCTCTTCACAGCTAAAAATCAGATTTTTAACTTTTTTGACTAATATTAACCGAACTGGTACCCCGCCTCCTTCGCCGAAAGATGCCTAAACAACAATAAAAGTAAGAAGCATTCCACTTAAAGCACCAAGCGCTCCTAAAAAGAAACAATAAAGAGTCCATAATGGGGATAATTCACTTCAAATGGACCATTGATTTTGACGAAAGACGACTATTTTTTTTCTGCAATTACTCGAAGCCCTCCATCAATTCCGCAGATTTGCAGAATTGACAAAAAGAAGGACTTGATACGCGAATTAGAGTATCGGACAGGTCGTTTAAGACGCGTTAGGTTCACGAACCCAGATTGCCTCAGGCATTGGACCAGCGCTTGATTTGAAAACAGACCGATGTGAGTAGCGTTCTCGGTTTCTCTCCAAGACTGCCCTGATAGCCTGGCAGTAAGACCCAGTGAGTTGGGAGTCGTAACAATAAGTTTTCCTCCATGCTTTAGAAGTTGATTTATATCCCGACAAACAGCTACCGGTTCTATCGCATGTTCGATCACCTCCACAAAAAACACTAAATCAAACGGCTCAACTGCATTCAGCTCTCGCTGGTTCTGTATCCAAAACGAAGCAAGATCAGAAGGAGCTGGACCATAGGGTTCGTAACATAAAACATCCGCTCCCAAAGATATTAACACCCGAGAAAGAGCACCACTCCCCGCACCGTAATCCAGGCATCTAAGACCTTTACAATTCAACCCGGTACTTTGAATTAGAGAATGGCTAATTAGAGTATTAGTTGATCCAGTGGCGAATCCTCCAACACCACGATCCTTTTGCCATGCCTGGAGATAGATCTCATCAAGTTGATCTGGAGTGGGTGGTGTTTTATAACTTATATAACAGCAGCTCTTACACCTTTTTCGGACCCAATCTGGCTTTAGACCAGGGGACTTATAACAATGAAAAATACCACCACACCACTTACATTTTTCCATGATCATTTACTCGTTATGCCTTTCTCGAACTTTGAATAAGATAAGTGAATCACCCCTGGTTTTTGGGAGACTAATAACCTTGAGAGAATTAACCCATGCACAGAAGACTATTGAGGGCAATACCTCGCTGCCCGGGACACTGATTCGATAAAGGCATTGTTATATTGACACGGGAGCGAAGTAGGGATTTGATCCCAAGGAGTCCAAACTCCACCCTCACGGTTAACGACTTTATCGGGCTACCGTTGTCACTGTGCAATATTGGTTACATATCGTACAGCCCCGCCTTCAAGATAGCCTGCTCTATCAGTTGACCCGCCAGTTCATCACGCTTGCAGAAATTCATTTTCTCAGACTACATACTAGCCTACAAAATAGGGCTAATACGTAAACCAATGAAGGTATGGCATGAAACCTTATGGCCAATTAGAAGCTAAAACTGAAACCGTCCACGCACGGATAGAAGTACTTGCAAAACAATGCTTCTAATGATTAGTGACCGATTTTAAACTATACCGAAAGCAAGGAGCCACACTTCATTTTTCTTTTGACGCTGCCGAATAGGGAATTGACTGCTATTGCTAAAATTCTTCAAAGCTCAAAAGAGGTTAGATTCTTACAGATTAACAGTGAAGGACAGGGGCTCATTAAGGGTATGTGCAGCAGTAACGGATGGTACGCCAATAAATTCTTGATAGGACATCCATGAAGTCAACATGGCCTAGGAAATTCCGACTAACTTCAAGTGAGCCATGAAGCCAAAATCATTTCCGAAAAAAGCCCGCTCAACATGATACGTATCAATTTGTTGAGTTCGTTGCTCAAAACCCTTTCTACTTTTAAAAGCGGCTATTAATGGGGGGACTACGGACCCACATACCAACTGTACCAGTATGTTTTATCGATATACACCAATAATGAAATATCCTCTATTGATATGGAATTCTTCTATTGACGGAGGGGGACAATTTATTCTTCCACTACAATTTAGGAAACTGCGTCACAGAATGATTGGCTACTTTTCAAGACATCTCGCTGTCTTTGGATGCTCCCATTCATATGTTCGGATATATGATTCGGATAAACATGCTCAATACCTTATCTGTCTCCTGTAGGGAATTACTTTACTATATTGAGTTTTGATCTGTTATGAGTTTGATAAGCGCTTACCCACCTGATAAATTATCCTATCAAAGCTTCATCGTAGCATTGGCAATGGCCTCTTCGTATATCTTCAACAAATATTCGTAATTTTTTTCCGGCGTATAGTTATCCTCATAATGCTGCCGACAGATATTAGACATCTCCTTTCTCCTCTCTTCGTCCTTCATATAATTCAAAATGGATTCCGCAGCCCTATCTACATCGGCATAATCAAATAACAGCCCTGTCTTACCATGTTCAATAACATTCATCATAGATCCAAGATTGGATCCGAGCACTGGTAACCCCAGAGCATAAGCTTCTAGAATTACCATAGGAAACCCTTCGTACCAAATAGATGGAAACAGCAATCCCTTAGCCTCCATCATTTGTTCATAAATCTCCTCTTTCTCTTGATAGCCGTGCAGCTTTACACCAATCAAATTCTCTTTGGATAGTTCCTCGAGCATAGGGCCATCACCAACAATTCTCAATTCAGGAAGGGTATTCGGATACCTTCTCCACAACGAAACCAGCAGATTTACTCCTTTTTCTTCGCTTAGGCGGCCTACAAAAAGTAGATGATTTGATTTTTCATCTCTCACTTTTTTTCCAGGGTCTCGCAGAAAATTAGGCTTTACCGCAATTTTTGACTGTTCAAATAAATGGGAGAGTTTACTTTTCGCAAACCTGGTTAATACAATGACTCTATCTATTTTTTGATTCCAAGTATCTCTTTTTCGGTGAATTCCAATCATAAAAGCAACGGCCGTGGTACCCAGTCTTGAGCCTCGGTAGCACTTATGCAAAATGGCGTTAAAAACTGTTCCATGCACGCATTTCTCACATATTCTATTCTTACGCAATAACGTAGCACTAGCGCATAATACCCTGTAGTTATGTAATGTTTGTATTACAGGCACATTAAACTCAATAGCCGCATCGTAAACCGAAGGGCTGATCATTGGGAAAATATTATGCACATGGACAATATCAGGTTGGAATTCCCTAATAACCTCTTTCGCTTTTAGCTCAAATTTCTTATTCCAGGCTAAACTAAGCGCAATTTCCAACTTCGACGAAAAATCACTAATCTCTGTATTTGTTTCAGATAAAAGCCAGACCTGATGTCCATTTTCTGCCATCACTTCCATTTCATTTCTCACTACAACATCTTCTCCACCCGGCCGTTGATAGTAGTTATGAACGAAAAGTATTCTCATTACTCGCTTATCCAAACACACATTGGTTCTACGTTTTTCTTGCAATCAATTAGTAGACTGGAGTTATCGATTCGAAAGCCAGGACGTTTTCCAAATTTCCAAATCCCGTCCGATAATCTCTTCCAGATCATCAACTTCCTCTCGCAACATTTTCTCGCAGTATTCACGCATGTCATCCGTCATCACTGGGTAATGTGTTTTCTCAGTATTGATCTCATGAATTCTGGTCGTGAAATTTTGTCTAATATGTCTGGGAACGAGCTTTCTTGAAAGTTGTTTAATCAAACTATCCCTTACAATGTAGTGTGTAATTAAGTTATGAAGCCACTTACTTCTCACTTGACTAGAAGCATTAAATCTATTCGAAAAATCGATTTTATCAACTGCTTTATTCGGATCGATATTTAAAAAGTTACAGATTTTTAGAAACGAATTTTTGGCATCTTCCAAAATGTCTTCATAAAGCAGAAAACAAAAATTCTCTATGGGGAAGTAACTTAAGTAGACTCGAATATTCGAAGCATAGCGGGATTGATCAAGGTAATTCACTCTCCACCAAATATCCTTTTCAAATTTTAGCTTTTCCACCCTAGAGGGTTCCTGGTGAAGCGCATCATAAAAATCCCATGTCTCAATAAACTGGTTTCGTAAATACCAGTAAGCTGAATTAATTCGGCTTACTGGCTCCCTCAAAACAACGATAAATTTCATCTCAGCGCCAAACGTGTCGAATATTCTCTCCGCAGCCTCTTTGGACGCAAGATAATTAATGGAAGCCTCCCCAACTAACTTTTGATTGTTCACTTGGGAAAAATATTCTTTGCTATAAAACTCTATTCCTTTCTCGAAGAGGGTTTCGTTAAGGAAGAATTCAGGTTCCTTTGGAGTACAAAGAAAAACATCTGGATGTTGTTTCAACCACATATATATAGTCGTTGTGGCGCTTTTTTGAGCCCCCGGGATCATGAAATTTGGTAAGATCATTCAGTTCACAAATAATTGAGAGAAATATTTGAATCCTCACTTAAGTATCCAGTAGGACACTCAGGAAATAATGTTTGGGAATATTGAAGAAATCACATGACAGAAAGGAACCTCACCTCATCCACCAAAAAACATCTTCAGTCCAGCAGATCAGGTATTTACGAACTTCCATAGTATTTGAATAAATTAGGTATTTTGTAAAAGGCTTACCCTTTCGCTCTAGACCTTGAGTTCCTTCTAGCTTCCATCAATTTTCCCTATCATCTGCTGGATAAAGAACAATATGAAGGGACTATTGTATAGTAAATATCGTTTACAAAGCCCTCTCAGCTCCAAAAGAAATCGATAGAACCACTTCCAAACCCATTCAATGAACCCAGACAGGTGAGGGGCGCCTGGTTCCTGAAGTCAGATAAAGCGGCCCCTAACCAACCCCTACCTAACAGAAACTTTTGCTGATGGTTGTTGCGATTGCATTTACCTCACCACGGAAAACTTCCTTGCGTGTACGTTTATTTTCTACCGAATACTTCAAGTTGGTGAAACTTAATCAACTTATCTTCCTAATCTAATTGGAAACTCGTCGAAAATCTCAAATTTAGTGAATTAGCGGAGACCTCTTAGCCAAAAATATCAATCGCTATTACGGACATCGCTATTTTCCTTCATTGCTTCTAATTTAGACGATAGCGTCACCTTCCAAAGCCAAGGTCGTATTGCAGGACTCAATCCAGGAATACACAAAGATGTTGCCAAATGGAATCAACTGATAGTATTTCAATTAGTAAGCGTTCTTCTGGAAAAATGCGACGAAAATTGTTCTAACAATAATTTTTATATCCAACCATATTGACCAACTCTCCAAATACTCAAGATCATACTTCACCCGTTTTTCCATCTTCTCTTTTGTGTCCGTCTCACCACGCCAACCATTGACCTGTGCCAACCCAGTAATTCCTGGTTTTACTTTATGCCGCCACATATAGTTGTTAATTGACTTTCTATATTGTTCGTTATGTGCGACTGGGTGTGGACGCGGGCCTACAATGGACATCCTCCCTTGCAGAACATTGAAGAATTGCGGTAATTCATCCAAAGAGCTTCGTCTCAAAAAAAACCAACACGTGTAATCCTTGGGTCATTTCTTAGTGCTTGAGGGACAGAACCACCATCTTCCATCACAGTCATTGTTCGGAACTTCCAAATCAAAATTTCTTTACCATCTATACCGTATCGGCGTTGTTTAAATATCACAGGCCCCTTGCTTTCGAGTTTTACTATGATTGAAATTATTATCAGAAGAGGTGAAGTTAAAACTAGAATCACTGCTGAAAACAGCAAATCTTCAATCGTTTTCAAAACAAGAGAGGAACCGTATATCGGAGTACTACGTAAATTAACAATCGGCATTCCAGCTAAATTATCAACAGAGTGACTAAAAAGGCTCAAGGTAAAAATATCGGGAACAAAGACAATCGATATGGCCGTGTTTTCCAGGATTTTACAAATATGATCTATCTCTGAACCCTTGTTAATAGGCAGCGTAATCCAAACCTGGTCCACGTCCGTTAGATCGATAGCCCCCTCAGTCATATTTGAATCCTGATGCCTCCCTACGGTCAACTCATATAACCGATCGGTCTTACCTAAATATGGGATCTCAGAACTAAATTCGCGCGACGACGATTGGCTATCGTCAAGAAAGCCAATTACTCTCAACCCTGTCCAATCATTCTGCTGAATGTGGTGCAATGCCCTATTCCCAAGATCGCCTGAGCCAACGATCAACACACGCTGCATATTATATCCCTTGCTTCTTATCCATTTGAGACCATTTCTAAGTATCATCCTGATCAGTATCAAAATGACATAGGACACTATAGCCCAAACTCCGAACCACACCCGAGAAAATGACTCTCCAGATTTGGTGAAATAGATAACTCCCAAGGTAACTGCGATGACAGAAAGCCACGCTAAACCCATTAGACTTATTTCAGACCAGATTCCGAATCCTCTCCATGGACGGTAAAGATTATAGAAGGAAAATATCAGCATCACACCGAATGCTGCCCCAACCAAAATAAATTGATAAACAGCATCCAGGGATAAAGAATCAAATCTGGCATAGTATGCGATCACGCCAGCGAAAAGAACAGAAAACACATCCAGAACCCTCATGAGGAGGGCAAACCATACAGAACTCGACTTGAGAAAACCGCTATGAAATTCTGACAAGTATGGATTAAGTTTTGACATTTTTTACAGTAAAACGGCGCCTGCCACCTTTAAGTTTCCTCGGAGGGCTGATGACTCTAGCCCTATCGTAAAAGCAACATTAATCGGCACATTGTATTCTACCAACATAACAACATAAACCATAATTTGCGGCAAATGACTCGACATTTATGATATCTACTATATCGCAGATCTACTATATCGCAGCCTATATATGACTGTTAAATTTTCCTTCCTGCCTTGCGATACATCTTGATCCTATCATACTGAAAACCAAGGCAGGATATCAGCAGGGACTGCTCCAATCAAAATCATACCAAAGTACTACAGGAGCCCTGTAGAAACATTTAATTGCATGACTCATCGCTGCTACAACGCTTCCCGGCAGGGGGCCAGTTCCATGGCATAACATGGGGCATAAAATGGAGCCATTCGTTGAAACTCACTCACTTCATAGAACTCTTGGTAGTACGGATTTCGTTTCCACTGCACCACCTCTGTTCATCGCTTAGATTCTCGAATTATTTTAACAGTAGCAACCCCATTTTACCTTCGACTGATCGTTATGAAACTTCCACATCACAATATTATTCAATCTACTCAGCGAGTTATAACCTTACCAAGGGCTAGCTAAGTATATCGCTGAGACCCACACAACGCTAATGCAATATTCTTGTAAGGTTTGCGGAGTCACGAGCTTATGTGATCAGATCCCGGATTCATACTTGCTGATGATCTCGCTTTCGTCTGTGTTGGAGTGCTAGTGATAAAATTAGAAACGCCTGAACAATGGTACTTAGGAGGGGTTTTTCCAGGAATAGATGATAAGGAGCTGGGGACGCGAAGGCGCTAGAGGGAAAAAAGAATTAGGGAAAAGAGAATTGAGAATGCTATAAATATATGTAACGTGAATGTGTGACATGGATCGTCCCGCTTAAGTGTCAGTTATTTTGTAAAGCCTCTCCTGTTCTGTTGTGCCCGTTTCGGAAAATGTTTAATAACATTAGAACACGATTCAAACACTAACAGTAGCTGTGTTGCTTTAAGTCGATTCCATTCTTAATTTGAACTAATCTAACAACAATTATTTTTTTAACAGGTTTTATGAATAACTACTGTTACAGAAAAAGTTCTTCATAGTAGTCGCCAATCAAAAATCTGTGGCCTTTAGATAAAGATGCGGGGCTATGGTTTGGGTTGTAATCTTTGGGGCGAAGTACTCTAAAATCAATACTGACTCTGGATACACCCGTTTTATTAGGTAGATTTCCATGGATGCATTGGTTTCCGTTAAATCGGGTAAATTCTCCTGGATTCATGTCCATCTGTCTGAAATCCATTTTACCTGGTGTCAACTCCGAAATAATGGTATTACTTTCGAACATCGGAGTAATGGCAATAACAAAATTGGTCTCTCCAATAGGGTGGTTATAGTCCAGGTCTCGATGCCAGCCCCCTACCGCAACATTGTCCTTTAATTGCACTCGAAATGTGGGCCACTTCTGGTAAATCAGTCGTTCGTTTTCACCCATTATGGGTGCAATGATATCTCTAACAAATGATCGGTAGGTAACAACCAGATCATCCCATCCGCTCCTCATTTTGTTATAAAACAATTGATGATAAACAGTATCGGAATCTTTCCCGGGTTCAGAGAAGAAATTGTAAGTAACGTCTTCGTAGCGTTCTATGTGCTGAAGATCTACGCCATTAAATAACTCAGATATTAATCCTGCAAAGGGATACTTATGTAAGTCGTACTTGTGCTTTGAGATCATTGGTATTCGCAATACTCATTTTAGTGAATTGATAGTTATTTCGAATGCATTCATGCTCACCAAAAGAACTCAGTTATGTAGTTAAAAAATTAACCGGGATTCTAATAGATTTAAATCAAAATATACAGATTCACCCGATCAATTTAGTTCATTCATTCTTTCGGATGGAGTGTCCTCTTCGGTATTAAATGAAACATCGTTACTTCGTGTGACCAAAGGGTGGTGCCAAATAAATTTTATAACCTGGTTTTTAGAGCCTGGTTTTTAGAATCTGGTTTTTAGAATCTGGAGATCAGGACAATTTAGATTACTGCAAAGAAAAATTGAACCTATACAAGAAGAGACAGTAATTGATTTAGTAGGGTCTCCAGCTAATTGGCATGGTAGGTATCAACACTTTAAAACTATCATCTGCCTGAATCTATCCGCCTCCTCCCAGTCGACTCCGAATAAGAATATTCAGGCAGTAAAGGGTAATGCTTGTGATACAGGTTTTAGTGAATTAGACATTTGTTTTTCAAACTCCTCCATTGAGCACGTTAGCGAATTCAGTGATAAAAAGCCTTTCCCAATGAGGCAAGGCGATAATGATGCGATGTTAAATCAGACTATGGCGTTGTTGGTATAGATACCTTGGTCATAAGTACTCCGTGCATGTATTTACCGTAGTATGGTCTCTTCACGGACGAGCTGTTAGCCGAAATATCTCAAATGTCACTGAGTCGTTTTATTCCTAATTTTTGTGCTAAACCGAAAAAAATAAATAGCGGCACAATCTTCACATATCTCTTCCACAATCGCCCAGGTTCGACGCTCAATCTATAAAGCCACTCCAAACCTCTTTTACGAAAAAACAGCGGCGCTTGTGGGGTGATATCGGCGTGAAAATCGAATGCTGCACCTACGCCAACAATCACAGCAGCGCTGAGTCGCTCTCTATGTTGAGATATCCATTTCTCTTGCTTCGGTGTGCTTAACCCAACCCAAACGATATCTGGGTTGCATTGATTAATGTCTGAAACGATTGTTTCGCTTTCTTCGTTTGTAAGCGGACGAAAAGGTGGGGAATGCATTCCAACGATATTGATTCCTGTATACCGTTTCTCCAGGTTATCCTTTAATTGTTTTAATGCGTTGTCCGAAGACCCGTAAAAAAAGTGTTTTATCTGTGCTTTCTGCAACATTGCTAGCATGAGATCAGGTCCATACACTTGGCTGACTTGGCTGTGGCCTTCGGCTCGCATGAACCAAACTAGCGGTACGCCGTCCGGTACTACCATACCAGCCCGATTATGTATCTGCCTCAAATTAGAATCGAAACGGCTCTCGATTACACCATGAACCGATGTCACACAAACATATTGCTTACTGCCTTCCTGAATCCACCTTTCCATGGTCTCTACAGCTTGCTCCATAAAAGTTGCGCTAACATTTACCCCTAATATGTTACACCGGTCAATTCCATTGGTTTCCACTTGGTGCATTAGAACTGAATGAATAAGAGTCGTAGGAACATAAAAATTATTTTCATCTAAAACTAGCTGTATAAATCCAAATTTTGATATTTATCTTCAATTATCTACAACCGCCATTGATGTACTGCAGAGATATATGTTCGAACCATGAGGGCTTTCGCCGTTGTCTTAATTAAGAACAAAATGGGTTGATTACCAGTAGGATTTGATAGAATAGTGTACTCTAATAAGTCACCGCGTCCAAATATAACTGTTTCATGGTCAATTGCAATACAATCAATACTCGACGTCTCAAGTTGATTTCATTGCTCAGAGAAGTGCGCTGAATTTAGCGACAATTGGTCAAAATTAGGCTTCCTTCTATAATCGTCAATAGGATCGCGATGAAACTAATCCACAGTCGAAATATTTGTCGAATTTGTCATCCAAACACTGTTCTACCTCACTAATTGTTCAAAAAACACTGATGCTTGAAGGCTGCATAACAACATTCATGAGAGCTTTACGTCTCGACGCCAATTTCGACAGATAATTGTAATGGGCACCCACTCGATTTTTCGAACATATGGACTCGTTATCTGGTGCTTGCTTGGATACGCGTTTCTAGGAAAGACCTTCGCTTATCTGGGCGTTTATCCTATTTTCATAGGAGAGGTTCTGCTTGTTTTGGGTGTTATCAAGATTCTCAGAAATCTACCAATTTCGCTGGCTTTCTTTAAATACTATACGTCTTTTTTTATCATTATTTATGTATGTTTCGGGCTATGGGCTACGGTCAATAGTTTTGAGCATGAAGACGTAGTTGATGTAACTGATGTACTTAGGGACTCTGTAATCTGGGGCTATGCTGTCTTCAGTATTGTTATTTTTGTAATTGCAATTCGCTCCAGTTTGAACCCGCTAATTAAGACTTATAGTTCAAAGATGAAATATCTTCCCATTTGGGGAATTATCGGATTTGCCATACCCACGTTATTTCCAGATGTATTTCGTGGGTTGCTTTGGGTGCCTGATAATCAGGTGGCTTTTCATGTGAAGCCCGGGGATTTAGCATGTCACTTAGCTGCGAGTCTGCTGTTTTACAAATTGTTTGGAGAAAAGCTTAATCCATTGCTCATCCTTTTGTGGATTTGTGCTGCTGCTCTGCTCGCTCTAACGTCAAGAGCTTCCATGTTAGTTCTGGCATTTGGGATCATATTCGGAGTATTACTGAGACCGAAATCAAAAATCCTCGCGACTATTGTCTCAATAAGTGTACTTTCACTGATATTTCTTTATGCTTCAGGCATAGAGTTCGCGATACGGTCAGGTCGATTAATTTCTTTTCAATCAGTCATAGATAATATTATTAGTATCTTTTCCGAAGTTGACGACGATTCGAAATCTGGCACAAAACGGTGGCGACTGCTATGGTGGAACGACATTATTCACTATACAGTGTTTGGAGAATACTTTTGGTTTGGGAAAGGCTATGGCATCAACCTCTCCGTTGATGACGGTTATCTCGTAGGAACCGATACCAGCCTTCGTTCACCCCATAGTATTCACTTTAATATATTAGCAAGAGGGGGAGTGTTAGCTGCTGGTGCATGGATTTTGCTGAATATTAGTTTTCTGATTGAGATGCTTATTAGTATCTATATTTTTAAAAAATATCAGCAGACATCACTAATACGTGTCTGTTACTGGGTGTTAGGGTACTGGCTGTTTTTTCAAGTGAATGCCTCTTTCGATGTGTTTCTAGAAGGACCAAACGGGGGTATCTGGTTTTGGACTGTTATCGGAATCGGGGTTTATCTGATTCATAAATCAAAACAAATAAAACCCACTAGTAGCCAATCGCTTCCTATGGCATCGCAGCAGTTAATACACAAATAAAGATAGCAAAGGAAAATGTGACACCTTCCTAAGGCTTTTATCATTAGTGTTGGAAAAGCCGGAACAACAATACTTTAGACAGCTCCTTGATGTGTGATCCCAAAGACCCGCGGCCTTTTTCTCAGCATTGGTACAGAGGGTTAAGTTGGTGCGATGTTTTATCTACTAACCCCAAAGGAGCGCATACTCCTGGAGAAGCGTCCGCTGTATATACACGTGCGTTAACTCGCCTCAGGAATCAGATTGAATCCTGGTTTTCCCGGCTTTCTGACCCTAGTCGATAATGAATTTGTCAGTGAGCCTTCGGTTTTATTTTTTTCTAACCTTGAACGAAGACATCACCGATACAATTAGACGCTGCTGTAGTAGTTTGTCCAGAATACATCGGCCAAGGATACATCGGCTCTGAATGGTTGACCATGATATAACCAAATTACTGTGATCGATATTAAAAAAATCAGACTCCTCTACCCCATGGTTTCATACGGCCTGATCGTGGTTTTAAACGCGGCCGCGATTAAATGGGTCGTGTTGAGCTTGGGTATAGAAGGGAGTGCTGATTTCGCTTTGCTACTGGCGATTGCAACTTTTACTCATATTGTTCTCATCCAACCGCTTACATACTGGATATTGAGAGACCTCCAGGGCGCGTTGGAAGACCAGAAGCTCAGCGAGCTTGTGTCAGTGGCGGCAACTCGGTTAGCCCCTTTAGCTTTGCTTACCATTGTGTGCTGTATTTTGCTGATGCTAGTAGATCGCTCTGGCATTTTACACTTTCAACTGGGTTTCGAGTTGATTCTACTGGCGACACTATATGGTTTTGTTACCGCTATGCAACAAATTGCTATCGGTATTTTGAATATTTCAAAGCTTGAACCAAAGGCATTTGTTGTTATCCTGGTGGCGTTCATATTGCAAATCTCCTGGATGGTAGGGCTTTACCATTTTGGTTGTCGCTCGCTTGTCATTCTTTTTATGGGAATGATTTGTATTCGAACCGCAACCGTTTTTGTTGGGATCTATATGGGTCCATTGGCTAAAAAAGCGCTTGTGCAGAGTGGTAACCAAACGGTCAAAAAGAAATTCTGGAAGGAGATGAACAGGTACACAGGAGCGTTTTGTATTTGGGGACTATTTTCTTATTTAGGTATGCTGGGAGACCGGTGGATTGCAGCCTATGAGCTTACTAAGATAGACCTTGGTCTTTACTCAGTAATGTATATGACTAGCTATAGCCTGGTTAGCGCAATATCCATTGGAATCCGACAAGCCGTAACCCCTATCATTTTTCGACGAGTCGGGTATGGCTCGGACACCGCCAGAAAAAACAGTGCGTCAACTGTCATAAATATCGCTCTGGTTATTCTGTTCTCAATCCATCTGGTAATGATTATTTTTAGTTACCTGTTTGCAGATTTTATTATCACTTTTTTCGCGAGTGAGAGCTTTACGATTTATGCCGACTCTTTGTACCTGTTATTTCTTGGGGCTAGTTTCTTGAATATTGCTCAATTCTTAACGAATCATGGGATAGTTGAGAGAACGATCTGGCCGTATATTCCAGTAAAGATCGTCTACAGCGTTTCGCTAATTGGGGTTTTGCTGTTACTCCCGTTTGCGCTAAATATTCCTACTTTGATACACGTAGGATTGGTTCTTAACTTCTTTTATATGGTAGGGATCATTCTAATCAATAAATTGAGATTCAACAGGACGCTTATCTCAGATACCAAGTGAACAATTTGGGATATAATACAATGGCGTGTATTGCTCCAGGTTTTAAACACGGTGACAACACGCTTCAAGTTTGCTACGTTTATTCTCCGCGTTTATTCTCATTGACTTAGGTTTGGGTACATGCATTTGAATCGACATTGGTTTAGAACGATTGAAGAAGCCGAATAGAAAACGGATCAGGGGAGATATCACTACAACCATGAAAGACCGCATAGTTCTTTGAGCTATCAAACCCCAACACCTTCACTCAAAAAGCAGCTTAAAATAAAACTATCTCGTCCAGGTCTTGGTATACATCTGGGGGAAAATCACTATACCAGGAGCATTCTATTTTTTTTGCAAATACTAGTGCGTGGATATTTCTCAAATGATTTACGATGACAGGGGTAAGATTATTAACTCCAGCAACAGATAACAAAATCCATCGATATGGACTTTTCAATTATAAATTTGAAGAACGAGACGGGTGCTCTGCGAGTCGGGATCGATTTTGAAGTACTTCGCTATCGGGACTGGAATCCAACCACCAAACTACATTTTATTCAAAGAGAGCAGATTTATATTAGGCGATTGCTATTAAGAATTAATTCTATAATTTCGATTTACAGGTAGCGAACACGTCGATAGAATAGGTTTTTCAACCTAATCTTTACGATCAGTTCTGCCCTCTCATCACTCGCCTAAGTAATATCAGCCACCGGTATTATCAGTATTATCAAAAGGATCACTATGACGCTCCCCAACTTTTTGATTGTTGGTGCCGAAAAAGCTGGAACAACCACACTTGCTGCGACTCTTTCCAGGCATCCCGACATATTTATGTGTGACCCCAAAGAACCCCGGTTTTTTTCTCATAATTGGCATAAGGGGCTGGACTGGTACAAATCCTTATTCGTCACAGGGGAAGGGTTTCAAACTGTAGGCGAAGCATCGCCTGCGTATACTTGCGCGCCTGTCATATCAGATGTGCCCCAACGGATTTATGATGTGTTGGGAGACGTCAAATACATTTACATTGTCCGTCATCCCGTTGATCGCATAATCTCGCATTATCGTCATGCCATCCAATATCGGTGGATTCCCGCAAGCACACCTTTGGAGCATTCCTACGAGCTTGCACCAAGCTTAAAAAACTGTAGTCGGTATTATTATCAGGTAGAGCGGTATTTCCCCTATACGAAGCGTAGCCAGTGGCATATTGTTGTATTGGAAGAGCTTATTCAATCTCCGCAGCCTGTAATGGATGCGCTATTTGAATTTCTGGGCCTACCCCGACATGTGATATCGGAGTTACCTCATGAGAATAAATCAAATAATAATCACACTATGCCTATTGGATATCGGTATTTCCATTACTTGAAGCCTCTTGTGCCCAATTTTCTTGCGCCAGTGGTAAAAAGACAACTAAACTATTCAGGCAAAAAAGTAGACCGTCTGTCTGTTTCAGCTGATACCTATGAAAGGCTATCTTGCGAGCTCGGAGAAGACATTCGCAAGATGAGTCAGTTTGCAGGGAGAGACCTCGGGGCGTTGTGGGAAATCAGCTGATTCCTGTTGTAGAGATGGACTCCATTGTTTGGACAGTTTGGTTAATTTCTTAAGTGTATTCCTGCCTCAAGTAAAATTGGTTTATCCAGTTTCTTTGAACGGAAGCATGTCAGCATAGTACGCTGTCCGTTGGGCTGGATCGTTTCGCGGCACGACCCCTGGTACTGTCGTACAAACTCGGCCAATTAAACAGACGTAGATACTCGCTTTGAAACAGAGAGACCTCCAGACGAATTAACTCCAATACCAAGAGATACCCAAAACACAACCGCTACTCCTGGGATATGTAAGTTGAAATCTCCAGTACTGTGGACAACGATAGCCAGCACTCCGCTTAATGCTCCTATCGCCAACCGATTTGGATGCGAAGGAAACCAATATCTTAGCCACCTAATCGCTGCAACCAAAATAAAAACTGTACCAACAATCCCATAATCTAATATGAACTCCAGGATGTCACTGTGTGCAAATTCATAAAGCAACTTAAGATTAGGAGTTTGGATATGGCGGAAGAAATCAATAAACGTACCAGCCCCTATACCGGTAAGCCAGATAGTGGAAGGAAGTTCAAATAGCGATTGCCAAACCTGTGCACGATCGGAAAATCCATGATTAACAAAACGGTAAAGTAAGCTATCAACTCCAAACCATAATGCTCCCAGAATAACCATAGGTACAACACCGATTGCTGCAAACTTTCTCAACCCACTAACTCCAGTGCTATTTCTTCTCTTCATAAGAATGACCCAGCCAAGAATACCGACGATAGCTGAAATAGAGCCAAGCCTCGATTGACTACCTAAAATCGCAAACGTAAAAAGGCACGATATTACGAGCGCAATGAGGTATCGCCAACCGATGGCAATGTCAAAACCTTGTCTATGCCTCGGCAACATAACGACGGACAATACTAGCGGCCAGGTCAACTCAATAAAGCCCGAGAAGTGGTTGCGATTGACGAATGTGCCCGTTGTATTTGACAAATAGTATTCCTTAGGCCAGATACCAAAAATGGTTTCTTGCCCCAAACTGAAAACCGCGATGCCGTAGGTAGCTTGAAAAATCGCCAATGCCGCAATAAAAAAAGCTAACAATCGGATGTGAGAAGAAGCCATTCGGGAAACCAGCCAGACGACCATCCAATAGACAGTAAACATCGACCAATGCGTAACAGTAGCCTTAGGAAAGGAAGAGATTCGTCGACTCTCGCAATCCAGCCATTCATAACATCCGATTGAGGGGATACCTAATAGACTTCCGAGGCCCGGAATCAACTGAAAGATCACCACTGCGGTTACGGCACCCCAAACTAATAACCATGGCCAAATGCTTTGCAGGCTGCTGGTATGGTCATCGTAGATCGATTTCCAGTTCAGCATGAACAAAGGAACAATCAGTAACGTGGCAATGCCTCTCGCCCAGTCACTGTTACCACCCTTCATTAAGGATAAAAAGGAACAAACAAAACAGATTCCTATTAACGTCGTTCTAGCAATCACAATTCATCAACCATGTATAAACGGGATCTCCCCAGTGGCTCGTCGAATTCAAATCTATTAGAGATAACTTACAATCCTGGTGGCACCAGATTCGTCGGCCAACCCATATAATAAATCAATTTCCTGTGCATACCACTATAGGTTATTGTTTGATATAGGCTACTGCTTGACGAATTTCTTAAGCACATCTAACGCGTTTTCGATAGGAACGGCAAAAGAAACCCCTTGATATCCCCCATACTTACTGTAAATCTGAGAATTGATTCCAATCAACTCACCCTGAGTATTAAAGATCGGACCGCCCGAATTTCCTGGATTGACTGCAACATCAGTTTGAATAAATAACACCGAAGTACTATTTGGCAATTGACGATTCAAAGCACTAATGATTCCTTGGGAGGCTGATTTTTCAAATCCAAAAGGGGTGCCAATAGACATTACCCATTGACCAACTTTAAGTTGATTAGAGTTCCCCATTACCGGAACTTTTAGCCTTTTTGCCTTAATTTTGATAACCGCTATATCACTCTGCCCGTCTTTACCAATCAACTTCGCCTTACGTTTAATGTTTTCGTCCATCAATACCCAGATTTTTTTTGCATTTCCGACTAAATGAGAAGCAGTAAACAGATAACCATCCGTGGTAGCCACCACCCCAGCCCCAATGGCAATGTCACGACCCTGTTTGCCATTGAAATGTTTTTCGAAGAACTGTTTAAGTTTGCTGTCTTCCGCCAACTTGGGATGGCGTGAGACGCTACCATCGTCCTTTGAATCCATGCCTTCTTTCTGGTTTTCCTTTTCTACTTTTATTGTCACTACCGAACCAACATTAGCCTCAAACACCGTAACAAAATCTGGAAGAACGGCATGACATACAGATGAAAAAACAGATAAAAAAAACAACGTAGATATGGAAAACACAAAGAGTTTCACCCAATCCAGGGAACTCAAAAGAAAGTGATTTATCATCGCATACACAAGTGAAGTGAATTCCCAGTATATTTCATAATTTGATACATATTTCTATTTTTCCGCTTCTGGATTTTGTGTTCCCATGCATAATTCAAATGAGTTGCCAAGGTTCTTCATAAGGGTAAACCACAACTCCTTACCAGGATCGATTCCGATACCAACAGGATCAAGTTCAAAAGCTGAAATCGTATTACCTTCAGCGAGTATATCAATTGCTGAAGACTTGAATTGGGGCTCGCGAAAGATACATACCAATTGGCGCTCGCTGTTTATCTGCTCGACCAATTCTCTAAGCCCCATCAAGGATCTCGCACTCGGCGATCTCTCGGGGCTCATCGAAACCACCCCAGCTGAATAAAGGCCAAACTCCGCTTCGAAATATTGATAGGCATCATGAAAAACCAGATAGGAGTGGTCATCAAAAGTAGCAAGCTGATCTTTTAACTCAAGTTGTAAGTTGTCAATTCGAACATAAGCCGAGGCCATGTTCTTTGCGTAAACACCAGCATTCTCCCTATCCAGGCCCCGCAACCGCTCCGCAACAATCCGTATTATGGTTTTTGCATTGTCCGTGGAGAGCCATACATGGCCATCCATGCGACCGGAATCCTGATCAGCCTGGAATTGATGCCCGGATTCTTCATCCCCGAATTCTTTGTCGGAGTGTCCGTCTGAATCGTCCTCGGAATGATGGTTATGATCCATGTCCCACAAATCACCCGTTCTCACAGGTAAGCGAATCAATTGAGGTTCATTAATCAACGTAATCACAACAGCCTCCTGCTTTGCTCCTCTAATTGCCCGTGTGAGGGAGGCCTCATGGGTAGGTCCAACCCAGACGATCAAGTCGGATTTAGTGACTTTTCTTACCGTTGAGGGCAATAAAGACTGATGATGAGGTGATTGCCCTGACGGCATCATTAGGTCCGGCTCCCCAACCCCATCCATCACTATGCTGACCAGCGAATGCAGAGGTAGTGTAGAGACCGCGACTTTGGGAGTAGCCATTAGCGTTCCCTGCTGACAACCAAAAAGAAGAATCGCAACAGCAAAAACACATTGCTTGAAAAATCGGTATTTACTGAATCGGGGGTTATTCATTTGAAAACAAATTGATTTAATCACAACCAGAAAGTCCGTCAGATCCACTATTTGGAATAATTCGTTGGTATGGTTTTATTAGGTATGATCATTTTTACAGTTAGCAGAAACCAAAATCGCAATACATTGCTAACTGAAAACGCTATCGTGCACAACATCATGGAATCGCCCTGAAAAGCAACGATTAAATCCATAAATTTCTCCAAAATTAGGGGAGACCCTGTCTACATTGGGCAGTCGTAACCAGGGAAATCCTAACTGGATAATCATATTCCAGTTAGTAAAAGAAGATTTGTTCCACCCAACAACTTGTTATATTATAACATTACATTTCCTCTCATGAGAAACGTCGTTGCCCCACCGTCCCGCAGAGCTCCAGAGTTTAAGACACAATCACAGAGCCTGTGTCAAAAATGCGTTAGAACGCGCAAAGGAAGTGTGCAAGAAGAATTCGGTCCGCTTTACCGAGCAGCGACAAAAGGTACTGGAAATTATTTGGCACAGCCACAAACCCATTCTCGCCTATGACATATTGAAGATTTTACGTCAGGAGAAAAGCAATGCCGAACCACCGACCGTATATCGCGCCCTCGATTTCCTGCTTAACAACCATCTCATTCACAAAATTGAATCACTTAATGCCTATATCGGTTGTGACTATTCCGGGGAACACCACATTAGCCAATTCCTGATTTGCATAAACTGCAAGCAAATTACGGAAATGGAAGACGATGAAGTTGCCCGGCTAATTACGAAAAAATCGTCCGACCATGGATTGGAAGCAAAACATCAAACCGTTGAAGTAATGGGCCTCTGCCAAAACTGCAATGCCCAAAATTGCAAAGGCCAGATTCACAGGAAATAACAAGTCATGAATGTCGATAATTCCATGGAAACATCGGGCTCTAAATCCAATATCGATCCTCCCCTTCTTAGTCTGCATGGGATAAGTGTTAAAAAAGAATCTGATTTCTTAATCGAAAATATTGCTCTGGCCGTTCAACAGGGAGAAATACTTACGATTGTGGGTCCTAACGGAGCTGGTAAAAGCACGCTGGTAAAAGTCGCCTTGGGGCTTATTAAACCGGAGACTGGCCATGTACAATCAATTCAAAATCTGCGGATTGGATATGTTCCACAAAACGTGGATATCGACGAAACCTTTCCAATCACAGTGGAGCGTTTTCTACGGCTAGGTCACAAATATTCTCTTCAGCAATTGCTTATCACCCTCAAAAAGGTAAATGCGGATGCATTGCTAGACTCTCCTCTTCAGGCCATTTCAGGTGGCGAATTAAGAAGGGTTTTACTTGCCCGGGCATTACTCAAGAAACCCCAGTTGTTAATACTCGACGAACCCACTGCGGGAGTCGATGTTGCCGGTCAGGCGGAGATCTTCACTCTAATTAAAAGCATCCGTGACCAACAAAATTGCGGTGTATTATTGATATCTCACGACCTACACATCGTGATGGCAGGTACCGACAGGGTTGTCTGTCTCAATCGCCATTTGTGTTGCAGCGGAACACCTGAGCATGTTCAGCAGCATCCGGAATTCATTGCCTTGTTCGGCCAATCCCATGCCAACAAATTCGCAATCTACGCCCATCATCACGACCACACCCATGATTTGCATGGTCGGATTCTTCACGACCACGAACTCCATGCTCATTCCCCTCATGCTCATCCCTCCCACGAGCATCACTCTCACACCGATCAACCCCATCAAAGCCAAACCAATAAAAGTCATCCCAATGGAAATCATCCCAGTAGAAATCATCATGGATGATTTTCTACTCAGAGCACTCATTGGAGGCATTGGTGTTGCAATTGTCAGCGGCCCGCTGGGCTGTTTGGTAGTTTGGCAACGAATGTCCTATTTTGGAGCTGCCTTGTCTCATGCCGCTCTGCTAGGGGTTGCTCTGGGGCTTTTTTTTGAAATCAACCTAACCCTTTCCATTCTGGTGGTATCCATTGTTATCTCCGGGTTACTGCTACTGATGGAGCGCTACAACCAGCTTGCTTCAGACACGACATTAGGAATTTTGGCCCATGGTATGTTGGCGACAGGGGTAATTATACTCGGGTTGATGCCCACTTTGCAGATTGATCTAATGAGTTATCTTTTCGGGGACATATTAACCATCGGGTGGGCGGATCTGTTTTGGATCTATGTTGGCGGCATTCTTATCGCATCGATACTTCGTCTTATATGGCGCCCTCTTCTTTCTTTGATTGTTCAAAGAGAGCTGGCATTGGTTGACGGCGTCCACGAAATCAGGATACGAATGGCATTTTTATTTCTGCTCAGTATCTCTATTGCGGTATCCATGCAGGTAGTGGGCATTTTGCTGATCGTTTCACTGCTTATTATCCCCGCAGCAACAGCCAGAAGATTCTCCGCTTCTCCAGAGCAAATGGTCCTTCTCGCGATCCTCGTGGGGACCATATCCGTTGCATCAGGCCTTTGGATGTCTATTACTCTGGACACGCCAGCAGGCCCCTCCATGGTATTTGCGTCAGCTATCATATTTGGGCTTTCTTTCTTTAAGGGAAAAAGAACCTAGCGCGAATACTTAACCGAAAAAGGAACCCCAAGGCGTGCGGAGGCAACGATTTCAGCTTCAGAAAAGCCCGGCACGTACCTGTTCTGTCTAACCCTGACGCGATGTTGGGACTTTTTCGATCATTTTTCTGGCCAATTTTTTCTGGCCACTTTTCTAGCGATGGAATAAAAGAGAAGCCCAGACAAAGCAAGGAATACAGCAACATAGAGCACCAAATCATATCCGCCCGTTGACCAGAGTACCGCCCCAATATAGGGAGCAATGGCAGCACCAACCAGATAGATCATGGATGCAAAACCAGACTTTGCACCGAAATTGCCCTGTCCCAGAATAATGCGCACTGTAAGGGGCCTAATAATGCTAACGGTTCCATACCCCACACCAAACAGGAAAACGAAACCAAATAGCGATATCGGCAGAGACGGAGCAATAAACAACAGCACGATAGCACCGGCCATAGTAATAAAACAGCTCAACGCAAGACCATGAACAGAAATAATGCGCTCCGATTTCATGATGATCAATCGGCCGAGGACCTGCATGGGCCCTATGAGCGATGCCACGACAATGGCCATACCAGGATCGATATTCCGATCGGACAAAATCGGAAGCAAATGATGCAGCGTCATTCCATGGAGCATACCTGCCAAAGAAAAGCCAATAGCTAGCAGCCAAAACGCTGGGTGGAGCAAAAAGTGACGAGGTACAACGGCATCGACAACTCGAACAACTTCCCTTAGACCTTCACCCTCAATAAGACTCGCTCCCCGCCATGCCAGCGGGGCGCCGATAAAAACCACAACCCCACCAAATACCTGAACCGCAATCCTCCATCCAAAAACGTCGGTGAGAAAATGAACCGCAGGAAAACTGATGGAACTGGCAAAACCCGCTATCAGTGTTACGGAAACAATAGCGTTTTTCGCATTTCCCCCCCTTGACCGGGTGATCAGGGAAAAACAGGGGTCATACAAACATCCCCCAAGCATCACACCAATGAACCCCCATGCAAGATAAAACTGCCAAAGCTCCTGAACCGAGGCAACCCCGAGAAGCCCGATACCACCCAGAGTAGCACTTGCATACATCGTAAAGGGACCCTTCCCAGCGTCGATAAGCTTGCCAGCGGCAGGAGAAACAATCGCTGACATTAGCACCGCTCCAGTTATCGCAATGGTGAGGTCAGATTTACCCCACCCGAAATCTTCTTCCCATGTTAGTAACAGGGCGGGGAACAGGTAATACAATCCAGCCCAAACCGTGGTCTGAGACAGCGCAATGAGCAAAATAGCTTTGTCTTTTATCACCAACTAGCCTCAGCATAATGACTATTGCAATTGATTGACTGAAATAACATGTCACCGTTTTCACCCGTCATAGGAAAACGACTCGATAAATCCATTGTTAAGCATAGCGACAATGCTTTCCTTCTGCCAGACGAGATAGTAAACTCATAGTCTGAAAGGTCTAATGTGCTTCGGGGGTTCATACTGGTTCATATGCTTCTTTTTTATCGCAGAATCGCGTTCGAAAAATTTGCATTGAAAGTAGAATTCTCCTCTAAGCCCACAGATCCAGGTAGTGAATAAAAAACAAAAATAAAAACCTAACGTCAGACCAGAGACAATCGAAGGCTTTGTATTGAAGACTTTAGTATTTAAGACTTTAATTTTATCGTGTCAGACAAAAAGGCGACTCAAACATTTCGGGGAAACTAGAAATTGTCTACTGTCCGCACAACAGGTGACATCAATAAAGACTGTCCAACAGCGGATGGCCCTGCGCAAATTTATGGGTCTAAGAAAGATAGACACCTCGAACTTTAACTCCGGAATTTTTAATTTAATTCACAAAACCAATCGAATATAGTCATGGAAAAATTCGCAGAAGCCTGGGGCGACTGGGTTACAAAAAACCGCTTCGCCACCCTGATGATTTCTTTGATCATTGCCGTCTCAGCCGCCTTCGGTGGACAATTTCTTTCTTTTACCAACGACTATCGTGTATTTTTCTCTGGGGAAAATACTCATCTAATGGCATTTGAGGATTTACAGAATACGTTTAGTAAAAATGATAATGTTTTATTCGTCATCGCACCAGATGATAGGAAGGTATTCACTCCTGAAACACTAGCTGCCATCGCCGACATCACTGAAAGAGCGTGGGAAACCCCTTACTCCATCCGAGTAGACTCCCTTTCGAACTACCAACACACCGAAGCCGAAGGAGATGACCTGATCGTCGCTGATTTGTATGAAGAACCTGAGTCCATGACCCAGGAGGATCTGGACAGGGTGAAGGAAATTGCGGTAAATGAGCCATTTCTGGTCCATCGCTTAATCGCAAAAGACGCGGGGGTAGGTGCCATCAACATTACCGTTGAACTACCCGGGATTAACGAAGCCACCGAAGGCCCGGAAGTCGTCGCACATGTAAGAGAACTAAGAGAGTACGTTAGACAGACTTATCCAAACCTCAAGGTCTATATGACTGGAATCGTGATGATAAATCATGCTTTTCAGGAGGCATCCCTGTACGACATGACAAACCTGGTGCCTGCTGCGTTCGTCCTGATTCTCGTACTGGTTTTACTGCAATTGAGAGGATTAACCGGAACGTTTGCGACCTTTGTAACAATTATTCTGTCGATTTTATCAGCCATGGGCATGGCTGGCTGGTTGGGCATACGACTTACTCCACCTTCCATGTCAGCACCAACCATTATCCTAACGCTGGCCGTGGCGAACTGCGTGCATATCCTCGCCAGCTGGTTACAGGTTTACTTTCATAAGGGGATCGACAAGCGCAGTGCGATGTCTGAGAGCATAAAGATCAATTTCGTACCCGTATTTTTGACCACAGCGACCACGGCAATCGGCTTTTTATCCCTTAACTTCAGTGATTCACCTCCCTTCGGTGATCTCGGAAATATTTCTGCCATGGGCGTTACGTTCGCGTGGTTATATTCAAAAACCCTTCTACCTGCATTGGTTACAGTGCTGCCAGTAACTGGAAAAAAACGCGAACCATCCGGTACCAAACTGATGAACAACACGGCAGACTGGGTGATTAAGAACAGACGTATTTTAATGCCGGTGATGAGTATTATTATTATCGGGCTGATTGCGTTCATACCCAAGAACCAGCTAAACGATGTATTTGTTAATTATTTTGATGACCGAATTGAGTTTAGAACTGACACGGATTTCGTGTTAGAGAATCTAACTGGCATGTACTTCATCGATTACGCCCCGAATGCGGAAGAATCCGGTGGAGTTTCCAATCCTGAATTTCTTAATCAGGTCGCACTTTTTGCAGATTGGCTTAGAGAGCAACCTGAAGTTATACACGTAAATACGCTCACAGATGTCTTTAAAAGACTGAATCGAAGCATGCACGGCGATGATCAGTCCTGGTATAAGCTACCGGATCAACGGGAAATGGCCGCCCAATATCTTCTGCTTTACGAAATGTCACTTCCTTATGGCCTTGACCTGAATAATCAGATTGACGTCGACAAACAACGAACCCGTTTGAGTGCCACTCTGGAAACACTATCCACTTCACAGACACTCGCTTTAGAAGAACGTATATCAGACTGGATGAAAGCTAATACTGCGGAGATTCATACTACTGGTGCAAGCCCGACGATTATGTTTTCCCACATTGGTATGCGCAACATTGTCAGTATGTTAGGGGGTACGGCTTTTGCATTGGTTGCTATTTCCATGCTACTAATTCTCGTCCTGGCGTCCTTGAGATATGGTCTACTGATGCTGATTCCCAACGTCGCTCCTGCTGCCATGGCCTTTGGATTCTGGGGGTTGGTAGATGGAGAAATTGGCCTGGGACTATCGGTAGTAGCCGCGATGACACTCGGCATTGTGGTAGACGATACCATTCATTTTATGACCAAATATCTAAGAGCGAGACGAGAACAGGGGATGGAAGCAATAGAAGCAGTTCGCTACGCATTCTCCACCGTGGGAGTAGCATTGTGGACCACCTCCGTCGCCCTTGCATCAGGATTTCTGATTTTAGCAACCTCGCCATTCGCATTGAACGCCGAAATGGGATTACTCGTGGCCATCGTTATCATGTTCGCTCTGGTGGTCGACTTTCTTTTACTACCTGCGCTACTGATTCGTTTTGATAGCTTTCTAATCAAAGGCTCTAAGGTAATTTCCCCTAAAGAGAAATAACCTCAATTGGAAATAGACAGACAATCTAACGATGCTAAAAAACCAACCATTCTTTTATTTAGGGAGCTAAATATGAAATCGATTATTACTTATGCAACGGCGCTGGTTGTTGGCGTATTACCGTTTCACGCTGCACTATCCCAATCAGCAGAAGAAAAGGGACTGGAAATTGCTACTGCCACAAATCAAAGAGACAGCGGCTGGAGTCATGTGACTGCTGATATGGAAATGATTCTTAAGAACCGCGCAGGTAAGGAAAGCCGACGCAAGATTAGCTTTCGCCAATTAGAGGTTCATGGTGACGGTGATAAATCTCTTTCTTTATTTCTCGAACCAAAAGACGTCACCGGAACAGCCATGCTTACCTTTTCTCATGGACTTGAGCCAGACGATCAGTGGCTATATCTGCCGGCAATCAAAAGGGTCAAACGCATTTCATCCAAGAATAAATCTGGCCCTTTTATGGGCAGCGAATTTGCATTTGAAGATCTCGGTTCCCAGGAAGTAGAGAAATTTGCCTATCGATTCATCAAAGAAGAAGCCTGCGGAGAGGGTTTTCAGTGTAATGTTATCGAACGCTTGCCACAGTATAAAAGTTCGGGTTATAAACGCCAGATTGCGTGGATCGACAAAGAACACTACCGAACCATTAAGATTGAATACTATGACCGTAAGGATTCACTACTGAAAACCCTCGACTTTATTGGGTATAATGAATATGTTGGAAATTTCTGGCGAGCAGATCGGTTTGAAATGGTAAATCACCAAACCGGGAAAAGCACTTCACTACTTTGGACCAATTATGATTTCGAAAGTGTTCTTGATGACAGTGATTTTAACCAGAAAGCACTAAAACGTTTGCTATAGAAACTCTGAGCATGAAACTACCAAAGAATCTCCTCCGCAGTTTGACCATCTGGTGTGTACTCTTTTGGTCAGCGAATAGTTATGCCCTCCAGATCAACTACACCATGGATTTGGAGTGGCGAGGTTTTACCGACACTTCTTCGGTTCAGGAACGTTTCAACAGAGATGTTTCTGTTGGGTTTGAAACCGAATTTCGAACCAGTTTCAACGATGGCAACACTACTTTAACTTTCACTCCGTTCGGACGATGGGATAGCAGAGACCCGGAAAGACGCCATTACGATATTCGGGAGCTTAATCTTATCCATGCCGCGGGAGACTGGGAGTTTCAGGGTGGCATCAGCAAGGTATTCTGGGGTGTAGCAGAATCCAATCATCTTGTTGACGTTATTAATCAAACCGATTATCTCGAAAATATCGACGGCGAGGACAAGTTGGGTCAGAAAATGATTCAGGTTAGCCGATCATTTGAACAAAGCACATTATCGGCGTTCATACTACCTGGTTTCAGAGAGCGGGAATATCGCTCCAGCGATGATCCCCTCGCCCTGCCCTTTAAGGTTATCGAAGAAGCTCAATATGAATCTGACGATGGGAACAGCCATATAGACTATGCCATACGCTACAGTGGTTACTATGCATCCATTGACTACGGTGTCTCCTTTTTCAGCGGCACATCTCGGGAACCTGACTTCATACCAGGGGATACGCCAGGCGAATTCGTAGCCTATTATCCTCAAATGGATCAATTTAGCGTCGATATCCAGGTGACTGATGATGCCTGGCTTTGGAAACTGGAAGCCATTCGACGAAAATATTCACAACGATCTTTCAACGCAGTAGTCGCCGGACTTGAATACAGTATCTACGGCATGGCTGATGGTCTGTTCGATCTCGGCTTAATCGCAGAATACCACTATGATGATCGCGGTGACCCTGCCGCAGTCACGTTCCAAAATGATTTATTCCTGGGAATGCGTTTTGGATTTAATGACGCAGAAAGTTCTGAAATCCTGGCTGGCGCATTTTATGATTTCGACGATCAGTCCTCTGCTATTCGAATTGAAGCAAACCGTCGACTGACCAACAATGCCAAGATCAGTATTGAGGCACAGCTATTCACTAACGTGGATATTGGGAACATCACCTATGGTTTGCGGCACAGTGACTACATCCTTCTGTCGCTGCAGTATTTCTTTTAGCTGCCGCAGAACGCCTTAACCCTATCAACGGGCTCGCGCCCACCTTTGACAGAAAAACGAGAGATGAGTTCCACTGCTCACGTTAAGAGTTCCTTGAGAAACAGTTTCAACCGGAAGCCGGATAATACTCCGGATAATAACGATCGTATCGAAATTGGCCCAAGCAAAATCGCATTTGATGAATGGGAGGCGTTAGGGCTAACTGCACCTGATATGCCAGCGCTACGTCGATATCGGCTCGAACGGGTTCGGGAACAGCTTCGTAAGAACGACTATGCCGGAGTTCTACTGTTTGATCCATTGAATCACCGCTATGCTACGGACAGCACCAACATGCAGCTGTGGATAACGCACAATCAGGCTCGGGCGTGTTTTATAGCAACGGACGGGCCGGTAATCATGTTTGACTTCCATAATTGTCAGCACATGAACGAGCACCTCGAATTAGTTGATGAGGTTCGTGACATGACCAGCTTTTTCTACTTTATCGCTGGAAACCGGTGCGAGGAATTTGCTCTCAAATTCGCCCATGAAATTGACGAGCTGCTTCAAAAACACGGTGGCGGCAATCGAAGACTCGCAATTGACAAAATGGAAATCTGGGGAGTTCGCGCATTTGACCAGTTGAAAATAGAGATAATGGATGGCATGGCTCTCATGGAAACTGCCCGGGAAATTAAAAATGCGAATGAAATCAATGCCATGAGGTGTGCGGTGGCTTCCTGCGAGGGCACTATCCAGGAGATGCATGATGCATTCAAACCGGGTATGAGCGAAAATGAATTATGGCCTATCTCCACCATGGGAATATCAAACGGGGAGGGGACTGGATAGAAACCCGAATCCTTTCCTCCGGCCCCAGAACGAATCCCTGGATGTCTGAATGTGGACCAAGAATTATGAATGAAGGCGATTTGATGGCCTTTGATACAGATCTAATCGGGGTCTATGGGTACTGTGTTGATATATCCCGAACCTGGCTAGTAGGCGATACCCCAGCGACCGCCTCCCAAAGGCAGCTTTTTCAGGTTGCCCATGAACACATAACGGTCAATATGGAACTACTCAAACCGGGCCTTACCTTTAAGGAACTCACTTTCGGTGGGCACCAATTGGACTCGAAATACCGCCAGCTACAGTACGGAGTGAAATGCCATGGTGTAGGCTTATGCGACGAATACCCAGCGATCATGTACCCTGAACACTGGGAGTCCGCTTACGATGGTGTATTAGAGCCCGGAATGGCATTGTGCGTCGAAGCCTATATTGGAGAAGTCGGCGGCAAAGAAGGTGTAAAACTTGAGAACCAGGTTGTTATCACTGAAACCGGTTATGAGCTACTGACCCACTATCCCTTCGACGAGCGTTTATTGGGTTAATCGGGCCGGGCTCTTCCGACAGACAACTCCCCAGAGCCACGATAGTTTTCTTCCAAGTTTTCTCCCATAGTTCATCACTGCACCATCCCCGTACCGCTATTTTTTTCATTATTTGAATACGGAGATTTGAAGAAATCGTGCCCATTGTTACTGATTGAGCGCTGAGAATTCATTATCATGGGTTTCCGTGCTCATAGTAGTAATTGGCCATCGAACGATATATTCGCTACTCCATGGCCAACAATACCACCAATAGATTTGGGATAGTCGATTATGTCCGTCAGCTATATTGACCCTGTTGCCGAATGTCTTGTACAGGCAAAAAAATATAATTTGTCAATTTCTGCCACCGCTCCGATCACTATAGGGCTTGTGATCAATAAAATTCCCGACTGCGACATCTTCATGAACCTAGTTCAAAATGTATTGACTGACTGCAATCCCATTCTCACTGCCCGGAAATACTATACAGAAACAGTCACTTATGCTGATGACAAACTAATTCAACGGATTTTCACTGAGTGCGATGCAGCCATCTGTGCCATCGGTCATTGTGGTTCATGCACAGCAGGAACAGTAAAAGATGCCATTGCACTGATTGAAAAAGGTATTCCCGCTGTCAGCCTGATCACCGACTTATTTTGGTCGCAGTCCGAAATGCTCACACACTCACTTGGCTGGCCCTCAGCGCCAAGGGTTAGATTGCCCTATCCTATTTGGGGAACTGAGCCAGAAACAATGAAAAATGCCGCACGCACAGCAGTCATGGAAGCAATGGTACTATTAACTCAGGATAGGTCGAGTGAGAACTAAAACCAACCCAGCCTTTTTCGAACTAAAGTGACTATATATTACAGTCAAATACCGAAGAAATTGCTATCGAAGAATTGCATCAACGGGGATGCACCGATGGACTTCCCATTGTATTACCGACTCTAGAGAAAGTTAAAACCATGGCTCAACGGGTCGATATAGACCTGGATATGGTTATCGGTATTATGGGTCCCAGGGAAGGGGCCGCCAGTATTGAAAAAGTAGCTGCGGCGGCGGTCATGGCAGGCTGCTTGCCAGACCATTTTCCAGTTTTAGTTGCAGCGGTAAAAGCGGTTTGCGATAAAGCGTTCGACCTCACAGAAGTGAATCAAACCACCCATTCCCTAGCTCCTGTCATTCTGGTAAATGGTCCAGCAAGCGTGGAATGTGGCAACATCAATCACAGCTTCGGAATTCTTGGGCCTGGCAATCGAGCTAGTGCCTGCATCGGAAGAGCCTTGTCGCTGGCCTTAATCAATATCGGTGGTCGCCATCCGGGAACCACTGACATGGCCATTTATAGTAGCCCGACAAAATTTACCGCTTGTTTTGCTGAAGACGAATCAGGTTCGCCATTCGACCCCTATCACGTATCCAAAGGCTATGCCCATGAGGATAGCACTGTCACTGTCATTGGTGCGGAATCTCCCCATTCCATCATCCTTGAGCCAACTTCGCATGGAAAGGGTGATGCAGAAAGACTAATATTATGTATTGCTGGTGCTATCGCCAATCCAGGGTCCAATCATATCTATCGAGGTGGCGGAGGGGGAGTTCTGGTGGTATTGAACCCTGAGCACGCTGAGATACTCTCTTCGGCAGGCTTTGATCGCCGACGAATTCAACACGCGATTTGCGAGAAGTCTGTAATGGAGCAAGACCTCGCATTTAAATACTATGCAGGTTTGAATCACGTCCAGGAAAAAGATTCAGCGGATAACGCCAGTCAACTTCACGCCTTGAACAATCCTAATCAAGTGATGCTGGTTGTGGCGGGAGGAAGAGGGTCTTATTCCATGATCATGCCAACCTGGGCCTATGCCCCCCCATGGAAATCTTCCAGTCACCCGTAAAATCGATCTGTTTCCATCCTGCCCAGCTTACTAGATTACCTCGGTTTTAAGGCGTTGTGAAATGTTGGGTTCACTCAGTAACCCAACTCAGTATTTACCTGGTTTTGCAATACTTCGTTTTTGATCATGCGTTGCATGTTCTCGAACACAACTTTTAGCGTCATTGGAACATAGGCATTGCCATCGTCCGCAGAAATATGTGGCGTCACAATCAGGTTTTTCACCTTCCAGAACCGGGAGTTCTCAGGCAATGGCTCCGGATCAAAGACATCCAGAATTGCCCCACTGACCGAACCGTCATTCAATTTATCTACCAGAGCATCGTAATCCACCACTGCCGCTCGTCCAATGTTGACCAAACCAGCACCCTTCTTGAGTAATTCGAGACGCCGGCGATCCAGGAGATCGCGGGTGTCCTCAGTAAGTGGAGTAACCACAAAAACGAAGTCTGCCCTGGGTAGAACTGCGTCGAGCTCACTCACTGCAAACATTTCATCAACTTCGGGGATAATATTCCCGTGTCGGGTAACCCCGATAACATGAAGACCCATTTTTTGTGCATGAGCTAACAGACTTACCAATACTGCCAACCCCAATAACCACTACCACTTTACCAGCAATCGGAGTGGAATATATGGAATCGTAGGTAGCCGTGGTCTGGTTACTAACAATCGCTGGCATATGATTATGCAACATTAATATGGACATCATACCGAACTCCCCTCCCTTCGCAGCATGCACTCCTTTGTTATTGGTCAGGGTTACCCCTTCCGGTAGCCATGTCATTGGAGTCAAATGTTCAACGCCCGCACCAATGATATGTATCCACTTCAATTTTGGCGCTACTGTCGCCAAATTTTCTATCGGTAAATTCCAGCAAATCAATACTTCAGCTTCAGCCATGGAAGACACAAAATTGTCCGTATCCCAATCGAAAAACACATCCATTTGTGATGCCGCTTCGGGGTAATCCTTTGCCACCAATTCAAAACGTTCCGGCGTAATAGTAAATACCTCCTCGCCTTCTGCCGTATTGGGAAAGGTATCCGGAGCGAAGTGGTTGTTTTTTATATGTACTTTATACATTTGATACGATGGACTTTAGTTGTTCGATGATCGTTTGATCCCGATGGGCTCCTTCCAGGTGATCAGCAGCAAAAATGATCGACATCACCTTATCATTACACCCCCTGAGTAGTTCACTGTCGTTCTCATCATCCCGTGTCGGCATAGGCAAAACCGTGTCACTTCCATGAGTAGGAATAGCCCTACCTGGCCCATTCACAAGGTCAGCAGGCTGGGGTAATACTTTTCCATTTTGAAGATGGCGGCATAACTTTCTGATTTGACGACGATACATGGCAACTCCTCGGTCTCCCGAAACCAAATATTCTTTTTCGTGATCTGAAATAGCCCCCATGCCTTCCACTGCTTCTACATCTCCCGGGCTTTCCTGTTTTTGTTCATAACTTCGATCTATTAATTCTCCCTGTTCAATAAGTTGCATTCCCTCTGGTGTATTCCATTCATGGGGATCACCTCTTTCACCGAAATTACCCCACGCATAAGCAATACAATGCTCATCATCCACTGGCACCACCCAACGGGTGAAAGCGCTACGCCCAAAAAACCGCTGCCTGGTACCATCAGCGGCAAAGGCCGCGCCTGCCTGAGTGAAATTGGGCAAAATCAATTCATTCACACGCACCCAGATGTTGTCCCCTACCCGACGAGTCGCAGTACCGAGAAAACGAATTTTATCCCTTTCGTAAAACTCGATTTCCCCTAGTTCACCAAAGCCATCAGAAAATTGAGACTGGTGCAAAAAAGCCGTGTGAACAGGATCGACGATAGCATCAAGAACCTGAATCCAATTGCAACTAAACGGCGCCGCATAAGGTGTCATGGTCATGTCGGGAATATCGAACGCATCATAGATGGGGAATTCTGGCATCTCACTTTGAGGTCCCAGATAGGCGAACAGGAGCCCTTTAAATTCCTTTACCGGATAAGCACCCAAACGCAATGGCCGATTTCGAGCCTTCAGGTTCTCCAGGGATCTCAAGTACCGTTCCATCCACATCGAATACCCAACCATGATAGCAACAACGAATTCCCTTTACCTCACAACGCCCATACTCAAGGGAAGCACGCCGGTGTGGACATTTTTTATGCACAAGCCCATACTGACCCGACTGATCCTTAAACATGACCAGTTCCTCTCCAAGGATTTTAATCAGTTTTGGTTTATCGCCCAGCTCACTGGTCATCAGAACGGGGTGCCAGTAACGTCTCAAATACTCTCCGCATGGCGTACCCGGGCCAGTTTGAGTCAACCCGGCATCCGGAATGCCTTCCCAGTTTTGATGATAACCACAATAGGGATTGAAGTTACCCCTGTCAGGTTTTTCGATATTAGTCATTGTCAATAATAATCGCTGTCAATCAGATTACAGATGTCCCGGCCATGACGATAAACACACTAGGCTATAAGTTCGTTAATGGCATTATCCAGAAAACGCGTGAATTCGATATCGTTCCCAGGGGAAGCCACACAATGCCCCCATAGAGATTGATAGACCCTTAACTCACCCCGCTTAATCCACTGAATTTCCAATTGATTGTCTTCTGGAGGAAAGTACAAATCGTTGTCACAGGTGATCACAATGGTATTCGCTTGAATCTCTGTCAGAGCACTCTGGAAATCACCCCCATATTTTTCGTTATCGCTGATATCTCCTGCTTGCCAGGTCGCCAGTTTCGTAAGAAGGTTATTCGCATCCCAGTTCAAGTGGTCTGCTTCCCAGTCCTGGAGTAGATCTTCAGCACGATCAAAGCCAAGCTTTTGATGAAGTTTTTCCCGATAAAACCCCTGGGAAAACGCCCAACCTGCATAGACCCGACCAAATGCCTTCAGTCCCCTAACTGGGGGTTCGCTATAAAAGCCATCACAAAAACGATTATCTGCCTGGAGGGCAGCTTTAACTCCTTCTAAAAACACATGATTATGAGGAGAGGTTTTTGCAGACGCACAAAACGGCAAAATATTTTTCACCATTTTCGGATATTGGGCTGCCCATTGATAAGACTGACAACCCGCCATGGACCATCCCGCAACCAGCAATATCTCATTAATCTTCAAGACTTCAGTCAGCAATCGATACTGGCACTTCACGTTGTCATAAAGAGTTATGAGAGGAAAATTACCGCCACTCACAGAAACATCCGCATTGCTGGGAGAAGTTGATAGTCCATTGCCGAACAAATTGATGGAGACAATAAAATGTCTTTCAGGGTCAATGGCACGTCCAGGGCCAAAAAAACCTTCATTACGATAATGAGTCCCGGTATAAAAAGTCGGCAACAGAACCACATTATCCGCGGCCTGGTTCAACTCCCCCCAGGTTTGATAGGCGAGACAGGCATTAGGCAGCGTCGCGCCGCTCTGTAAGGTTACATCTCCTAACTGAAATATCCGGTAATCCACGACTCTGCCTCTTGATCCTGTCTTTTCTCGCTACATAAACAATTTAACTGGGACAACCCTAATACAGTCTCAAGTATTCCTGGACTTCCCAATCTGTTACGGTTTGGTGATAACGTTCCCACTCATCTACCTTGTAGCCCAAAAAGGACTTGAGCAAAACCGGACCCATTACTTTTTCCGCTAGTTCACTCTGAGCCAGTTTTTCGGTGGCCTCCAATAGGTTTCTCGGCAGTGGAGCTACCGACCGCTTTGCTTTCTCTTCATCATTCATCACATACAAATCTTCATCAAGAGATGGGCCGGGATCAATTTTATTGACCAATCCATCCACCGACGCCGCGAGCATCATGCCCAAACCAAGGTACGGGTTCATACACATATCCGCTGCCCGATTTTCAATGGCGAAACGGCTCTGGGGCAATCTAAGCATGGCAGAACGATTGTTTTTTCCATAGGCCATATGAGTAGGCGCCCAGGTATAGGTCCCACCCTCGAATCCACCCACTTTAGGCACCAATCCGTTATAGGAATTCACGGTGGAGCAGGCAATCGCCGTAATGGCATTTCCATGCTTGAGGATTCCGCCCAGAGCGTGGAAAACCTGCTCACTCCATTGGCCATTCTCACCCTCGTAGATATTCACCCCGGGATTGTCCACCCGCTGCATGGAAGTATTCATGTGAGCACCAGACCGCCAGTCCCCGGTTGTTGGCTTAGGCATAAACGTAATAAACATATCGTGTTTTTTTGCAATCTCTTTCAGCAACACCCGGAGAAACACTAACCGATCCGCCATTTCAAGAACATCCGTATAGTGAAAATCAAGTTCGAATTGTGAATACGCTCCTTCTGCCACTACATCATGTATATTCCACCCCAGCCCCTCGAGTATGTCTATCATATCCCCAAGGAAGCCCATGGAATCTAACGAATACTCAACGTCGTAGCCAAACGCCTGTCTCCTGGGACGAATTCCCTGCCCAGGTTGTGGATCGTCGTCAAAAGCTTTCACTGGTTTTCCCGCTTCATCCCATTGCATGGCGATAAACTCAGGTTCAACCCCTGCATACATTGCGTATCCCTGATCAGCGGCGTCTCTAATTTGCTTTTTTAACGCCTGTCTGGGGCATAGGTTATAGGGCTTTCCTTCCCACCAGAGATCGGCGAAAACCCAGGCGATGGTTTCATTCCAGGGGCAGATTACGATGGTATCAATATCGGGCAGCGGGACCTGATCCGCGTCCGCAGGACCAAGTTCCGGCACAAAAGAAATGGAATGCACCGCAAATTGCGGGCCTTTTCCCATGAAAAGCAATTCAAAATCACTAATAGGAACCGGTTTCGTTTTAGGTACGCCGAACATGTCAATCCAGCAGGAGAGAATATATTTGACTCCGGCATCTTCCAGTTTTCTTTTCTCCTCGGTCACCCGAGCAGAGTCTGGCAACGCATCTTCAAAGTTCTCATAATAGACATTACTCATTTTTCTTCCTCGCTCTTCACAGTATTAGTTTAAAAATTATTAGTTTAAAAATTTATATCTCTGTATCCTGTTTCTGTAAGGGGAAACCCATTACAGATTTTGCCTCTTCAGTAAAAACTGATTTTTGAACATTTCAATCGCCGTCATGATTTCAAACTGATCGATATCTGTCTTTCCGAAACAATGGTGCTCAAAAAACTCCTGAAATAACTCACCGCTTTCGCAAACGACTTCAATGAGCAAATCAAATCTTCCAGAAACCCATACCACGTAAACAACTTCAGGTAGCAGAGAAATTCTTTCAGCTACCGCCTTTGGACTCGAGGAATTCGACACCTTGATTCCGACCATGGCATCCGCTTTGTAGTTGATCGCCATGGGATCAGCCAGGGCGACGATCTTAAGCATGTCAGCATCCTTCATCCACTGGACACGATTTCTAATCGTTCCCTCGGACACATCCAGCGCCTTGGCGATATCTTTAAATGGAAGCCGACCATCTCCCTGCAATAATTTGATAATCTGACGATTGAGCTCATCAGAAGGAGAAGACTTACCAGACCCTCTGGATCCCGGGCTTCTAGCGATTGATGGCGGAACACCGCCTTTTGAATTCGAATCACTGCTGTTCGAATATCCAGGTGCGGATTTAATGGATTTGAGTTCAGAGCTCATACTTCCGGTAACATCTTCCTCGAATGAATTTTCATATGTCTTTATCGTCAAACCCCTGATTGTGAGTACCCGGGCTTAAGAGTCTTCAAACTGCAAGCCTTAAAACCATTTTGTCGCCCAGATTCTATTTTCCAGATTCATCGCTGTTTAAAATGCTATCTAAAATCACTGCCGTATAAAATCATAGACGAATTAAATTACCAATAAGACGTCAGGCTCACTGAACATGATTTGCATACTTCCGGGATGCGCCATCTCCATCATCTCCGGGGTGATGCCGAAAAACAAGATCGACAGCAAGCAGATTTTTAGTTATCTTTTTACTAATATGACCATAGTTTATAAGTGAATTTGGATAATAAACAAGTTAATGGAAGCAATATTGCTTAATTCGTAACTTCCTGTCAACTACTTATTGATTATACAAACACTCAATGGGCCTTAATTGGTTTAGTAATCAACTTGAAAATGGCTCTATAGTTTTATGCGCAGCCTGACAATAATAGACACTACCTAATCATCCACCTCTACCAAATTTTCAAATGCCACAACCTGATAAAAACGAACTGGATCTTCTGATTGGATTCAAAGTTGAAAACTGGACTACACCCCATCGCCCAGGCTCGGAAAATCTGGAAGGAAAGTACTGCCGACTCGAACCATTAAGCATCGAACGTCACAGTGCATCACTTTTCGCAGCAAATCAGAGAGACACCAATGATCGCATTTGGGTCTACCTTCCCTATGGTCCGTTCGATACCCTGGGTGAATATCAAAGATGGCTCTCAGATAATTGCTTCAATGGTGATCCCTTTTTCTATGCCATCGTTGATCAAGAGAGCTCAGAAGCGATTGGAGTGGCGAGTTATTTGAGAATAGACCCTACAAACGGCTCCATTGAAGTGGGACACATCAACTATTCCCCATCTTTACAGAATACCATCGCCGCCACCGAAGCCATGTACCTTATGATGAAAAACGCATTTGACCTCGGCTACCGGCGCTACGAATGGAAATGTAACTCACTCAATGAAAAATCCTGCTCTGCTGCAAAACGCCTTGGATTCTCCTACGAGGGAATATTTCGCCAGGCGACCGTTACAAAAGGTCGTAATCGCGACACCAGCTGGTTTGCCATGATTGATCTAGAATGGCCGGTGCTTAACCATGCTTTTACCAAGTGGTTAGCAGAAGACAATTTCGACGAAAATGGACAACAAAGACGGGCCCTTTCTGGCATGACTCAAGAAGCTCTTGGCTCCTTTCATGAAAACAACGATTGATACTAAAATCAACGACATTAATTAATCAACGAGCTACTTGAAATGATTACGATCAGACCAGTCCAACCCAGCGACTTCGACCATTGGTCAAAGTTATATGATGGCTATGCAGAGTTCTACAAAGTCCCCATGAATGCAGAGATTCAGTCCTCCCTTTGGAGTTGGCTAATGGACGAAAATCACGAAGTCCAGGGATTATTGGCTCTACTCGACGGCGTTCCCTGCGGGTTTGCCCATGTCCGTCGTATGCCAAGCCCTCTTAGGGGAACGGATATCGGCTTTTTAGATGACTTATTCGTCTCTCCCACAGCTAGGGGCAACAACGTCGGTGGAGCGCTTTTTGACGAATTGAAAACCCTGGCTGCTGAAAAAGAATGGTCAAAAATTCGTTGGATTACAGCAGATGACAACTATCGCGCCCGAGGTCTGTACGACAAACTCTCTAAAAAAACCATGTGGAATACCTACGACATGGAGACTTAGTTTCACTATTGCCAACCTGATTGCCAACCTGATTGCCAGCCTGATAGTTAGCCTGACTCCCAACCAGGACTCGGGCAGGACTCGGGCAGGACACCATAACCCGAGAACCTAATTCTCGTCCATTTTGTTTCTGGAGTTCCCCCAGGCACCAAAACAATATCTGGCGCATATCTGAGCCACACATGGTATGTGTGCAGTTCCGCCGTTCACGTTAGCAGCAAAATTTCAAAAAAAACATACCTAAGAAACCTATCTGAATTCTGGATTAGCACTTTGAGGGATGAGAGTTAGCCATCCCTATGATTACTTTTCCGTTCAATAGCGGTGAGTATTCCCCTTAGCATGTTGACTTCCTGCTCATAGGGGCTGGCACGGTTGAACAGTCTGGTTAGTCTCCGATGCAATTTGGTTGAGCGGCCGTCGCTAAATTCGATGAGATCAAGCACTGAAAAGAGATGTTCATAAAATAGTCGCATGGCTTCTGAGCTGGCTTTGGGCTCATCGGACTGGTCAGGTTGAATACCATCAGTTCCTAATACCTGTCGACGTAGTTCATAGAGCAATACCATAACGGCGGATCCGAGATTAAGAGAAGAAAAACTTTCCTCCACGGGAATACGAACGAGTGACTGACACCGCTCTAATTCTTCGTTAGTCATTCCACGACTTTCACGCCCAAAACAAATAGCTACTGGAGACTTCCTGGAGGCAACGAAAGCTTGTTGCATGGCTTCTCTGGGCTCCAACACTGGCCATTGAATGGAGCGATCTCTCGCCGTCGTACCGATTACCAGACGACAGCCAGTCAAAGCTTCATCAAGAGAGGAGAACACACGGGTATTCGACAGAATTTCATCCGCTCCAGCAGCTCTGGCGTTTGCAATTGGGCTGGGGAAAATTCGTGGATTAACCAATGCGAGATTAGATGCTCCCATGTTCGCCATGGCTCTGGCGGTAGCACCTATATTTCCAGGATGGGTAGGTTCAATGAGCACTACTCGGATATAATTCAGCTCTTTCATATCAAGATTCTGCCGCAAGCTTTCAGCTAATGGAACCGCTGCCGATCACTTTTGGAGCACTAAATTCATAATGAGTCCTATTATTACCGTCGGTATCAAGGCCGCGCGCCGCGCAGGTAGCATTATCCTGCGATACCTGGACCGACTGGACCAGCTATCCGTGGAAAAAAAAGGCAGAAATGACTTCGTCAGTGAAGTCGATCGGATGGCGGAGGAAGATATTATTGACACTATTCATTATCTCTATCCCCATCATCACATTCTCGCCGAGGAAAGTGGACAACGATTTTCTCCAGATAATAGTAATCCAATGGCGGAGAAAAACAGGCTTGATGACCAGGAAGTTGAATGGATCATTGACCCTCTGGATGGCACAACGAACTATTTGCATGGCCATCCCCATTTTTGCGTCTCCATCGCCGCAAGAATTAAAGGGCGTATTGAGCATGGGATCATTTTCGACCCCCTACGGGACGAGATTTATACCGCATCCCGTGGTCAGGGAGCCCAGCTCAACAGCAGAAGGATCAGGGTAAGCGGACAAGGAAAACTTGAACATTCCCTGGTCGGAACAGGTTATCCAACACGAAACATGACCTACTATGATGCCTGGATGAGCAGCCTGCGATCAGTGTTACCCAAAGTTAGCAACATTCGTTACTCCGGTTCTGCGGCTTTGGACCTAGCTTATGTTGCTAGCGGAAGAATCGACGCCTATTGGGAACCAGGACTGGCGATATGGGATATCGCTGCAGGATCCTTATTGGTGAGAGAAGCAGGTGGCCTAACATCGGATTTCAAGGGCGGCCAGGATTTTCTTGAATCTGGTCACATCGTGGCGGGTAACCAGGGTATGTTCAATCAATTGCTGGCCACGGTGAAAAACCGAGCCGGAATGCTAGGTTAACGGACAGCTAATCCAATGACCTTTGATATTCATTTTCTGTTTCACGATAGCTCCATCTGACGTCCATGATTAAAACATCTTCCGCCAAAAATTCGGAAGCTAAAGCAGCGCTTGGGAATCATACTCCCATGATGCGGCAATATTTAAGCATCAAAGCAGATTATCCGCAGACGCTTTTACTCTATCGGATGGGAGATTTCTACGAGCTGTTTTATGATGATGCAGTAAATGCTTCCAAACTCCTGGATATCACGCTGACAGCCCGGGGGAAATCCGCAGGCAACCCCATTCCCATGGCCGGCGTCCCATTTCACAGCATCGATCAATATCTCGCCAAACTGGTCAGGCAAAATATTTCAGTAGCAATTTGTGAACAGATTGGCGATCCTGGAACGTCTAAAGGCCCAGTGGAAAGAAAGGTGGTTAGGGTCATTACGCCAGGTACGTTGACCGAAGAAAGCCTGCTTTCTGATCGTCAGGAAAACTTGACCGCCGCCCTGTTTGAGTCCAAAGACAGAATCGGGATCGCAACCCTCGAAATATCCAGCGGCCGATTTCATGGTTTCGAAATCGCCGAAAAGGACCAGCTATTTAGCGAACTCGAACGTTTGAATGCCGCAGAAGTGTTGGTGCCACAGGACCAGTCCGGGCTTTATAACGTGGCCACAGAAACCACCATTCCGCCCTGGTATTTTGAGTCATCAAGGGTCAATCAGATTCTGTGCGAAACCTTTTCAACCCATAATCTTGATGCCTTTGAAAGCAATGCCTTTCCTTTGGCGACACGGGCAGCGGGCGCATTGGTTCAATACATTCGCGACCTTCATGGGAACAACGCACCTCATATTCTGGGTATCGAATATGCACATAACGATGCGACCATCACTATCGACTCTATCACTCGTCGCAATCTGGAAATCGAAGCGAGTCAAAATACGGCTAAAGAACATACTCTTATTCATCTATTCGACCAATGCTCTACCCCTATGGGGGCAAGGATGCTGGCTCGATGGTTTAACAGCCCTATACGAGACCGGGAAGCACTAGGTAAACGACACGATACCATCGAATGGTTGATGACTGATCAGCGTTATCAGGACATTCAATACTGGTTGAAACAGATTGGTGACATGGAACGAATTCTGGCCCGAGTAGCACTAAAAACAGCCCGACCCCGGGATCTACTGCGATTGAGAAATGCATTATTGGCCGTACCACAGTTGTTTATTTTCCTAACCAGCTCCGATAGTGACGCCATTCCTGTGCGGATGAATCAGCTGCTTGGTTCCCTGGAATTCGACTCTCAGTATGGGAATCTGCTGCAACGTGCAGTCAAAGACGAACCTCCCAGTGTGATACGGGATGGCGGCGTTTTAAAGGATGATTATGATGAAACGTTAAAAGAACTACGTCATCTGGAAAAAAACTCCAGTGGATATTTGCTCGAACTAGAAGAAAGAGAAAAGCAGAATACGGGAGTGACAACCCTAAGAGTTAAATATAACCGGGTTCATGGCTATTTTATTGAAATCCCCCGTTCCCAATCCGATACGGTACCTGAAGGATACATACGACGACAAACTGTCAAGAATGCTGAGCGATTTATTACCGAAGAACTCAAACTGTTCGAAGACAAAATTCTTAGCGCAAAAGGTAAGGCGCTGGCGAGGGAGAAATGGCTATATAACGAGCTTCTTGAAACCCTGATTCCAGCAGTGGGCCAACTACTCCATTGCGCTCAGGCTTTATCTGAGCTGGATGTGTTGAACAATCTCGCTGAACGGGCGCAAACGCTCAAACTAAATCGCCCCACACTGGTGGAAGAAAATGTATTGCAATTTTGCACTGGCCGTCACCCTATCGTTGAAAAAGTTCTTCAAAGTGACTTTATGCCCAATTCCATTGATCTCCATGCAAATCAAAAAATGCTGTTGATCACGGGGCCAAATATGGGTGGGAAAAGCACTTATATGCGCCAGGTTGCTGTTATCACATTACTGGCTTATACCGGATCTCTGGTACCCGCTGAGTCTGCCAGGATCGGTCCCATTGATCGGATCTACACTCGAATCGGTGCTGCTGATGATCTTGCCGGGGGCAGATCGACATTCATGGTTGAAATGACAGAGATGGCTCATATCCTTCGAAATGCGACCGAGAAAAGTTTGGTACTCGTGGACGAAATTGGCCGGGGGACCAGCACCTTTGATGGGCTGGCACTGGCTTGGGCCTGTGCTACCGATTTGGCTCAAAGAATTCGGGCTTTTGTTCTGTTTTCTACGCACTATTTCGAGATCACCGCCCTTGCCGAGCAATTGGAGAATACCAGTAATGTTCACCTTGACGCTGTAGAACATGACAATGAGATCGTGTTTCTATACAACGTGAAAGAAGGACCTGCCAGTCAAAGCTATGGGTTACAGGTTGCGAGCCTTGCGGGAATACCCCAGAAGGTCATTCAGAACTCTCGACAAAAACTGAGTGAACTGGAGGCTCAACACGATGGGTTAGTGAACGAGGAAAAAAAGACAGACTGCGTTGGCCTAACGCCAGAAACTTCCTCCGCTACTTTTCCACAGTTAAGTTTGTTTAGTCAGGACTCGCCAGAGGAGCAAGCAGCGCTGGCCAAACTAAAGGCAATAGACGTTAATGAAATTTCACCAAGACAGGCATTGGATCTTCTGTACGAGCTTGGTCAGATTCTCAACCAAAAAATGGTAAATGACCATTACTGAAAGGAAAACCTGAATCGACTTAAAATTGATTGAGAAATCAATTCAACTTATCCCTATTTACCAATCGAAATTTAATACCAGGAAGAAATAACATGACTTACGTAGTAACTGAATCCTGTATTCTCTGCAAACACACCGACTGTGTTGAGGTTTGTCCAGTGGATTGTTTCCATGAAGGTCCGAACTTTTTAGTCATTGATCCGGAAGAATGTATAGACTGTAGTTTATGCGAACCGGAGTGTCCCGTTGATGCAATTCTAGCTGACGATGACTTGGCTGAAGATCAGAAACACTTTTTGCAGTTAAACGAAGAACTAAGCGCAATTTGGCCTGTACTTACTGAAATAAAGCCCCCTCCAGAGGATGCCGGGAAGTGGGCGGAAGTTAAAGATAAACTTCACCTGCTGGAACGCTAGAACAACCAGAGATAGGAGCCCATAGGGGCCCACTAAAATTATCTATTTGTTAGCATCATCCTGAATGAAAACTGAAACAAACTCCACTATCGATCTAGCGGATTATCGTCCACCTGCCCATCGAGTGGTAGAAACCCACATGGATATTCTGTTGGGCTTTGATAACACCCGCATCCGAACCGTTCACAAAATTCTACGGCAGGGCCCCCAGATCAGTGAACTGACTCTCGACTGCGGAACCATGGAAATTGAGTCGATCAGGATCAATGGTGCTGAGCTGTCAGACGTTGCTTTTGATTTTTCCGAAAATCAGCTCACTATCCCCCATGACGGCGACGAATTTACCGTGGAGATTGTCAATCATATTTCGCCGTCAGAGAATATTGCCCTTAGTGGCCTTTATAAATCCGGGAATATGCTGTGTACTCAGTGCGAAGCAGAAGGTTTTCGCCGAATCACTCCTTCCGTAGACAGACCCGACAACCTTGCACTGTATCGCGTAACATTATCAGCGGACAAACGATTGTTTCCCGTGCTGCTATGTAATGGTAATCTGGTCGATGCTGGCGACTGCTCAAACGAATTATTCGATGGCCATGGCCATTTCACCACTTGGGATGACCCCTTTAAAAAACCAACCTATTTATTTGCTATCGTTGCGGGCAAGCTTGATGTTTTGGAAGATAAATTTATCACTCAAAGTGGCCGGCATGTCGCACTTAAGTTTTTCGCCCGGGATCGGGACATTAATAAATGTCGCTACGCCATGGGTGCACTGCAGCGCTCCATGCAGTGGGATGAGGAAGTCTACGGTCGGGAATACGATTTAGATGTTTATCATGTGGTCGCCGTGGGAGACTTTAATATGGGAGCAATGGAGAACAAAAGCCTTAATGTTTTCAATACTAAATATGTTTTGGCAGATGCCAGCATGGCTACGGATGCGGATTTTCACAATGTAGAAAGCGTCATCGCCCATGAGTACTTTCACAACTGGTCTGGTAATCGTGTTACTTGCAGGGACTGGTTTCAATTAAGTCTAAAGGAAGGTTTTACGGTTTTTCGAGACCAGGAATTTAGTGCAGACATGGGGTCACCAGGCGTTAACAGAATTAATGATGTAAATGTACTTAGAACTCACCAATTTAAGGAAGACGCGGGCCCAATGGCCCATCCTGTTCGGCCTGAGGCTTACCAGGAAATCAATAATTTCTATACAGCAACGGTATATAACAAGGGCGCCGAAGTTGTAAGAATGATACGAACGTTAATTGGACCGGAACTATTTCGAAAAGGCTGTGATTTGTATTTCGACCGTCACGATGGCGAAGCGGTAACCACGGATGACTTCATTGCTGCCATGGAAGAGGTCACCCACTCGAACATGACGAAGTTCAAAAATTGGTATCAACAGGCAGGAACACCAAAAGTCACAGTGAGTACGAGTTTCAATCCTGCTAACAAAAAATTTACCGTCAATCTGAAACAGAACTGTCCGGATACTCCGGGGCAGACCAATAAGCAACCTTTTGTGATTCCAATTCGAATCGCTCTATTTGATCCATCGGGGATGAAACTCAGTTTGAGAACAGATACTGATTCTGGAGAACTGACTGAACAGATCACTGAAAAAACCCTTGTCCTTGAGAAACATGAGCAGTCTTTCGTATTCGAAGGAATTAGTGAGTCTCCAACGCCCTCTATTCTCCGACATTTCAGCGCTCCGGTTGAGCTGAACCACGATCCAGATGAAGAGGCGCTAGTTTTTCTGTTAAACCACGACGATGATGCTTTTAACCAGTGGGAGTCTGCTCAAAAACTCTACTTAACCCAAATACTGCGAAACATCCACTGCTACCAGATATCAGAGCCTCTTACTGTGCATCCTCGATTGCTGCAGGCATTTACAGGCCTATTGGAAAACATGGAAATGGATTCGAAATCTCTAGCAAAAATTTTAACGTTGCCCTCGGAACTCTATGTAAGCGAACAGCTTTCTGAGATAGATCCGCTTGCCGTTGCAATTTCCATTGACCGTCTAAGAGACAGTCTGGCCAGATCATCGAAGTCGGTCTTGCTAAAACGTTATCACCAGTGCGAGAAGATCAATACAGGCGTTTATTCCAGCGAACAGGTCTCCGCACGGGCACTGAGGGATGTCACTTTGCACTACCTTGTTTCCCTGGACGAACCCGAACTGGACGCGCTAGCATTACACCAACTGGAGCAAACGCATTGCATGACCGATTCGTCATCAGCGATAAATGCATTGGCTTCCATGGAAACCCCAGAGGCTTCCATGGCGTTGGAAGGATTTTATGAAAAATGGAAAAATGAACCATTAGTTGTCGACAAATGGCTCCGGGCTCAGGCCACAGGTAAAAAAGAAGACGTCCTGGATAGGGTACGTCGCTTAACCAATCACCCCGGGTTCGATCATACCAACCCCAACAAAGTCTATTCCCTGATAATGGGATTCACTCATGGAAACCCTCAATATTTCCACAACCCAAATGGTAGCGGTTATGATTTCTTCCTGGAGTGGATTGGAAAACTCGATGCGGTGAATCCTCAGGTGGCAGCCCGACTGGGGTCGGCGCTTAACAATTGGAAGAAATACAAACCGGAACTGGCAGAACAAATGCAACAGGCTTTGCACAGGGTTGATAGTATTCCCAACCTATCAAAAGACGTTCGTGAAATAGTGGATAAATGTCTTTAGATCAGCAGCGTATCCAGCGCGCTCTACCAGTACACCTCTATTCGTACATGTCTAGTAGTACATGTTTACCAGAACATGTCTAATAGACTGTTTTTGCGTAAAAAGGCGCTGTACCAGATAATATTTGAATTTCCATGGAGTGTGGCGATAGAGGTGGACTCGATTCGCTGAACAGATTGAACAGGCGTTAGGTCGGAGAGTTGTTTCGGGAAAGAAAAGGAGAAAACCTCGATAATTGTGCTACCTCTCCAATTTCCCCGAAAACGGGTAACTCTCAATAAACTACCCCGCAGCAAGCTACGGGGTATTAGAATAGAGTAAGCTGATAGTTATGGTGAATCTGTTTATATTGTTGCCCTTGATTCTTGACATAATTTTTGATCATTTCTTCGTCTCCATGCTTTCCCACCGTACTGGCAAAATATCCGTCTGACCAAAACTCACCTCCCCATAGGGCTTTCCTAACCTCGGGGTAACGACGAAATACTTCTCTCGCTGTGATACTTTTCAACGTTCGTACCAGCTTTGTCACGCTGTAAGTCGGTACCGACTGAACCAGAAAATGAACATGGTCCTTATCCGTACCAATCTCTAAAAAGTTAATTTGGTATCGCTTCTCAATATCAAGACAAATTTCCCGAAGTATTTCATCCACGGCTTCGTCAAACACTACCCGCCTATACTTCGACGGAAATACCAAATGGTAGAGTAATACCGTAACATTATGGCTTCTATGAGTATAATCGCTCACCCATACATCTTACGCCCCAAGGAGCGGGGAATTAAACCCTAAGAGATTAAATCAAAATCACTCATAATTCTTTCTTCATAATAAAGCACAAAGCATAATAAGGCGGTAAATGACGAATGGATTTTGAATTGCCCATGTTACTCGCTACATGCTTATGATCACCATTCCCGGCGATATCTATTCGTTTGGCATTAGGATCGGACTGTCCGCTTTTAGCTTGTTCATATAAACTAAAAACCCCTTCATATGAATTCCCATCCCAGCCTACCTTTGTTTCATAAAAGTTTCCAAATTGAGTCTTTTTGTCTAAAGGGCCAACATCTAAATCATGGCCGTGGTGACCACTGTATTCTATATCGTGCGTATGCTTTGGCATATTCTCAACGCTAATCGTAATGCTGTCCTTCCCTCCTTTATTTCCGCGTTTGTAACCCCCAGAATCGGGATCTGCACCTACAATGAACCGCTGGGTTAAATTTGGTGTGCCATTCTTTCCATTACACAAAACCCAACCTAAAGGGGGGGTTAGTCGTTCCCTCCGGGGGATGCCACATAATAATCGTTCCGACTGGTAGAAGATCATTCTCTCCTTTGAACGAGATTTTCGAACTTTCCGACTTACCTATACTGACATGATCAGCCTCCAATTCAACCTTGTCAGCGGTAAGCTTAACATCCTTATCCTTAATAACCACCTCACCCCCACCCTTACCCACAACAACATCATCCGTCTCTATCTTAACCCCCTCACCCGTCTCATCAAGATGCTTGCCTTTGATACCATCAAAATGACCAACGCCTTTGACCTCAATGCCTCTTTCCGTATTCAGCAAACGGCTTTTTTCAATAGCACAACTTAAGTGACCATCCCAGAAACCGGGAATGTTTTTGTAGTGGATGGTTATTGGTGTCTGACCCAACGCTGAATTGGTAATAATATTTTCAACGTTAAAAGTAATCGACTCACCTGGGTTAATTCTTGTTACTTTCTTACTAAAGACAATTTTAGACAGAAAATACTTTCCCTGCTGATCGAAGCTAAAAGGAGTTTCTTTCACCCAAACATCACTTTTCTTGACAAGGCGAAGTTTTTCATAGTTACCGTCGAAACTGATTATGCGCGCAGTTTTGACGGTAGGCGACATAGGAGCAATTGAATGATCAGAATATACCCCCAAAGGACTTACATTACCGTCCAGTTTCAATTTAAAACAGTTATCCTGGGAAACCAGGTTTTCTTTTGCTATATATTTGCAGCTCTTTTCTTTTGTTACCCCGCCCTCCCATGCATACAATCGATAATCACCTGCATCCCAGTCTGTACACATCAACTTGTTATCGGTGGTAAAAAGCACATGACCAGATTTCTCTTTCAACGTAGTATGATTCCTTACAGCTTTAAACCACGACATTTTTGTACTATTAGGGAATACAACAATTTCATGCCAGTAGGTAGCATCTTCCGACCTAAAAAAGTAACCTTTAGCCTCATTAGAATAAATTGCAAAATCCGATCCTTTTTCTATGATTTCATCCCATTCACCTTGTGATGGAGCGTAAAGTGGCGGGGCAATTTTGATATTCCTTACGCGATCATGCGTCGTCAAGTCTGATAAACCCGCTCCTTCGTTTATTCGAATACTAAATTCTGGATGCTCACCAAAGTGTATGGTCTCCTCACCAACATTCTTAATCCTCAAAGTAATACTATTCTCCGTCTTTCCATCATTAACAACACTAGGAATCCGCACTGTCTCCAACTCCAACGGAATATGCTCCCGCCCTAAATGACTCACAATAGACAAGGTTTGTTCTCTTACACCGGTCAGTTTCTCAGCCTTCTTATTGGCCATTATCAGATGCCGATAAACCATCTCCACCCGAGTACTACGCATACCACCTAGCTTTTCCGCGCTCAGGCCGGTAAAGGCGGTCTTCAGAGTTTTGCTCTTCTCGATCTTTAATTCAGCCTTACTTAAAAGATACAAACTGACCACACCCTTTTCTGTGCCTTTGTCTTCAACAACTTTCAGTTTCCAGTGAGTATCTTCTTTCAGCTTGATATGGTCGATCTCGGTAAGAATACCAGGGCGGAATCTGAGGACGACATGATAGTTTGTCGATGAAGGCTCGCCCGTCGCGGTGGGAAAATGCACCTGCGCCTTTGACTCATTGGTCAAACTGAAGAACATCTGATTGGCCTGAGGAGCCTTTTGATCCGACAAAAGATAAAGGGTTGGCTGGTCACCCTTGTTAAGAAAGGTGAAACTAAGAGGATGGGCGTCGCTGATAAAGCTTTGGGATGGGGTGTTACTCATTATGATACGCTCCGATTGTCTCTCTGGGTTGTTTTTCTTTTGAAGTTAACTTTTAAAAGTAAATCCATGCTGATAAGAGTATTGTGTAATACACTCTACATCGGTTGGTTGCTCTGAATGTCGTAAGTTGGCCTCTAGCATCAGCAAATCTAAACATCGGCTATTTTTTCTGTTTTTCAGGCTTCAACTGCACCCATCCCCCTCGAATCTGCAGGTCAGAATAAAAGTTAGCATCCGCATTGAAGTCTTTAAACTTGCTAATACGCTTACTGTGACCATACCCAGTTTTTTCCAGCCAATTCCATTCATAGCCAGGCTCCTGGGGCACCGAAAGCTGCATTTCATTTGTATTTCTCTTACCGCGAGTAATGGAGTTACCGGGGGTGATCAGGGGAGTTGTGCGGAAATAGATCTGTAGATTTTCAAGGGCCTGCTGATATTGAGCGGGGGGAATGCTGATGGTTTTTGTGGGTAGTACGCCTGAGGTGGCATGAGCGCAACCATGTGGGTCCATCAGTAAGGTTAGGTTCACTGGGCCTTCAGCCAAGCTCAGCCATAGAGGGTCTGTCTTATGATGTTTAATGTGTGCTGACTTGACTTGATGGCTTTGCACGGAATGGAAACACCCCTCTTGATAGTTTTGTTGCCCATCTTCCAGAAAATAGCCCAGTACGCCATCTTCCAGCTGGTTGTGTTCACCAATCCGTACCGGCAGTTTAACCTGGGTAAAGTTATCGTGTTCACGCTGGAATACTTTCAGGCCCTTGTGGGTCTTTGCGTCGCGATTGATATCCATATGAAACGCATCCCAACTTTGATTCACTGCGGGCTTGCCTTTGAGTTCGAATTGCAGGGAGGCACGCACCAAAGCTAATGGCCGACCGATGAGTAAACTAAGATTGCGGCTTTGTTCTGTGGCGGCTGGATGGATCTGATCAAGGGAAGTCTCTAGAGTCTTCAACCACAGGGACATGAAGTTATCCTCATTGAGGACGGAGCTTTGGATGAATTTGACCAACCGTTTGACGTCGGGGTCAAGAATTTTATCGACGTGCTTTGGCGCCGCTGCATCCATCGGTGAAGGCGTCCACTCAGCCTTCTCGTCTAGTTCGCCCAGCGCCTTGCCTTTCCTGTCGTAGAAGAATAGGCCCTTATTTAGATTATCCGGCAGTAGCCAGCCACAAACCATAGTAGCACCCGGATATTGCTGTAGTTCTCGTTGTTTGTCTCTGCCCTCGGCCGATAACCAACGGAAATGTAATTGCGCTGGTTGGGTGATACGGGGATGCAGCCAGACACTATTGGTTTTGAAGCTGGTAGATAGGTTGGCCGACGCAGGTGGCTTAAAATAATCTGTCTTCACTAACGAATGCATTCCCAGGTCAACGTCTTTCACTCGGCCGAATCCGTCAAGCAAACGCAGTTTCCTAAAATGCAACGCACCAGAGCGGATCGGATTAAAATCATTCCAGGGTAATGGTGCATAACCGCCTTGCCCGGCAATCGCCGCTGCCACTTTGTGGGTGAATTCCCGATAGGCTTCAAAACCTAAGGGATCCGTAATCGGTAACTGCAAAACCTGCTGATGCATCAACAAGGCGTCATTGAACCCGCTCAGGCTCTGGCAAAGCAGGGACAACCCTCTCAGATTTTGTTGAATCGCTTTTATGGTTTGATTATCAACAACATTGTCATTACCCAGAAGCCTGATTTGATCCTGGAGGTTTTTAGCCATATTGGCACCGGGGGATAGGAGACTGCGCCCAGAATAGATATTTGCCGCCTTGCTGATTTTTGGTTTGGCATTCTGTTTAAGCTTCAGGTCGGGTTGATTTTCAATCACCTGATAGTGTTGCCTTATATAATCGGTTTCATAGACACGTGATTCCTGATGCAGGTTACTGTTGTGATCGACCGGATATAACTCTACCTCCCATTCCAGCATTAACGGTTGCCAACTCTGCCGTTTCCAATCAGCAACCGCCGGAGTACCATGCTGGTTACGTAATTTCCCGCGAATCCTAGTCATCAGATTTTTACGTTCCTCGCCTGCAAAAACCTGATTCAACGATTTTGTTGTTTGCAAAACGAAACATTCTAATGTCCCATTGATCGCCTGCTTATTCCCACCCAATCCCTTACCACTCATTAATACCACGGGCTCGTGGGGTTGCCAAAAACGTGGACCGGGATTTAATCTGAGTTTTAGATCTACGTGTTTACTGCGATGGGTTCTTAGCGTGGTTTGCAAATGAACGGCTTGTTTGATGATTGCAGTCGCTATCGTATTACTGCCCCCAGTCCCATCTTTGGCCCCATCAAAACTACCGGTCGCTTCATCTCGCTTGATTACGAGCCTGCCGTTTTGCTTAATCCTGTGCTCAAGGGACTCGACTTTATCGGTACTGAGAAACTGGGCTTCAATAAAATATTTGAGTAAGTCCACATCCGGGTATTTATTGACAACTTCTGGCGGCGGATATTTACTCAACATATATTTATACCAATCCGCAAACAGTTGCTGTCGATCCGACGTAATTGCCCATTGGTTGGCATCGTATTGCTGCTGTAGTTGGTTGAGTTTATACAGATCGTCCTGAACATTCGGGGGCAGGGAAACAGACGAGGTTTTCGCATCTGCACTCAGGTTATCGATTATCCATTGGTTGGAACCGTGTTCTGCCGCAAACCCTCGATTATGGCGCTCCTCAGCAAAACGTGCTTCATCGTCATGACTTCCCTGTTGGTTTACTCCCCAATCGACGGCTTCCAGCTTTTGTTCAAGATGCTTGTCTGCGCCCCCTGCGTTGTGCGCTAATAACGCACACAACGCCTGCAAAGGCGTATGACCAACGACAGTATCGACCTGACTACTCGGCACGGGTAGTGAAGCCGTTGCGATTTTGATATTCAATTGCCCGACATACAGGCTTTGAGACGGCTTTTCACCAGTCCACTTCCAATTCAGGTGTTTCTTTAAGTCAGTTTCTTTACGCAGACTTTCGATCTTTTCAAGTTGCGTTAGCACATCATGATCTTTACTACTGTACCAACCATAAACCTCATAGCTAAGATCTGCAGACGGTTCACAGTCATCATGGCAACCAAACACACTGTGACAGCCTGGGTAATACGCAGCAAAGGTCGGCTCGCCATAACCCGCTGCAGTAAGATGTTGCCCGAGATACTCCCCTGACCCGTGTTGTTCCCAATCCTCGTAAGCCAGTTTACGTCCCATATAGCGAAAAGGAATTTCTTCTCGGGCGTAGTTTTTTTGTTGTTCGGAGTATTGGCTAAAAAGGTTTTTGGAGTAAGGAAAACAAATACTGCCCGAGTCCTGACCATGGCCCTCCGGGTAGAGATAATCGCTTTCGATTATCCATTGCTTCCTAGAGACACCGTTTTTTTTACGTACAACCAGCCAGCGATTCGGTAAGGAAGGATAGTAGTAACCATTAGCTAAATGACCTGCCTGCTCTGATACCGCCAGCCTTAACCCTGCGGGCATGGTCCAGTGTAGATGAATCCCACGCTTAAGAGTGAACGCATTTTCCTGGAACGGCTGATTAAGCATTTCTTCGCTGATATTGGCGATGTCGCTGTTATGGTCACGCCCTTCTTTGACATAGGGCAAGCGGCTTATTTTTGCAAACGGGCCAGTAACCGTTTCCTTGTCATTAATCACCAACGCATCGATATGCAGCGGAACTGTGAGTACATTCATGATCTAACTCCCTCTTCCCGAGCGTTTAAAACGCACCAACGGTACGCCTTCGATCATCTCCATGCCAAATTGCGCAGCCGAGAAGTCGGTACCCGCAAACTGGCTGCTTTTGATACTGTCTTTTAGTTTTGAAATATCAAACACCCGTGTTTTTACCACCCCCTCAACACCAAACTGCCCTTCTTGTTGGCCCCTAAAGGGAACCGCAATACTCCTATTTAATTTTTTGCCGTCTTTATTCCGTAACGTTTTTCTCCAACCATTGTTTTCTCCAGACGCATCAACACCAAAATGCAGAGCTTCTGGCTGTAGATGTAAATCTAGAGTTTGAATAGAACCATCGAATAGACAAATCATGGTATCTTGGCCGAGTGTTTCCCGCCTCAGACATTTCAAGCCATCATAAGGTGGCTTAACAGCATCTAACAAATCCTTACTGGCATCAATCATCAAATGGGGCCACCCAGAAACCACTTCTGAGCGTAAGAGAAAACCGCTAACAGGCATGGGCAACTTCGCTAGCAACTTCCTGGCTTCCCGGCTTCGAGCCAGACTGGTCTGATCAACAGCCAAAGCACCGTCTATCATTGCTAACAACCATTGCTGGTCAATGGAAAAAAAGCGCAGAGACTCTGCTGGCAGCATTTCTTCATCTGGCACAAGGTATTGAAAAGGTAGCCCCTTTAACAACACCAATTCCTTAAAGAAATTAGTCACGGCTTTAGGCATTTCTACCGCTCTAGTGGCACGATCCAGATTGGGAACGATTTGCTCGTGAGCCATTAGGTTTGCGTGCTTTTTACGTTTCTTTGCTCTAATAGTATCCAGCAGCGATAATGACAGCTTCGGTCGATTCAACATCATCCATCTACCCAATTCCCAAGCTGAAGCATAGGTTACATCCAGGCTGGCGAGATTCCCGTCATAGATCATTAAGGCATCAGCACTCGCTGCGGGCAGCTTTAAGCCTTTAACCGTGTCTTTCTGAGGACTGAGCGGGCTGCGATACCAGGATACCAATTGGCCCCCATGGGGCATCGTTTGTTGCAGCGGCACATAGCCTTTGGCCAAAGGTGAATCTTTTTCTGATGGTAAACACAAACCCAGAGGGTTTGTGTTTAGGTGCTGTAATAGCCCTTGAAAACTATGTTTATGGTCTTCGCAACTAAAATTCCAGTGCTTTAAACTGACGAGACGGATTTCATCATCGTCACGAGCAGCTTGATTATCAAAACTCCCATCCTGCTTATAGCGCCCTTCCAATGATACTAAGTGTATGCAGCTACCGCCGTCAGGCTTGGGTAACCTGGAAGTCATAATCACCGCGCGTTCAGTTGCTTTTTCATTACTAGTGCGACGACGAACGTGGGTCAGATAACCGAGTTCCTTTAAGCCTGGTAGTAAGGTCTTTAATCTACCCCAAGGGACGTCAATCACTTCTGCCACATCTCCTTCATGTTGGCCTGCTGGCTCTATTCTAAAACCAGGAAATTTGACCTTATCTCCTTTTTTGGACGCCTTCTTTAATTCTGACAACTTAACGACCTTAGGTTTTGGGGTCTCGACATCATCAAACAACAGCAACGCCAGCCAGGGTTGAGAAGACTCCTTTCCTTTAACTGGAGAGCGCTCCCAAGGCAATGTACTCCTGTTTAGCGTTACGCTTGCTAATACGTTGCTATGATCGCCTGCGCTTCCTTGTGGTGGAAATATTGAAAAGATCTCCTCCGGCTTAAGCGCAAAACGGGGGCCCAGTACCGAAAAGTGTACTTTTTGCTGAAGGGGAGTTTGCTCAGTGGATAATATCTGTTTGACATTAACGATGTAGTCGCCATCGCTAAGTGCCGGACGATGGCTGGAGATAAATTGTATGAGTTCTACTTTAGACACTGCTTTTCCCCATCTACTGATCGTAAGTAATAAATTAGGATTGAGTCACCGTGCACAAATTCACATGAGTCAAGTCTTTAGCAAGTAAGTCTTTGTTCACACTAACCCCGGCTAGCTTTTTCAATCGCCCTCCATTGATATCCACCACCTTCTTATACTTTCCCTTATTCTTACCAAACATGTCAGCAACCTTTCCGGCATCCAATTCCTTTAGGTTAATACGTTGGGCTGTCGGCCTTTTTGGCAAAAGTTTATTTTCCTGCTCATAACTCAGATTTGACCGCTTGATCTCATGGCTTCTGATGGCCTTTGGCGGATTTTTAGCGGTAAGGCTGACCCCAAAAACACCCTCCTCAAGACCGCTGCCCGAATTAACTGCAACCTCTTTTTCTGGGGTATGTGTCCACATGCTCGTGGGAGCGTTTTTAGTGATGTGGATAGCCTTGAATTCTTTATCAACAAACTCGCCCCCACCAGACTCTATCGTAAACGTGAATTGGCTTCCAAAACTCGTCGCATTCTTTACGTGATTTGGATAAAGCCTGGCCGAACGAATTTTAGTTCCATTTAGCTCATGAATCGGAATCTTTGATTCCAGATGGACTTTCAAATCCTTAGCGTTGACTACACCCAAAAAGACTTCAGACTTTTTCTTCGGTTTTATTTTACTGCTAGCTAGCAAACCGCCTTTTAATGACGACGTTAACCATTGCTGTGAGTCCTGCGGAAAAAATGCTTTTCTATACTTATCCCAAGGTATCGTTGCAGGTGGTTTTTCAGTGGTCGCGCCGAATGCAATACTGAAAGCGATAATGCCCAAATCTACTTTAGCAACACCAGCGAAGTCGGGGCCGTGTAAGGCCAGATCAGCGCCGACATGAATACTTAAGGTATGGGTGCCAAAAAAATTATAGGTATAGCTTCCGCCGACGCTTACATAGATTTTCACATCATAATAAAACGGTTGCCAGGCCAATAAAAAATTCGCCCCGACAACCAACCAGGCACGGATATGACCAGAATGGTATTTGAGCTCGAGGTTACCGCCCGCCATTAGCGCATGGGAAGTTAAAGCAAAATAAGTCGCGCCTTTGATACTGAGATCATTGCTCACCTGCCAACGGAACTCCAGCCTGGGGACGGCAGGATAATGCCCTCGCTTGAACGCAGGATGATACCCTCCTAAAGTACAGACAAAGTCGCCAGCATCCTTACCATCAAACCAGGATTCAAAGGCAAAACCGCCGCTGAGGTGGCATTGCCTTGTCAGCAAAAAGGAAGCATCACTGAGTAAACCACGTACGCTCAGTACTCCATCATCAGGATGGTAACCCGCCTTAATCTGTAGTTGCACATTAGCAAGTTCAGTTACCCCTTTTGCCTTTTCTGAGGGCACCACCATTTGTGATAAGCCCAATAGATCCAAGGAGAAATGGGTACCGAATTTAGTGATTACCAAGGCAAAAGAATCGATTTGTTTGAATGACTCAAACTTAACCCCTGCGGCGAGGAAATCCTGCCCTACCTCGGGATGAATCCAATCTTTGAGAGAATCCAAACGCTTTTGTACACCCGCTATAGAGTGGCCCCTACCACTTGTATCAACGGTTGCTTCCTTAACAAGAGGGAATTCATTTACCTGATCCAGCTTGGGAATTTTCAAAGCTTCGTTATAACCAAACCCTGCTGCAAGCCCGGTAACATCGAAGAATATGGGCCCTCCCAAGTGGGCATCCAGCACCCCAAAGACGAACATTGCAGTATGGCCATTAATGCTGCTATAAGCGCCTATAACGGACAAACCAGTATCGCCGTATTTAACCAAAGCCTCACCAGCATAAGTAGTTTCGTTGTATTGCAGGAACATACCTTCGATGTCAATGTTCCCCCTATGAAATTCAACGCCTAGCCCAGCCAAAGAAAAATGAGGGGCAAACTTATCAAGCGGAGTTTCAATACCTAATCCGTCCAAAGCAATAGATAAACCGCCTACACTTAGCACCGCATCCAACGCGATATCGAGTTTACCGGCGTTATAGCCAAGACCGATTTTGGCAAGATAGAAAGAACCGAATTTCTTCTGGACTTTTATCCAGTTCGAGATACCGGAAGAAACCGTCTTCGGTTTATCAGGCGTTTCGGTATTCAAAGGAGAGACAATCAATTGTTGATCATCCGATTGGTAGTCGACCTGTTCAATAACCGTTATCTGTTTTTTACTACCCTTAAGTTGTGCACTAGCCTTACTCGATTTTTTGGCGCTATGGACTGGGAACTTTTCATCGGCAAATGTCAAAACCAGGGCAAAGGAAATACCTTTATTCAACCCCTTACTATCAATTTGAATCGCCTTGCCTTTGCTTAGTTCTTTAAGGTGGTTATTCATAACCGTTGCATCGTCTTCTGAAACTTCAGCGGAGGCGTAGTTCAGTTTGACCTGTTCAACTCCGGACTTTCCGCCCATGGCTCCTATTCCCTTCCCAACTACTGGAAAATTTTTAAAATCGAGATCAGATGTTTTTGGCTCCAAGGCGAGGAGGTAAATGTGCTTATGTTTCTGTGGACTCTTCTTCTTGTCAGTCTCACTATAGCTAACGATAGCAGCTTCACCGAAATGCGGCGATGTCAACTCAAGCGCCAATACCCTTGTAGCGGTTTTGTTTTTCCTGGATACTTTCTTTTCAAACTCAAATGTAACTTTACTTAAATCCACGTCCAATTCTGAGGGCACATCACTGTCATGCATGCCTAAGGCGTAAATTAAATCATTCAGCGAAAGTGACTTTTGCTTCATTTGCTTCTTTGGCTTTTTCCCTGCTCCTGCTGATTTTTCCGACCATTCTGCCTTAAGCTTCTTGTCGCTCCTCTTTCCGTTTCCACTGCTCTCAAAATCTATTTGAAAATGATGCCCATAAACATCCGCATAGCCGGATAGTTCTCTTTTATAGGATGCACCTACCCCATTTGCTCGATGTTTCTGAAAATCAACGGTAAGATTAAAAAACAAACCATTTTGAGACTTCTCTGAGAGTTCAATGATACCTTCGATGTGAAACTTAAATTTTTCTGGGTTTGTATCGAACTCTACTAATATATTTTTGATATCTATGTGATCTAGAAAAGCAGGTAGTTTCTCGTTAGGGAAGCCATGTTTTCCTAGGTCCTTAATCAGTTTTGCTACACTAATAGGTTTCTTTTCCTTGCCCTCTGAGAACCTATGCCATGCGTTCAATTCTCCACAAAACCCCCAGCCTACACTGTGTTTTTCAAAACGAAGATCCACCATGACTTGATCGGATAACTCAAACTGGGCGGCACCAATTGCAGAATAGGGGGGTGTGTGATTGCTTGCATCATAATTAATCTCAACAAACAACTGGTCCAAATAAACATTCAGAGAACTGAAGGGTTTCCACTTCCCCTTTAGCCAGACCCCCAATTCATAGTTGCTGTTATTTTTTACATAATCACAACAATAATTAAAGTGATATAAATCAAGAGGTGGAGTTAAACCCAATCCAGTCGGAATATTGAAATGGCCCAGTAATGTATTGGTATCTCCTGAAATATGCTTCTGTAAGGATATAACTAGTCGATGGTTTGACTTACTGTGGTAGTCAATTTTTAACTGCGCCCCGTATTTATCAAACAGGGTAAGTTCAGCACTGGCAACAAAGCTAAGACTGACCTCTCTACTCAATGGATGATTGACAACCCATTTAAAGTGTAGGCTACTGATCGTAATATTTAAATGCTCAAAAAGCCTAAACTGATTAAGTTTGACGACAGCATCAACTTGCACCGAATTCAAAGCCTTCTTTTTAATGTCAAGATCAACACCTAGGGAGAGTACTTTTAGATCGTTTTTGAAAGCAGAAAAATTCGAGGGTAATGAGTCAAGTAATCCGGCATTAGTGAAAATATGCTTAGCTTCGGATAACAATTTTGAAAGTGATATTCCCGGGTGAAAGTCAATTTCAATATTGACAAAGTCAGAGTATAAGAGCGAACTTTCTGAAATTAGGAACCTCGCTTTATCTGAATCATTCCCTACTTGAATGTTCCCGGAAAGACCGTAGAAAGCCCCTTCCCGGATATTTCCATAGTTAATAGATTCGCACCCCAATGCGTGAATATCGCTGAAGCAAAAACCAAGAGCTTTTGCAGACTTATGTAAAATATCCGTTTTAAAAGTTACTTGATTCTTGTCGCCGAAAGATCTGATACCAACCAACGCATGGTGCCTCGATATGCTGTTTTTTGAATCAAATTTTCCAAGTAAAGAAAAACCAGGATAGAAAAACAACCCATCAGAGACATGGGCTGCAGCAGTAGAAAGAAAAAGAGTACTGTAGTTGATACGATATCGAGAGGTTATAATTAGGACTTCGTTGTTAAAGGCTTTTCCAATGTCCCATCTTTTCGACAACTTCTGGGACAATACAAACTGGGGTTCGCCATCCATCGTGTAGAAGCGTATCTCAATTGATTGTTCCAGTTCAAATTTTTTCTTTTTTGCGGATATAGATACTCTCTCGCAGTTGATCAAAAAGTTATTATTGCTTATCGAATGCAGCTTGCATGAAAAACAGGTTATCTCTTCAAAACCATACTGCTTAAATAACGAAATGACGCTCTTGGACTTTAGAGTGTCATTCGCAATAATTAACTTACCTCCCCGTAATTTCGAAGTAACTAAAGAGTGTAATGCGGAAATATCCATTAGAACATTTTCTCTAACATTGCTGAAGAATTTCCAAATAAGAATAGTCAATTCATTTTGAATGTCAAGCAGAAAGAGGTGTCCCCTTATTTGGGCAGGCTATTTGATTTCGTGGTTTTTGTTTAGTTAAATAAATAAAATTTCGCGGAGAGGAAGGATAATGGGTAAACACTTATTTGATAAGCTTCCAGATCACTTAATACCCAGAGATCAGGAATCATTTGTTGGTCGCCGTTTAAACGACTCTACAAGAAATGATATTCACATTTTTAAAAACTACCTTGGGAGCATAGAGAACCCGTCTGATTGGCTTCAGAAAACGGTAAAGGATTACATTAAAATAAAGGTAGAAAACCTCCAAAAGGAGGAAAACATTGGGGAAAAGAGGAGGACCAAACCGCTCTCTAAAAGACAAAAGGAGATTGAAGAAAGAATAAGAAAGGTACGGACAAAAACACAAGCCAATATCTTCCTCGTAGGTGACGAACTCTTTTTTCCGGCATTTAAAGATCACTTCAAACAATATCAAAAAAGTAAAAATATAAGAAAACTCATAGAAGTAAGTGGAACACGAGGAGAGTTTAATGCAAATTCTTTGGAGAATTTATTCCTGGATGATAAAGACCCTAATCGTGGCTTTCATTGGACTCAATCTTCTGCCTGGACTGAATACTTCGATACAGATCAGGTTAAAAACAAGAAAATTTTTATTCACTATGGAGCAACTTCTTTTGGTCATACGTATGAATCAAAAGTAATAAAATACCAATCCGGAGTGAGAACGACAGCCAGATCAAGGTACGTTCTTTCAGAAGACCTTTTTGAAGAAAACGCTTTAAGGATAGACTCTTCTGTAGAAAAAGCAATTAAGGACAATCCCGCCAGGTTAATTCGTCACAATTTTAAGACAGAAGTGGAGGATAAATTACACATATTTCTATATGAACTATTCTCAATAAGTGGAATATATTTAAATTTTGTCTCTACAAAAAGAAAAGATGTAGACAAGGCATGGAACAGACTTAAAGATGTGATCAATGCTGTATCTAAGCACACGAAAGAATTGGAAAAACTTGAAGCGAAAAATCATAAAAAAGCATATGATTTCAGAAAACCTATCCGCATCAGAGGTCGTGCGTTTCGCGAAATGCAGCTATGTGAAAGGCAGGTGTATTTATACGAAATACTTACTGACAACCTGGAGCAGTTTAAGAAACTCATAAATCCATATAGGTCATATACCCTTGGGTTTTACAAGGTTCTCAGCGACACTGAAGCTGAAAATTTAGCGCAAACCTGTACATCCATAATCAATTCAATATACCTATGTTCCAATCTTTTTACTGCACAACAAGCTAGAAATATTAATAAAAAAATAAAAGACAATAAAGAAGCTATACATATCATTTCTTGTCCCTATAACTGCTTGCCGTACTTGACTGGCTTTATACATTTCGAGGAAACCAGTGTTATGAATGTTAGCTCTCATCTAAACACTAACACCAACATGCTATATTACAACATGGAAGCGTTCTGTAAATATTTTAACGCATATAGAGAGTATAAATGGACAGACACGGAAAAAGCAGAACGTGGAGTAATAAAGCGACTCGAAAAAATGGGGAAGATCAAGAAAGTATTTGGGTAGCCCCCCATTAGTAGCTGGAAGCAATCCATAATTTCGCCTAGCTGCTTCCGACCAGCCGTATCTAGTTCACAGAAGTTTTCAATTTCGGCATTCGTCAGTTGATTGTTTCATTTCTCTTGTCGCTGTAGTTGAAACTGGCGGGCACTTATGATTCTACTCTTCAATTGCTCACTCGTTTCCGGGTTATTGTCTTACTGTCTTATTGTCTAGGGTTTGCGATTGTTGATAGGATACTCCTGGTACTTCTATATGCAAACCAATACGGTCCAGCAGTGGCCCAGAAATTTTATTTCGGTACTGGTTTATTTGCTCTAACGGTAGTGGCTATGATTTCTTCCTGAAGTGGATTGCAAAACTCGATGCGGTGAACCCTCAGGTGGCAGTCCGACCGGGATCGGCACTTAACAATTGGAAGAAATACAAACCGGTACTGGCAGAACAAATGCAACAGGCCTTGCTTAGGGTTGATAGTATTCCCAACCTATCAAAAGACGTTCGTGAAATAGTGAGTAAGTGTCTTTAGATCAAGCAACATATTCAGCACACATCTACCGGCATACATCTAATAGACTGTTTTTGTGACAAAAGATGCTGTACCACGCTGCACCAGGTAATATTTGAGTTTCCATGGAGCGTGGTGATGGTTTACGGCCCGTTTTTTGCTCGTTTAAATTCACCCGGTAAAAAGATCCGGGTGTGGTTGCGCATTATCCTCGCGATCCCAATTGTTTCTTCAGAATATTGGCGATGTTTCCCAACGCGCCTTTATTCTCCATCACTAGCTCCTTGCCTCTAGAACCGTATTGATCTCTTTGGACAGGGTCCTGCAACAATTTAACAACCACATTAGCCAATTCGTCACTGTCGTTTATTTCAACACCAGCTCCTTTATTAGACACAAGCTGGGATATTTCCAGAAAATTATGCATGTGTGGTCCGAATACCACCGGGACACCCAAGGCATTAGCCTCCAATAAGTTATGTCCTCCAATCGGCACCAGACTGCCACCGATAAAGGCCACATCGCTGGCAGCCAACAACAATGTTAGCTCTCCCATTGTATCCCCAAGATAAATTTCTGTATCCATCGAGACAGGCTCGAGATGTTCCGATCGACGAACCAGGTTAAACCCCTCCCGATCACATAACCGCGCAACTAATGAAAAACGCTCTGGGTGCCTTGGAACCAGTACTAGCAACAACTCGGGGATACTCTCCCTGATCGAACGAAAAGCATCGATCACCTGTTCTTCCTCCCCATCATGGGTACTACCAGCAATCCAGATAAAACGATCGTGACCAAGATGGCGTCTGACGTCCTGGGCCGCTTCTTCCAAACTGGCGGGAACGGGGATATCAAATTTGAGATTCCCCGTAACACTTACCGTATCGGGAACCGCTCCAAGCTTGATCAGCCTGTCAGCGTCAGCACTTCCCTGCACCGCAAAGCGATCAACCTTACGGAGAGTGGGTCCGATCAGGCGCTGTATACGTTGGTATTTTTCATAGGAACGTCGAGATAGTCGAGCGTTTGTATAAATAACTGGTATTTTTTTTCGATGACACACATCAATCAAATTCGGCCAGATTTCTGTTTCCATTATCATTGCCACGGACGGTTTAACGGTGTTAATAAACCGCGACACCGCACCGGGATAATCATAAGGCAGATAACGATGATGAATCTTTTGAGGAAACAGGCTCATTACCCTTGCTGAACCTGTGGCTGTCATCGTGGTAACCGTTATCTCCAAATCGGGATGGTTTTTGAGAGCATATTGGATCAACGGCATCGCCGCATTCACTTCTCCCACTGAAACCGCATGAATCCAGATACCTCCTGGTATTGGATTGACTGTGGAAAAACCAAATCTTTGACCAAGCCGTGGTCGGAATGCTGGATTGCGAATCGCCTTAAGCGCCAATATCCCTAAAATAATCGGAGAGATCAGATATAGAATAAAGCGATATAGCGTTAGCATTCCCATCGCTGATCATTGATTATTCGGAAATCTCCAGCCAGTCACGAGGCTGAAGATAATAGTGATAAAGTCGATGCTCAGGGCTATTTACTTCTGGGGACCAATTGTATGTCCAGTGTACTTCCGGCGGCATAGACATCAAAATTGACTCCGTTCTACCTCCGGACTGCAAACCAAAAATAGTTCCCCGATCATAGACCAGGTTGAATTCCACATAGCGCCCCCGTCGATAACACTGGAAATTTCGTTCCCGGTCAGTAAAAGCGGTGTTTTTTCTTCGCTCCATAATCGGACGATAACCCGACATAAAACTATTGCCCACGGATTGCACAAACTCAAAGGAATGATCAAAGCCCTGTTCATTTACATCATCGAAAAATAACCCTCCAATGCCCCGTGGTTCCTGACGATGTTTAAGGAAAAAATACTTATCACACCATAGCTTATAATCCGTATACAAATTGTCACCGAATGGATCACAAGCTTGTTTTGCGGTCTGGTGCCAATGCTGACAGTCTTCATCGAAGCCATAATAAGGTGTCAGATCGAAACCACCTCCAAACCACCAAATTGGGTTTTCACTTTCCGGGTCCGCCATAAAAAAGCGAACATTCATATGGGTCGTGGGGGCATAAGGGTTGGAGGGATGAAGTACCAATGAAACCCCGGTTGCTTCAAACGGTTTGCCGCCAATTTCTCCCCGTGCAGCGCTAGCTGAAGCCGGTAGATGATCGCCCTTAACATGGGAGAAATTGACACCGCCTTTTTCGAATACGCCCATGTTTTTCAAAACACGGGTGATTCCACCGCCTCCATTTTCGTGGGACCAGGTATCCTCAATAAACTCGTTTCCAACATCAATATCCAACAATTGGTGACAGATATCATTCTGCAAAGATTTGAGATATGTAATAACCTGATCCAGGTCAGGTTTATCAACCGCTGCCATTTTTTATCCTCGAATCACCTTACCCGTTATACCGTCCCTAATTGTGGAGGGTCCACTGGCAAAACCGACACGTCCTTTCACTACATAGTCAACCTCAACCCTAAATTCCTGTTCAACTTTCTTACTATTTGTCAACATCGCTTTTCCCGATCTATTCGCGCTGGTTGAAACCAACGCGGTGCCCGCTAGACGGCAGAGCGTCTTCGCCTCGAAATGCCCTGTGACCCTCACTGCGATGGATCCATGCTTTCCCCTAAGCCACCGTGAGACATTCCCACGGGCTGGAATCAACCAGGTGAAAGGGCCGGGCCATGACTGCAGAATCTCTTCGCGAAAACCTTCGGGTAAATAGCGGATATAGTCATTCAATCGAATCACTCGATCCGAGATCAAAATGAGCCCTTTTTCACGCCTCCGCCTTTTCATTCTTAATATCCTTTTTATAGCATCCGTATTTCCTGGATCACATCCTAATCCATAACAATGTTCGGTGGGATACGCTACCACCCCACCCTGCCTGACGACGTCAGCTGCAACCTTTAAAGAATGATAATTCAATTGGGTAGCCAGATTAAGATTTATGGTCGGCGCTGAAAGTCTTGTGTGAGCAGTTTTGACGATAGTTGCGTTGAGAGAAAGTACCTAAACCCAATCAAACCAAATATCACACCAACAATATCTGCCCCCCAATCTGGCAAGGAGAAAAAACGCGTGGGAACGAAATATTGCGCACATTCAATGACAATACCAAAAAGAATCAAAAATGCCACGATCTGCCTGTGTCGTGGTTGACTCGAATACCATGCCAGCAGTCCCCAAACAGTGAGAATCATAAAAACAAGAAAATGGCCGACTTTGTCATTAAAATTTGCACTAAACTCCAATGGGACTGGGGTAAGAGTTTGCCAGAAAACCACGATTAAGGCTAAAAACCAACCAACACGAGCAATTGTAGAAAAAGCAGTATGTCTGCTGATCATAATGTGATTTCCGCCCATTTTATGACCCGATCTGGCAATGTGATCAAATTTCTACCTTCCCAAGGCCTTAAATCCGATGTCACGACGATACCAACAGCCATCCCAGGAAACAGATTCAGCCAGGGCATAAGCAGCCTTCTGCGCTTCAAGCAGGCTTCCTCCCAATGCAGTTGAACAAATAACCCTACCCCCTGCAGTAATGATGTTTCCACTTTGCACATCGGTGCCGGCATGAAACAACTTTCCAGTGATACCGGAGGATTCATCAGACGAGGAATTGGAGAGTTGAGTATCGAGACCAGAGATCACCAAACCTTTTTTGTAGCTCCCCGGGTAACCCTCGCTTGCCAGTACCACCCCCAAAGCAGGTCTATCATCCCACACAGCTTTCTCCCTGTTTAGACGTCCATCAATGGCCGCAAGGCAGTGCAGAACCAGATCCGATTTCAGTCGCATCATAATTGGTTGGGTTTCCGGATCCCCAAAGCGGCAATTAAACTCCAGCACTCTGGGACATCCGTCCTTACCGATCATCAAACCAGCATAAAGAAAACCAACATAGTGGATACCCATTTTTCTGAGCCCCTGAACCGTGGGGATCATCACTTGCTCCATGATAACCTGATGCATCCGTTCATCCACGACGGCAGCTGGGGAATAGGCCCCCATTCCTCCGGTATTTGGTCCCATGTCGCCTTCATAGGCAGCTTTATGATCCTGCGATGTTGCCATTGGCAATATATTCTCACCGTCAACGATACAAATATAACTGACTTCCTCTCCCTCTAGAAATTCTTCGATCACGACGGTGCTCCCCGCATCACCAAATCGATTAGACGAGAGCATGTCCTCCACTGCCTTTTTGGCCTCATGCCGCGTTTCTGCGATCACTACCCCCTTGCCGGCAGCTAACCCGTCAGCTTTCACTACGACTGGAAACTCAATTCCATCCAAATAGCTCAGAGCATCATGAACATCAACAAAACTCCGGTACGCTGCAGTGGGGATTTGGTTATCAGCAAGAAAATCCTTGGCGAAAGTTTTGGACCCTTCCAGTTGCGCAGCCCTGGCGGTTGGCCCAAAACACTTCAAACCTTCCTCGGAAAACCGATCAACAATACCAGCCACCAACGGTCCCTCGGGGCCAACAATGGTGAGATCGATTGATTCATTTTTAGCAAATTCCAGCAGTGACTCGATGTCTTCGGCATTAATAGAAATATTTTTCAGGCCCTCGTCACTGGCGGTACCCGCATTTCCTGGCGCAACGAAAACCTGATCCACCACCTCAGAGTATCGTGATTTCCATGCCAGAGCGTGTTCACGCCCACCGGAACCAACAACCAATACATTCATTTTTAAACCCTATCTCTAGATGTTGCGGCCTATTCGCCTGGGCCTGATTGTGAAAATAAAACAACTCACAAATAAGACAATCAATTTCCTGTCGACAGGGTGACCTGCTGCACCAGATCATCATGTGTGGAGAAAATCTGATCCGGCCCTGCAGAGATGATCACATAGTGATCGCCACGATGCTCTAACCGAATTTCAACGCCCCATGAATCCTTAACTGCTTTATCTTTTATCTTCTCAACAAACATCTCAACACTCTGGATTTCGTTGGTATCGAACGTTCCATCTTTTTCTGAAGCCTTTCCTAACATCAACATCTTAATTGACGTCGCCAATACTCTCAATGAAACAACGGTTTTGGCGATAACAGGATCTTCTTCGTCTGTCTGATTCAGTGTCGAACCGTCCCCCCGGGTCAAAGAACCAGAACCCGGTAATATCTCGTTAATTTCATCTCCATACTTATCCATAAACTGAGCCGACATATACTGAATGGAGGAAAACATAAAAATGACAGCAAACACGGCCCCAAGCCACAGCGCGACTTTACTCACCCCACCATATTGTTGATCAGGAGGACCTGGCGATTCGACCGGTGGATAAGGCACGTATCGCCTTACTTCTTTTAGATATAAAAAGTTTGCGCTCATAGCCCAGAAGAACGACCACAATAGGAAAAGTAGATTTGAGTCAAACAAAAAGCCCAGTACGAACCCACCAATCAGGTTTATCCCAGCTAAACGCCAAAGCTTTCGATACAAGGCCCAGAAAAAGAAACCCAAAAAGGCCGGCCAATGCCATGTTGGAGTGAAAGAGATCTTCTGAAGCTCTCCAAACCGTTTAAACTGCCGAAGGTAGTAAGAAGTATTCGTTTCGATAAAACTGGAAACCTGATCCCAATAAACCGAATTCCTATCCGACGAATCCCTCTCTGACGAATTAACGGATTCACTGTAGTTTTCTGTTTCACTTTCCCCCTCCTGTCCCTGTCGCCGATGAATTTCTCCTGCTCCGGGCTCCACAGAATCGCCCCTAGAAACAGAACTGTCTTCATCTGCATTTAGTATTTGCCCTTCTTTTGGATTGAACGTTGAAGAACCTGGCTCGGTTTCAACCTCCCCTCCCAGTTCATCTTCATCTAGTTCATCCTCATCCAACTCATCGACTAAACTGATCGAACACCCTGCTCCCGTATTTCTAATAGCGTCCCTGATTTCTCGAGCATCCTCCTCGATATAGTGTTTCTTTAAGGGCGTAACGTCTCCCTGTAACAAAGAAGACATTTTCTGGGGGGTGGAATGAAAAAGACCCGCCAAAGAAACAGCAACATCCTCCGGATCATGTCCACTTAATGTGTCTCCAGTGAGAATCACTTCATACTGCTTATCGGTTTTATTGGCTGAATTCAAAGGAAAAATTGACGGGATAAATGATGAATAGTGATTATGAAAGGGTACTCATAGTAACGATTAAATTGACACCTAGTGTCGAAAATGTCTCATGCCGGTAAATACCATAGCAATTCCATGTTCATTGGCGGCATCAATTGTTTCTTGGTCGTTCAGTGAACCTCCTGGTTGGATAACCGCAGTGATGCCTGCTTTGGCCGCACGATCCAACCCATCCCGGAAAGGAAAAAAAGCGTCTGACGCCATAACCGCCCCATTCAGTTCCAAGCCAGCCTGTTGTGCCTTGATAGCAGCAATTCTGGCAGAATTTACTCTGCTCATTTGTCCCGCGCCAACACCAATGGTTTGTTTATTCCTCGCATACACGATTGCATTCGACTTAACAAATTTTGCAACCTTCCAGCCGAACTCTAAATCTGCTAATTCATCCGACGTTGGACTACGATCTGTCACTACTTCCATTTTTGAAACCAGATCAATATCTACATCCTGCACTAACAGTCCACCGTTTACTTTTTTATAATCGAGCCTTTTCAATTCCAGATCATTCCAATCTCCACGAGGCCAATGCCCACAAACAAGTATTCGAGCATTTTTCTTTTTTCGTAAAACCGCGGTTGCTTCTTCTGACACTTCTGGGGCAATAATCACTTCCACGAACTGGCGATCAACAATTGCCCTGGCAGTATTCGCCTGCAAACAGGAGTTAAAGGCAATGATGCCTCCAAAAGCGGATTCAGAATCCGTTAAAAAAGCTGCCTCATAGGCTGCTAGTTGACTTTCCCGTACGGATACACCGCAGGGGTTTGCGTGTTTTACAATTACACAGGCATGCCCGACTCCATCCCCTTCTGAACCAAACTGTTTTACACATTCAAGTGCTGCATCTGTATCTGCAATATTATTGTAGGACAACGCCTTACCTTGTAGTTGCTTTGCATTGGAGATGTTTGGCACCTGATCATCAGACACATAAAATGCCGCCGACTGATGTGGGTTTTCTCCATAACGCATTGTCTGTTTTTTTGTGTACTGCACATTAAATGTTCGAGGAAAACCCTCGTCGGGCTCCCCATCCCCACTGACCTTGCGTCCCAGATAATTGGCGATGGCTCCATCGTATTGAGCAGTATGCTCAAAAGCTTTAACTGCAAGATCAAATCTCAACGACTCTGGGAGATGATTGTTGTGGTTTTCCATCTCATTGATTACAAGGTCATAATCCAGGTGATTGATTACAACAGTCACATGTTTATAGTTTTTCGCCGCAGCCCTGAGCATGGTTGGACCGCCGATATCGATATTCTCAATCGCTTCTCCAAGAGAACAGTCCTTTTTCTCAATGGTGTCCTTGAAGGGGTAGAGGTTAACGACAACAAGGTCAATAGCGCCGATTCCATGCTCTCTCATAACATGTTCATCCTGATCAAATCTTGCCAGAATCCCGCCATGAATCTTTGGATGTAGTGTCTTGACCCGACCATCCATGATCTCGGGAAAACCCGTGTAATCACCGACCTCGACAACCTCAATGTCATTTTCAATCAAAAGTCTCGCTGTGCCCCCTGTTGAAAGAATTTCGACTCCGGCGCCTACCAGCTTTCTGACAAACTCAAGAATACCCTTTTTATCGGAAACACTGATTAACGCTCTACGAATAGGAAATGACATAAAACTCAAAATGCGAAAAAATAAGGAGATCTAATACTTGATTGGGAGACGGAAAGTTCGAGAGATTGGAGATTCAGCAGTCCTTCAATCAGATCGAGTGAAATGGAATTCGGATTGTGATCAGATTATTGTAGTAATTTGATGCCCAACTATAGCCTGTTACGCGAACCAAGCGTTGGAAATAAGCAATAAGCGCAAAACCTAACACCAAAATCACCGGGGAGTATATGAAAGCCAATGGACCCATTTCAGAAATCGATTAGACAAGCCCATAGGACTCCAGTTTTTTCCGTAATGTATTACGATTAATACCGAGCACTTTTGAAGCCTTACTTTGATTATTCTGACAATGTTTCATCACCACAGTCAAAAGCGGCCTTTCCATTTCCGATAACACCATCGAGTACACACCATAGGGTTGTTCACCATTGAGACTTTCAAAATAGTTTTCAACGGATTCCTTCACATGTTCAGACAAACCTCTTTTTTGGCCTGGCTCTTTATCGATCAAGATACTGCTGCCCAATGCTGTTATTCAGATTCAAGTAAAATGCGTCAACGGCTCTCCATTGCGCATCCGGTTGCTCCATTTTATTTACCTTACTCCGGAAAAAATTGGAATCAGGAAAATTCTGGGTGTACCATTTTATATGCTTTCGAGCGATACGAACACCCTGAAATGATCCGTAAAAAGAGTAGATCTCCTGAAGATGTTCAAGAATAATCTCTCTTTGAATCGATAGCTCAGGCGATTTGGGTTGAACACCATGATTGAGATAGCTCGCAACTTGCCCTGGAAACCAGGGAGCCCCATTTGCACCTCGACCGATCATCACACCGTCGGCCTTTGTATATTTAAGGGCGCATTTAGCTGCCTCAGCGCTGTCAAGATCACCGTTCACGATAACAGGAATAGATACCGCTTTCTTAACCTGTCGTATGCTCCAATACTCCGCTTTGCCCCTATACATGCAAAGCGCGGGTTCGACCGTGTACTGCGAGACACTGAACTCCAGAATTCTCTGCGATTCTGGCTATGCGCACCACGTTTTTATGCTCTGGGTCAACACCAGTTCGAGTTTTCAAAGTGACTGGAACATCAACTGCGGCGACGACCTTATCGAGAATTTTTCCAACAAGCACTTCGTCTCCCATCAATGCAGACCCAGCTAGTCGTTTAAACACTTTCTTAGCCGGACACCCCATATTGATATCAATCATCGATGCTCCCTGATCTACATTGTAACGAGCAGCATCAGCCATGGCATCGGGGTCCCAACCAACGATCTGAATACTGCGTGGGGTTGGCTCCTTAATATGAACCCCTCGTAGTTTCGATTTAAGAGTATCGCGTAAAGAGGCTACGGAAGAAACCATCTCTCCAGTTACCATGCCCACACCCAGCCGTCGACAAAGCAACCGGAAAGGGAGATCAGTAACCCCTGCCATTGGCGCCAAAAACACATTATTGGCGAGTGAGAGATCACCGATTTTCACAGTGGTATAAACCTAAACTGAGCTATCTTTTACCGAAACCGCGACGACAAAGCCCACTGCTGTTTCGTGAGGGCGCAACAGGTCGAACATCACCTCACGTAAACTACCGGGTTCAATTAGATTCTCCTGGTCCGGCGGCAAATAGAGATCAGGAGAATAGATTCTTCTTCCAACAACTACTCCCACCTTATCAGTCAGTGTCAGCTGGAGATCGGGATATGGCTGCGCAAATTGAGCCTCATTCACCATTTTTACCGTCACTCTTAATGACCCTGGTTGTTTAGGATGAAGTTCAATTCGAGTGTAAGTCAAAGTAAAGCTATACGGTTCCCGACGGGGCGAAAGCTCACATCCTGCTATCTTACAGAACCCCACAAGGTATTTTCGATAGGTTTCATGTTGTTCGTATTTCTCTACAAAAAAGTACTTTACCTGAACACCTAACAGGAACAGGAATATAACGGTAACCAATGACCAGACGATTGTGGCAAGAGGATTGCTACGCTTTCCAATATACTCATCTACGCCATTGGTCTTCATCCTACCAAGCGATGTCTGCTCATAGGAATTAACGGAAAGCCCTGCGCCATCTACAGAACGGTTTTTACCCCATCGGCTTTTCGACCGCTTCTTTGATGACTCATGTCCTTGTCCACCAGTTCCTTGTCCGCTGGATACTTGTCCGCCAGGTCCTTGTCCATTCGGCCCCTGTCCGTTAGCGTCAAAATGACGATGACCAGAAGTCACATTAGGTGAAACCACGCTATCGTCATCCAAAAAGTCATCATCCAGAAACTCATCGGTAAGTGGATCAAGATCGTCCATTGCCAACTCCAGGCCGCTGTCATACGCGGTTCGGGACTTAGGAGGATTCACTCCAATGGAGCGATCCATATTTAGGTCAAGCAACTGTATTTCCGGCTCTGCCACAACCCTGGAATCGGGTTCTTTTCGATCCAGATAGTCAGCGACTTCGTCGATTTTCTGAATGAGGTTTTCTGCTTCTTCCTCTGCATCCGTTTCTTTTTCCTGACTCTCGTGGTGATTTTCCTGACTCGGAATTTCGTATTTCAGACTTCCATGGTCCTGGTTTCCGTGATGCAGGTTCTTATGGTCACGGTGTCCTAAATCTGGGTTTTCGTTCGAAAAATCCGTCGAATGAGACAATGTTGTATCAGACCCAGCGGATCGGGAAGAACTTTCGGGCTCCTGATCCAAATCACTAACTGACTCATGGACTCGATCTTCGGTACCCAAAGAAGCAGGCTCTCCATTCTCATCTTCCGGATGACCATTTCCCTTATCCAGATAAATGCGATTAGGTTCCGCTGCAAAAATATGTCGACAGGAAATGCATCGCACCATTCCTGATCGGGAATGAGCGTCTTCATCCGACAATGGAAACGTAACTTCACATGTTGGACAAACACAAAATACGTCAGCTGCCATGTTTTTCTCCCACTAACAACATCCAATCGCCACTTTGATTTTTCTTAAAATCGAAATGTTGACAATAAGCCGCAATGACCGCATCAGCCTGGTGATGTAGAATGCCGGACAATAAAATTCGACCACTTAGGGCGGTTCTTGAAATCAATTCATCCACCAACTCAATTAACGTTCCAGCCAATATGTTGGCAATTACCAGATCGAATTTTTGATCTCCAACCTGACGAAAAAACGTCTCATTCATCATGGCCTCAAACTTGTCAGAAACCTGATTCACGACACTATTCGCATTAGCAGCATCGACAGCTTTACTATCAACATCTGTTCCAAAGGTTTCTAACGCCCCAAGTTTCGCTGCAGCGATTCCGAGAATCCCTGACCCACACCCAAAATCCAACACCGTTTTCCCATTCAGAGTTTCCGTGGAAAGATGCGTTAGACACAATTGAGTCGTCGGATGTGTGCCAGTGCCAAACGCCAACCCGGGATCAATCAGCAAATTTTGATGACCAGGTTCCACAGGACTACACCAGGTTGGACATACCCATAGCTTATGCCCAACTTTAATCGGTTTAAATTCGTCAAGCCAGGCTCGCTCCCAATCCTTATCCGGGATGTTTTCAAAAATCAATTTGGGAACCAGTGAGGAGGTCCCCTGGTATAGATCAACTAGCTGATTGGAGATATCATGAGTCAATGATGCCACCTGATTTTCGAAATCTGTTTCTCTTTGAAACAGGGCACTCATACATTGCTTCTCCCAGAGTGGTTCACTTGGAGAGGATTCATCAAAACACTCCTGCTCATTCCCGCTTTTGATGGTAATGGAAAGCGCTCCGAGATCTTCAATCATCAGGGAAACGCCCACCGATTGCTCACGCTCAATGTCAAATACGACTTGAAGATAACCCGCCACTAACTCATTCCGTATTGCTTTTCCAGGTAATGAATATCACATTCTCCTTTGGCAAAATTGGGATCCCGAATCAATCGTAGATGTAAAGGAAGATTGGTCTTAATCCCCTCGACCACCATTTCCTGCAATGCTCCATTCATTCTCACCAAAGCCTCCTGACGATTCATTCCATAAGTAATAACCTTACCGATCATCGAATCATAATACGGCGGAACAAAATAATTACTATAAACATGGGAATCCACCCGAACTCCTGGGCCTCCAGCCATGTGGTATTGAGTAATTCTGCCGGGTGAGGGTACGAAAGTATCCGGATCCTCCGCATTTAATCGACACTCGATAGCATGTCCGCTAAATTGAATATCCTTTTGTTCAAACTGTAGTTTTGCGCCATCAGCTACGCGAATCTGTTCCTGTAAAAGATCAATACCAGTAATCATTTCCGTAACCGGATGCTCCACCTGAATACGGGTGTTCATTTCGATGAAAAAGAACTCCCCATCTTCGTATAAGAATTCAAACGTACCCGCCCCTCGATATCCTATTTTTCTACAGGCTTCTGCACATCGATTACCAATTTCCTGACGCTGTTTATCAGTAATACCTGGCGCGGGTGCCTCTTCAATGACTTTTTGATGCCGTCTTTGCATCGAACAATCCCGATCTCCCAAGTGGACGGCGTTGCCATGGGTATCAGCCAACACCTGAAATTCAACATGTCGGGGTTTTTCGAGAAATCTCTCCATATAGATAACATCATTTCCAAAAGCCGCTGCCGCTTCCTTTTTTGTCATCTCAATATTTTCAAGTAACTCAGCTTCGCTCCTGGCGACCCTCATACCTTTACCACCGCCACCGCCACCGCCAGTTGCCTTAATCATCAGGGGAAAACCAATCTTTCTCCCAATGGCTAAAATTTCCTCGGGATCGTTTGGGACAGGGCCATCTGAACCTGGAACACAAGGCACGCCGGCGGCCTTCATCGCAGCAATGGCTGATATTTTATCCCCCATGACTCGAATTGTTTCAGCTTCAGGCCCAACGAACGTGAAGCCACTTTGTTCTACCCGCTCCGCGAAATCTGGATTTTCAGAAAGAAATCCATAACCGGGATGAATCGCCTAGGCCTCAGTAACTTCGGCAGCCGCAATAACCGACGCGATATTTAAATAGCTTTCTGCTGCTGCTGAAGGTCCAATACAAACAGACTCATCGGCCAGACGCACGTATTTCGCTTCCCGATCCGCTTCTGAGTGCAAAGCCACGGTTGAAATTCCAAGTTGCCTGCAGGCCCGCAGAATACGAAGCGCGATCTCTCCGCGATTGGCAATAACCAGTTTTTTTAATATTCTCAACCATGATTTAAGGCTCAATTAAAAACACAGGTTCACCATATTCAACTGGATCCCCGCTCTTTTTCAATATTGCTCGAACCGTTCCAGCAATATCTGAATCAATTTGATTAAAAGTCTTCATCGCTTCAATAATTGCAAGCGTATCACCCACATTGACCACTGACCCCACACCAACATAGGGTGCCGATTCAGGTGTTGCCGAGTCATAAAAAGTACCCACCATAGGGGAGGTTACCGCCTCTCCATTGGCCTGAGGCTCCGATACAGGCTCAGGGCCGGATCCCACCTGGGAACCTTCTCCCATTGAAACAACTGGTGAAGTAACTGGAGCAACCATAGTGGGCTGCGGGGCAAAATTCGTTACTGCTGCTCCCATGGACGCAGCCCTACTTAAGCGAATTGTGTTTTCCCTTCAGTAATCTCCATTTCTACCAGGGCAGAATCTTCTAACAGTTCGATTAGTTTTTTTATTTTTCTTAAGTCCATCAGGATCTCCAAGTGAACATATCATTATTGATTGAATTGGATTTGCGAAATTGACGTTAATTCTGATCATCCAATTAATCCTGGCATCGCCAATCAAACGGCATGTTTTTAATAGAACTGCTAGCCGATTTGAAGTCTCAACCTGAATCTAAAAATTGAAAGTCCGAAGTAGAGAAAACTGTTTCACTTGTCAGAAAAGATTGTCATCACCAAAACTAAAAACCCCCACGGCAATGCATCACAATAACAAATACGACAGAAACGGCTCTAAATCATCGAACCAGAAAAACGAAAGCTCAATAAATAAATCTTACAATCTGATAAAGGCCGATAAAGGCTCACACTGGATGGCTTCTTAAGATACGGTTAGCAGTTAGTGATAAGCGATAAGTGATCACCAACCTATTAAACGAACCTAAAAAACGAACTTAAAAGCACCAAAAAATTATCGATCTGCAAGATAGAAATATTGATAACCGATTATCGCAAACTTGGGTTTTGCAGTCTAGTTCGATGCGGTTAATAGGGTTTTAATTACGGGTTAGGAGATGTTTCAACATCGTCTCCTTTAAAAAAAACCTAACGTGAGTAACACGAGTCCAGCAACGAAAATCATAGCCGCCTTTGAACCAAAGCGAGCAGACTAAATGGGCAATGCGGTTGTGTACTTCATTCGTTCAATAGCAAAGCTGGAAGTCACGTTGGATAAATCGATACGGTCGATAATAGTCTTGTACAAATTATCAAATGCCGCTATATCCGGTACAACAACACGCAATAGATAGTCCACTTCACCACTCATTCGATAGATTTCCATAATTTCGGGAATGGACGACATCTCGAATGCGAATTTTTCGCTCCATGCTGTATTGTGCTGATCTGTTTTAATCGCAATAAAAACGGTGACATTTGCATCTACTTTTTCTGGATCAAGAAGGGCTACCCTCGCACGGATCACTCCATTTTTCTCCATCCTTTGAATTCGTTTCCAACACGGGGTTGGAGAAAGATGTATCTTCTCGGCAATTTCCTTGATGGTTAGACTGGCATCCTGTTGTAGGTAATGCAATATTTTCCGGTCAACGCTATCTATAGAACTATTTTCTTTCTTTTTCATTTTCAGGAAACAGGAGCAGCAAAAGAAGGGAAATATATCATAATATTGGAATACTATTTTCTTTCAATACTGCGACCAAAACAAGACAGGTCCAAATTACACCCTGATCCATGCACTACCTCAACCCGTCATTTTCGACATAACAGATATCCTCAAATATCGGACAACTAGGTACTCACGGCTACCTAATTAACTGGCACACAATTAGCAACCCCATCTATCCCGAAATGTTCCTCAGAGTTCAAAACCCTTTTCTACCCAAACATATTCCGCTGGATCAAAACCGTTAAAACCCGTTGCGGTGGCTGAACCATATGCCCCCATGAGACCAAATTCCACGTAATCCCCTGGTTTGATATCCTCAGAAAGCGGATATTGGGATAATAATCTGTCCACTAGATCACAAGTAGGACCAAATATTGTTCTGGCCTTACCGCCTTGTTGAATCTCGATCCCATTACGCCATATCCGCAACGGCGTCTCAATCGCCATAATGGATTGCTCCTGGAGTCCACCATATACTCCGTCATTAATGAACACGTCTCCATTATCGCGCAAATGAATTACCCGGGTTAGCAACGAAGCGCAGAATGACACCATCGCTCTTCCTGGTTCGCAAAGCAATCCTGGTACATCATCAGGAAAACACTGTTTCACGGTTTGGTTTATAACGTGGAAGAACTCACTGATTTCAGCTACGTTGCTGTTCTGATAATTGACTGGAAAACCGCCCCCAACATTTAGTCGTTTGATAGAAACATCTGCTTTCCTCGCAATACGAGCCGCCTCGATAATGTATCGTTCATAAACTTCCGAATCGGTACATTGAGAGCCAGGATGAAATGTTAACGCACACTTCGCCTGGTATTGATTGACCCGCTTCAGTAACATAATGGCTTGTTCTGATGTCGCACCAAATTTGCTGCCAAAGTCGTAAGCCGCACGATCATGATCTAACTTAAATCTAATCGTTACCTCCACTTCTGCTCTAAGGTAAGGTATGAGCAGATTTAAACCCGAAAGATCGTCAATGACGAATGATCTTACACCGTAGAGGCAATACGCCTGTTCAATATCGCGTTCGGATTTAACAGGGTTATTGAAATGCAAATTTGCATCGCGAAACAGCGAACTCACCCACTTTATTTCATTTATAGAGGCAACATCGAATGAACGAATCCCTGAATCCCAAAGTGTGTTCAACACAGTTTCTTCAGGATTAGCCTTTACTGCGTAGGAGACTTCACCTGGAAAATTCAATTGAAGGCTTCTACTGGTTTTATATAAAGCAGATGCGGCGTAAAGAAACACCGGCAAATTGGGCTGCTCGTGCTCAAGGAATTGCTGAGTATCAAACCAGCAGGTTTTTCTCGCTATCGGCATTGAGCCCTGATCATAAATTTTGCTGGGTTTCATATCTTTTTCGACTTTTCTGAATTGTAATTAAGAAAAGTATATCGACCAGGGATAACACTAAACAGCGACGATAGTTGAGAGATGATCACTGAAATTGGTTAAAATGACTTATCAAACCGTTAATGTGACCAAGTGTGATTACCACCAAAGACAAAAGATTGATTGCAATCCTTAAACAGAATGCAAGAAAACCCATCAGTGAAATCGCTAGAGAGCTATCTCTGTCCAGAACCACAGTACAACAGCGTTTAGCTCGACTGGAGCAGAAGGGGCACATTCTTGGATATACAACGAGGCTGGGAGAAGCATTAAGAGCATCAAAAATCAGCGCTCATGTCAATCTTGTCCTTGACCCTAATAAAAGCAGTCAGGTGATTTCGAAACTGGAGAAGTTGACAGCTATCGACACACTTTATTCTGTCAGCGGAAACATTGACCTTATTGCCATTCTCTCAGTAGACAGTCCCCTTGAGCTCGATCAGGAACTTGACAATATCAGTGCCGTATCAGGAGTGAAGTCAACTGAAACATCGATTGTGCTGGGGGTGAAGTTCGATCGCAGTGAAGGGGTCAGATAGATGGACTCGCGTCCCGGCGTCTCTGTATATAAGCAAAATCTGAATGCATAAACCCACAGTAGGCGACCCAATCGGGCCCAGCACGACATCGAGCGTGATTGCTACCATTACGGTTTTATCGCTGTGTGCCATCATCACAGGGCTAATTACGGCACTTGGCAATTTCATTCGTCGAGATCCTATTATGGTTGAATAACCTGCTCACCATACCCGCTAACAACATTTCCCTGGAACCACAAGGCAAAAAATGGTATTGGGCCATACCGACCCTGTTAATCCCCATCTTGGCCGGACTGGCTGTGGGTCTAATAATCCGAAAAATTAGCAATAATGCTCCTCATGGAATTTTGGAGTCAATAAAGGCGGCACACAATATCAAGCCCTCATTACCTTTGAGAGACGGGCTTAAATCTTCACTAGCGGTCATCATATCCATGGGAAGCGGTGCTTCGGTTGGTCACTATGGACCCATTGCCCACCTTGGCACAACAATTGGAAGCGCATTAACCCGGGTCTTCCAGGCTACTCATTTCACGGGCTCTATCGCCATTGGATGTGGCGCAGCAGCGGCCATTGCAACCGCCTTTAATGCACCTTTAGCGGGTATCGTCTTCTCTCATGAGGTCATACTGAGACACTACTCACTACGGTCATTCGCCCCAATCGCCATATCCGCGTCCACGGGCTATTTTATGTCTCATGTGGTCTTTGAACGCCCCCTCTTTTTGAAGTGGAACAG
>WLWD01001672.1_pt1 | contig 149846 bp, 117 predicted proteins | sample 6712731 | NCBI WGS metagenome assembly WLWD01 (sample SAMN12718690, study PRJNA576275) | sponge metagenome | isolation source: marine sponge | host: Mycale hentscheli | place: New Zealand: South Island, Marlborough, Capsize Point | collected 2014-11-01
AGCTGCGCGAAGATCTGTTGCGCATGCTGGCCGCGAATGTCCGCCACCCCCGCGACTTTCACGGCGATCTGGCGGCGCAAATCGGCTCCGTGCATATCGGCGAGCGGCGGCTTGGCGCGCTGATGGCGGAATATGGCGGCACCGTTGTATGCAGAGCTGTCGACGCCATACTCGACGCTTCCGAGCGCCAGGCCCGGGGCGTGTTCAGCGAATGGAAGGACGGGGTCTATCACGGCGAGGCCTTGCTCGACGATGATGGGCGCGGCAACGAGGATATCCGCATCCACGCGAAAGTCACCAAGCAAGGCAGCGATTTGGAAATCGATCTTTCGGACTCCGACCCGCAGGTGACCAGCTTCGTCAATTCGTCCTACGCCAATACGCGCTCGGCGGTCGGCATGGCCATCGCCTTTCTGATCGATCCCGACACGCCGAAAAACGGCGGGACCTTCCGACCGATTTCGTTCATCGCCAAGCCCGGTACGATTGTCTGGGCCGATGAAGGCGCGCCGGTCACGCTCTGCACCAGCCATTGCGGCCAGGAAATTATCGAAGCGATCATCAAGGCCCTAGCCCCCGCCTGTCCGAAACGGGCAATGGCGGGATGGGGAAAACGGTTCCGCATCGCCATCAAGGGCGAAGACCCCCGAAACGGCAAACCGTTCATCTGGCACATGTTCCATGCTCGCCCTGGGGCTGGCGCCTCTTCCGGCGGCGACGGCTGGCATACGGCCGGCGAATGGCATTCCACCGGCGGTCTGAAATTCGGCAGTGTCGAAGTCGCCGAAAGCCGCTTCCCGCTGTTTTTCCAAAAGCACGAATTCCGCCCAAACTCCGGCGGCGGCGGGCAATTTCGTGGCGGCGCCGGTGCCGAGATGGAGCTGGTCGTCGAAACCGAAACCGACTGCATCGCGAATACGGCCGGCGAAGGCGCGCGGCACGGTTCGTGCGGCATGGTCGGCGGCGAGGATAGCTTACCGCATCGCTATACGTTGCGCTCCAAACGCCGGGCAGCGCGTCCCCTGAAGACCAAAGAAGAAGGCATTTCGGTTCGGGCAGGCGACGTCTTCGTGGTCGAATCCGCCGGCGGCGGCGGTTGGGGCGACCCGGCAAAGCGATCACCTGAAGCGCACGCCCGCGACATCCGCAACGGTCTCGTCAGCGACAAGGCATAATCATGTACCGGATCGGGATCGATGTCGGCGGCACCTTTACGGATGTCGTCGCGATAGAAAACACAGGCCGTGTCACCCTCGCCAAAGCCCCTTCGACACCGCAGGACCAATCCATCGGCGTCATCGACGGGCTGAACCGCCTGGCGGAGCGGCTGGGACTCTCGTTGACATCGCTTCTGCAGCAGGCGGAGCGGATTGTGCACGGCACGACCGTCGCGACCAACGCGCTGCTGGAACACAAGGGCGCGCGCGTCGGTCTGCTGACGACGGAGGGGCACCGCGACGTTCTGGAGATGCGGGAGGGCCTGAAGCCCGAACGGTACAATCTCCGCCTCGCCCCGCCAGAACCGCTCGTGCCACGGCATTTAAGGCTCGGCGTCCGCGAACGGCTGGATGCGGACGGCAATATCCGCACGCCGCTGAACCGCCGTTCGCTCAACAAGGCAATCGCCGACCTGAAGGCGGCGGATGTCGAGTCCGTCGCGGTCTGCTACCTTCATTCCTATCGCGACCCAAGTCACGAAGCGGCAACGCGGGCCGCGCTCGCCAAGGCGCTGCCCGATGCCTATGTGTCGCTGTCGTCCGAGGTCCTGCCGCAAATCAAGGAATTCGAGCGCGTTTCGACAACCGTGGTCAACGCATATGTCGGTCCCATTCTGGAGCGCTACCTGACACGCCTTGCCGACCGGCTGCGCGATGCGGGTTACGAAGGCACGCTGCTGATCATCCTGTCGCATGGCGGCGTCACGCCGGTCGCGGAAGCGGTCCGCCTCGCGGCCGGCACGGTTCTGTCGGGACCGGCGGGCGGCGTTGGCGGCGGACGGCATTCGGCGCGTCTCTTGGGTGTCGACAACCTGATTCCATTCGATATGGGTGGCACCAGCAGCGACATCTCGATGATCGTCAATGGCGAGCCAACACTGTCCACCAACCGCGCCGTCGCCAACGAACGAGTCGCCCTACCAAGCCTCGATATCGTGACCTTGGGCGCGGGCGGCGGATCGATCGCGCATGTCGACCCGGGCGGCGTCCTGCATGTCGGCCCGCAGAGCGCCGGTGCGGATCCCGGCCCCGCTTGCTATGGCCAAGGCGGCACCGAACCCACCGTCACGGATGCCAACTTGGCACTCGGTTATCTCGATGCCGAGAATTTCCTGGGCGGACGGCAGCAGCTCGATATCGAAGCCTCGAAAACCGCCATTCGCGGTGTCGCGCAGGCATTGGGCATCGACGAGACGGCCGCCGCCGCGGGCATCCATCAGGTCGTCAACACCAACATGGCGGAAGGCATTCGTCTGATTTCCGTCCGGCGCGGCGTCGACCCCCGCCGTTTTGCCTTACTGTCGTTTGGCGGCGCCGCCGGACTTCATGTGACGGATCTCGCCCGGCAATTAGAAATCGGCCGCGTCATCGCACCGCGCGTCGCCTCCGTCCTGTCCGCTTGGGGCATGCTGGCGTCCGATCTGCGCTTCGAAGTCACCCGGACTCATGTCGGCGATATGGGGGCGCTGAATGCCGACGCCCTTCGCAGCCTTTTTGCCGATATGGAAGCGGAAGGGCGTCAGCGTCTCGCCGAATGGTTCGACGGCCCGGTCAAGCTGAGCCGTTTGGCCGACATGCGTTATGGCGAACAGGTCTTCGAAGTTGACGTGCCACTCGACTCGGTCGATTGGGACTCGGAAGATCTGATGTCGCATGTCGCCGAACGCTTCCATGCGCGGCATGAAGAACTCTTCACCTATTCGCTGAAGGATCAGGAAGTCGTCTTGGTCAACGCACGGGTCGCCGTCGTCGGCGTTCTGCCGGAAACGCCGGATGAAGAACCGGTCTCTACCGGCCCCGATGCCGCGCCCGTCGCGCATCGCCGCATCTATCTCGAGGGCTGGATCGACGCACCGATCTACGATCTTGATATCCTGCCGGCAGGCCAGGTGATTACAGGGCCGGCCGTTATCGAGTCGGAAACGACTACGGCACTGCTGCGGCGCGGCGACCGCGCCACCGTGACGCAGCAGCGCTGGCTGGACATCGCCGTCGAATTTGGCTCGAATGAAAATATGAATTGAGAGACTTAGGTGATTTCGCCATGACAGAAACCGCAGCGACACCATCGAACGGTTCCTTCCGGTGGCCCGAAGGCGGCGTCACGCGCGTGCCCTACCGCCTCTATACCGACCCGGATATCTACGCCCAGGAGCAGGAGAAGATTTTCCGCGGACCGATCTGGAGTTTACTGTGCCTGGAGATCGACATCCCCAATCCCGGCGATTTTAAGACCACCTTCGTCGGCGAGATTCCCGTCGTCGTCACGCGGGGCGAGAACGGCGACGTCAATGCGATGGTCAACCGCTGCGCCCATAAGGGCGCGCTGGTGTGCCTGAAGGAGCGTGGCAACCGCGAGAATCTGACCTGCGTTTATCATTCCTGGAGCTACACTCTCGATGGCAGGCTTAACGGCGTCGCCTTCCGCAATGGCATCAAGGGAAAGGGTGGCATGCCGAAGGATTTCGATCCGAAGAAGCACCGCATGGAGCCGCTGCGGGTAGAAGTCTATTGCGGCATGGTCCTAGGCACGTTCTCCGCGGAAACCAGGCCCGCCGCGGCGTATTTCGGAACGGTCATGGACCATCATCTGCAGCGCAACCTGTCGCGGCCGCTGAAGCTGCTCGGCTCGCACAGCCAGATGATGAAGCATAACTGGAAGCTTTACGCAGAAAATGTCCGCGACTCCTATCACGCGACCTTGCTGCATACCTTCTACACGACCTTCAAAGTCAACCGGCTGGACATGGATGGCGGCATCGCCCTGTCCGACGACGGCCGGCACAGCATCAGCTATGCCAAGCGCGCCACCTTGCAGGAAAGCGAGGAATACGCAGCCGCTAACGTGCATTCCGCCCAATACGATTCGCAACTCGCCGCACCGGAAATGCTGGAAACCTGGCCGGAATTCGAAGACGGGATCACGCACAGCATCCAGGCGCTGTTCCCGACGCTGGCCGTGCAGTTGACCCTGAACTCGCTCGCCGTCCGTTACTTCGTGCCACGCGGCATCGACCGAACGGAGTTGTTCTGGCTGTATCTCGGCTACGAAGACGACGATGAAGAGAAAACCCGTATGCGCACCAACCAGGCCAACTTGACCGGCGCCGGCGGTTTGGTCTCGCTCGAGGACGGTTGCATCAACGAGTTCGTCGAGCGCGGCACCCGCGGCAGTTCGGACGATGCGGCAGAGTTCCTCGAAATGGGAGGCCTCGATGTGGCGCCCAGCGAAGGCTCCCGTGCCACCGAGACGGCGATCCGTGGTTTCTGGAAAGGCTACCGTGAAATCATGGGGTTCGAAACATGAGCGCCGAACTCTCCGCCGTCGTCGAACGCGACGAGGCCGTCCTACGAATCCTGATTGAGGACATGTTCTCCGACTACGTCCACAGCATCGATGATGACCGCGTCGAAGCGTGGCCGGAATACTTCATCGACAACGGCTTCTATCAGGTCATTTCGCAGGAAGGCTACGAGGCCGGCCATGCGATCGGCGTCATGCATTGCGACGGCAAGGGCATGATGCAGGATCGGGTCAAGGCGATGCGGCAGGCGAATATCTTCGAACCGCACCGCTACACCCACGTGATCGAACGGCCCCGGCTGCACCGCACCTCGTCAGACACCTTCAGCGCGCGCACGAATTTCATCGTCACGCGCACCATGCAAAACGGTGACATGGAAACATTCGCCAGCGGCAAGTATCTGGACTCTCTCGATGTCTCGGGGAAAACACCGAAGTTCCGCCGGCGCATCGTCGTGCTCGATTCCCGGCGGATCGATATACTGCTCGTTTTCCCGCTATAGCTCCGCTTGGATCGCACCATCCACGACCGTTGGCCCATAACCGGCCAGCGTCGTCCTGATCATCAGCCGGCGGTCATTGATTTCATCGTATTCATGCCCGCGATGTAGAACGGCGCGATTGTCCCACATCACGATGTCGCCAACCGTCCATTTGTGACGATAGGTGTGTTCCGGCCTAATCGTCGCGGCCATCAGCTCCTCAAGCAGTGCCTTCGAGTCCGCTTCGCTCCAACCCTTGATGCGCGCGGTGTGGCTGCCTATCAGAAGCGACTTCCGGCCGTTGACCGGGTTCGCGCGCAGGAGTGACTGCTCGACCGGCGGCATTGCCGCGCGCTGTTCCGCGCTCAACGCTTCCGGCGTCAGCATGGCCCGGGAATGCGCAATGTCGTGAATCACGATAAGGCCTTCGAGTCGTGCCTGCGTCGATGGCGGCAACGACTCATAGGCCGCACGGGTAGAAGCAAACTCCGTATCGCCACCCGCGTTTGGTATGCGCCGCGCCGATAACAGGGACGCCTTTGCCGGTACCGGCTTGAAGGAACTATCCGTGTGCCAAAAGATATTGGCGCGCGTGAACAATGCCTGCTGACCGTTGGGGTCCTTTAAGGTGCCATCGGGCATGACATTCGTAATCCGCGCGACTTTGGTTCCCGCCCCGACAGCACCGGGCAATGTCCCTTCCAGCACTCCGAGCCGCTCGGAGAATGAAATCTGCTCGTCGTCATCCACCGGCTGACTGGGGAAATACAGCACGGAATATTCTTCGAAGGCGGCCTCGATCTCGGCCAAAACCCTGTCGTCGAAGCCGCCCCGAATAGAAAACCCCGATACGCGTGCACCGAAAGCAGGTGTTAACGGTTCAACGGTTAATCCCATGATGTCGTCCCTACTGATGACTTTGCCTCAGCCTATCGCGATCAACAGCGACAAACAATTTCGCGTAATGACCATCGCGTGTGTTGCTGTTACGCTTTCACAACGCAGTCGAACAAAGGACAAAGAGTCATGGGTACCTATCGCCGCATCAATGTCGGTTCCGGCCGGCCCTTGGAACATCTGGCCCACTATTCGCGCGCTCTGCGTGTCGGAGACATGGTCATGCAGTCAGGAACGACGGCCATCGATACCGAGGGCAATGTGATCGGTGTCGGCGATGTCGCGAAGCAGGTCGATGCCATCGTCGAAATTGCGCGGCAGAGCATGGGCAAGGCAGGCGGACGCCTTGAGGACGTGGTGCGGACCCGAACCTACATCACGGATATGAGCGTCGCCGACGATGCGGCGCGGGCGCTCGGCAAGTATTTTTGCGACGTGCGGCCGGCTTCCACCCTCGTCGGCGTGAACCGGCTTGCGCGGCCCGCACAGCTGATCGAAATCGAATTCGATGCCGTCGACGGCGCGGAGAAGAATGCGCAGCGCATTTCCTCAGGCCGTCCCACGGAAGAGGCGTATGGTTACTCTCGGGCCGTCCGCGTCGACGACCGAATCTTCGTCGCCGGCACCACGGCGCTACAGGATGGCGGCGGCGTTGCCAGCCCCGGCGACCTCTACGCGCAAACGCAAATCACGATGGAGACCATTCAGTCGGCGATAGAAGAGGCCGGCGGCACGATGGCCGATGTCGTCTATTCCAAGGCCTTCCTCACCGATGTCACGAACTCCGATGGACATCGGAAAGCACGGCTGGACATCCTCGGCGACTTAAGGCCACCGCTGACGTTGCTTGGTATTCCCGACCTTATGCTTCCGGAGATGATGGTGGAGATCGAAGTGGAAGCCATCATCGGTTCCGCGAACGACCGGCAGATCATCTACACAGAGAATGAGCAGGAAAAGGCGCGCGGCTATTCCCGCGCGGTGCGCGTCGGCGATGTCGTTCATGTCAGCGGCTGCACCTCGATCGATGCCGACCGCAAGGTCCGCGCGCCCGGCGACTGGGCGGCGCAATACGACATGGCCCATGAAGGTATTCAAGCCGCGCTCGAAAAAGCCGGTGCGACCCTCGATGACATCGTCCGGCGGCGAACCTTCACCATCGACAGTGCGGAACAGAACCGTCCGTACGGCGAAGGACCGCCCTGGTTCAAGGATAGCCGTCCGGTATCACTCGGCTGCCGCATTGCCGGCCTCGCCGATCCCGAGATGTTGGTCGAAGTCGACGCGATGGCCATCATCGGCGCGCGCAAGGATATCGAGTGGCTGAGCACAGCCGATGATTAAGCACCGTTGCGAAGAACGAGCCGAAACTCTAGCTTCGTCACGAGAAATTAGAACAGGGAGTATTTTCATGAGCATGGTTCACGTCATTGCCGTCATCACCGCAAAATCGGGCATGCGCGGGCAAGTCCTGGAAATGTTTAACGCGAATGTACCGGCGGTTCATGCAGAAGATGGCTGTATCGAATACGGCGCGACGGTCGACGCGGATGGTGTCGGCGGTTTCCAGACCAAGTTCGGCGAAGACAGTTTTGTCGTCATCGAGAAATGGGAAAGCCTGGACCATTTGAAGGCGCATGCCGGCTCCGACCACATGAAAGCCTACGGCGCCAAAACGAAAGACATGCTCGCGGACCGCGTCATTCACGTGATGTCATCGGCATAAATCCATTTAGGATTTTCCTGTCAGAACCAATTGCGTCTGCGTTACGAGAGCCGCCAACCGGCCCGACTCGGCGAAGATTCGCGTCTGCCAAACCATCGTCGTGCGGCCGCGATGTTCGGGCGTAGCTTCCCCGGTCAAGCAGGTTCCCACAGGTGCGGCAGAAAGAAAGTTTGTTTTACTTTCCATCGTGATCGTGCCCGCACCTTCGGGGAGGTTCAGAAAGGTCGCCATGCCGCCGAGCGTGTCCGCAAAGGCCATTAAAGCGCCGCCATGGGCGACAGCGGGCCGCGTGCAGAGGTCGTCGCGCACCGGCATTTCGGCACATACGCGGTCAAGCTCCGCGCTGACGAAGCGTATGCCCAAAAGCTTGGCGAACGGCACCTGGTTGTCGTTGAGCCGGGTGAGTAAATCCATCGCAAAATCTCCATGTCATGCCGCATAGGAAACCGGCTTCAGATAATGCAGTGTACGGGAGACCCTGCAACTACATGACAGGTAGTTTTGTTCAGTTACCGGAAACGCTGGAAAGGAACGTAAAAATGGAAGACGCCGGCCGAATGCAGACCTTTCGTACCAGTGACGGGATCGACATTGCCTACTGCATCGACGATTTCACCGATCCTTGGAAAAAAGCGGATACTCTGGTTCTGCTGCATTCCGCGATGGCGAATGCGCAGCGCTTCTACGCCTGGGTTCCGAAACTGTCCCGCCACTACCGCGTGCTGCGCATGGATTTGCGCGGGCACGGCGCATCCGAAGTACCGCCGGCCAAGCCGGCCCTGACAATCGCACGCCTGGTGCAGGATACGGTCGAAATGCTGGATCGCCTCGGGCTCGAAAGCGCGCATTTCGTTGGCAATTCTGCGGGCGGATACGTTGTGCAGAACCTTGCGATGTCCCATCCGTCGCGGATCAAAAGCGCATTGCTGTTCGGCTCCACGCCTGGCCTCAAGAACACCCAGGCCGCAAGCTGGTTGCCGCAAGTCGCCGAAAAAGGTCTGCGCACGTTCTTGGCGGAGACGATCGATGATCGGTTCGACCTCGACCAAACCGATCCCGGGCTCGTGGAATTCTTTCTCGACCAGTGCGCCACCAACGATACGGCGTTCATCGGCCGCTTCATCGGGCATATGACGACGTTGGACTGGAGCGACCATCTTGGCGAGATTCGCTGTCCGACCCTGATCGTGATGCCCGGAGCGGAAACCGTCGGCGGCACCGGGAACTACGACGTCATGCGGGAAACGATACCCGACAACGCGTTTCTTTCCTACGAAGGCCTGCCGCACAACATCTGCGATGCGGTGCCGGATCGATGCGTTGACGATGTGCTGGCGTTCCTGGAACGAAGGTTCAGCAATTAGATCGGGGCTTCGTTGCCTTCAAAATTGTTTTGAAAGACTGATCGTTCCGTACCGGTCGGCGCGCCTTTGTTGGCCGAATTCTTTCGTTAGATAAACGTGAGTGAATGCGACGCGGTAACCAGCGTATGAAAATACTGCACCGGCTTGAATGCTCCCGACAAAGGGATTTTTCGACACGCTGTGACTGTCGGTGAAGGTATTTCCGTCGAGAAAAATATTGTGCAAAACGGCGCGTCCTTCACCACCGGCGAACAGGTACCAGCCGAACTCTTTGCCGCCCTTAACCGCTTCCAAGCCCGAAAGCGACGGTCGAATATGCGGAGGGCCGTAATCGAAATCTAAAAATTGGCCGATGCGGAATGTCGCGCCGACGTTCGCAAGCGTGAACACGTTTCCGAGGCTGCCGCCGACATGCGGGATCGCGTCTACTTCCAATCCCGCCAACCGATAGGGTTCGGGCCGCCATTTGCGTTCAAAAAACAAGGCCAGAGCGGGCTCGTTTTTCAACTGGTGGCTCCAGCCGTTGGACCGAGCGACGTTTATGAGATCATGGTAGTTGTTTTGCGTGTCCTCGCCATAAGCTTGCGGGCCGACGATACCAAGGTTGAGCTCGACAGAATCGAGAACATCCAGTTTCAGGCCGCCACGGTACCGTGTGGTTTCCGCATGAAGCGATACGGCACCGTAGAGCCAGCCGGCATAGGGCCTGTCATCGGCAACCAATGCCACCGCATCCGTATCCTCCGGCGTGTACATGTTTTGACCAAGCGCGAAGCCGATCCGCCCGCCGCGAACCGCGGCCAGCGGGTACATGAATTCGAGAAGATCCCGCGCCCAGTCCGGTCCGTCCGTCGTCTTATCCGAAACCCAGGACAGCCGAACGCCATTCGTGTAATGGCGGTCGGTTTGCGCGACCCGGTCGTTTTCCCACTGAAAGCTGACAGTACCGCCAAAATCGTCCGATTCCGCTCTCGCGCCGATAGCCCCCAGGAGACAAAGAACGGCGGCAACCCCAACGGCGCGCCCGATCAAATTGAGTTGCATAGGCTGACTAAACCGGGCGATGTTGATCTCACACGAGTTGCTTGCGGAAGAACGCAGCAAGCGGTGCGAATGACGTTTCACTTGCCCGCGTCGCCTGATCGATATCGACGATCTCGATTTCGCCGCCAGCCTCGCGATAGTTCGCCGCGAACCGTTCGGGTTCGTTCAGGTCGAGGGGCGACTCCGGATCGCGATAGTCATGTATGGGGTCGGGACGTCCCTGAATCCAGATAGCCGGCGGGGTTATGACGGGCTCTCCCCGCTCCATCGCCAACATCGGATTGCCTTCGATCATGGCGTCTTCCGTCCCCCAATAGGTATCGTGGCGCTCCGGAATATTGCCGATCCAGCCCGGCGGATTGGAACTATTCCGCCCGCGCAACGCATACCGGTAACGGGAGACTGGATTGATGACCGGCCAGGTCATGCCGACGCAGCGTACCCGCGCATCAACCTTTGACCCTTCTATTTCAATTGAAGCGTAACGAGGATCTTCCGGACGCATTGCGGCCAGCATGGCCAAATGGCCGCCGCTCGATTGCCCGGTGACCGCGACCCGTTCGGGATCGAGCCGAAGGCTGCTGGCATGCGTCTTCAGCCAGCGGATGGCGTAGTTGATATCGACGAGCGATGTCGGATAACCGTCCGCGGCGTGGCGAAAGTCCAGTGCTGTCGCCGCTATTCCAGCCTCGGCCAAAAATTCGTCCCGTGCCTGGCACTCTTCCAGGCTGCCATTGTTCCAGGCGCCGCCATGAAGATCGACGACAACCGGGAACGGCCCCGCACCATCGGGCCGGAACAGCCGAAGCATCATCGCCCTGTCGCCATGGCGAAGGTACTCGATATCTTCTACCGCAATGCTCTGGACGTCGGTCACCATGGCACCCTCCGTTTGTCAGTTCACACAAAAATCAATTCAGTGTACCGGGCCAATTTGCATGGTCAATGCGCGCGGACTGAATACGATATTGGGATCCTCCGCGCCTTATTGAAGAGCGTCGGAGACATAAGGATTGGAGCGACGTTCTTCGCCGAAGGTCGACATCGGACCATGCCCCGGGACGAACGCGACATCCTCGCCGAGCGGCCAGAGCTGTTCGCGGATCGAACGCAGCAATGTTTCGTGATTGCCACGCGGCAGGTCGGTGCGTCCGATCGACCCCTGAAACAGAACATCGCCGACAATGGCGAGGCGCGATGGCTCGTGAAAGAACACGACATGTCCCGGCGTGTGCCCCGGACAGTGTCGGACGTCGAAAGTCAGTCCACCGACTTCAACCGTGTCGCCGCCAATCAGCCAGCGATCCGGGGTCACCGCGGACGCTTCCGGAAAACCGTATTTTTTTGCCTGCTCCGGTAGCGCGTTCAGCAGAAACGCATCCTCTTCGTGCGGGCCCTCTACCGGTACATCGAGTTGGGCTGCCAATGCCGCCGTACCGGACGCATGATCGAGATGGCCGTGTGTCAGGAGGATCTTCTCGATCCTGACGCCAGCCTCTTCACTAACCTTGAAAATATGTTCTATATCGCCGCCGGGATCGATTGACGCTCCGGTCATCGTGTCTTCATTCCACACCAGCGTGCTGTTCTGCTGGAACGGCGTGACCGGTATAATAGCGCACTTCAGATTCATCTCGATTTCGCTCTGTTTTCTTGATCGGCATTCGAACATATAGCGTCGTAACGTTCTTTTACACAGCTGGAAATACGTTGATTTTTGATCCAGTGATGGATTGAATAATCGGACGATACGCAAACAGAGACGATGCATAAGACGGATGCCCTATGAACTCGAAAAGCTGAATGTCCTTCTTGTTGAGGATAATTTTTCGATGCGCACTCTGTTGCGTGACGTCCTGGCGGCGTTCGGCATAAAGAACGTCGTTTCCGTATCGGATGGCGGCAGAGCGTGGCAGGGGTTGAAAACGTTTCCTGCGGATATCGCCGTTGTCGACTGGAATATGCGGCCGGTTAGCGGCCTGCAGTTCGTGAAGCGGGTGCGCCAAGGACGCGACAGTCCGAATCCGTTCCTACCGGTCATTATGCTGACGGCCTATTCCGAGCGGCGGCGCGTGATGATGGGCCGCGATGCCGGCGTCACCGAGTTCCTCGTCAAACCCGTAACGCCGAAGCGCCTATACGACCGAATTGCGGCCATCGTCGAGCACAACCGCCGATTCATTCGATCTCAAACCTATTTCGGACCCGATCGACGACGAGTCGACAAAGGGGTAGTCGGAACGGACCGACGCGACCAGGATTCCATGACCGTGATCGACTTCGAAGCTTTTCGGTCCGATCCGTAGGACTAGATCAAATCAGGATTGATCGGAATCGCCTTTGGCGATCCGGCAGTCCCGTGAATCCGATCTAGCGCGAAAAACGGCCGACGAGCGGCTGCCCCGTCAGCAAGGAGATAACGTGGGCAAGCGCCAAAACGATGATCAGAATCGCAACGAACTGAATCCCGCCGTAGGGTATCCAGCGAAGTTTGCCAAGTTCGTGTGGTTGCCGCGCCTTGTATGTCGCAAACAGGAACAAGCCGACAGCGGCGGCAAGAACCGCAAGTGTCGCCGCCATTATTCAGGCCATGAAGACCAGGCTATCACGCCTGCTCTTATTCCTGCCCGAGCCAGACCGCGATCGCCTGCTTGGCCGCATCGGCCCCACGCGACGCAATTTCGTCGTCAGATAAGGTGCTCAACGGATGTTGAATCACAACCGGCTGCAACGCTTCCATACCAAGCGCGCCGCGCTGGACTTCCGCTTCGTGCAGGAATTCCGTTGTCACGACCACGGCGGTCGCCCTGTCCTGACCTTCGAGACTGATGGCGTCATGCATACAGCACGACGTGCAGGAGCCTCAATCGCCGATGGCGGTCAGGACAATATCATTTTCCGCTATGATCTCCCCCAGCAGGCCGGGGTCCGCATTCTTCGAGAAGCTTTCCTTCTCGTAGAAATTGACGGAAGCGAAATCGATGTCGGCTTCAAGCGCCGCCGTCGTCGCCCGCAGCAATTTGTTGCCGTTCCATTTGCGATTGCTGAGCACGCCGAGCCGCAGCCCGTTCAGCGCCTTTGGGCGACCGCCGAGCGGTACTGGGTCGACGTCGACGACTCCGCGCGGGTCGTAAACGGCGAGACCACTATTCGGTAAATCTAGGGGCATTTGTCCTCCCGCGTTTATAAAAAACAGGTTCCATCAACACATTGCGCACCGCCACCGGCGGGCGTCTTGCCATTCAGCTCACGAAGCACGGGGCTCGCCATATGCCCCCATCCCGGGATGAAGGCGGAAAACCGGCCCGCCTCCCCGCCGGCACAGAACAGATGAATATTGTCCGGGCTCGGTACAATAGGAATTGGGTCGTCCACGTTACGGCTATACCATTTCGGCAGGCTGCGATTATAGACCTTGCCGTAGCGATGCTGAAACGCCACATCGCCGAACGTCAAGCGCGCCTGATACCAGAGGTAATGGCGAATATCGTTTCGTTTCCACTCCCGCGCCGCCATGACCTTCGCATGTTCCGGCCCCAGCACGACCGCGCAATGCCCGGCGCTGACCGCATTATTGTGCGCGAATGTCGACATCGCCGACACGATACTGTCGAGAATGCCTTCCGGGTCGTCCGCGACATGGTTGGTAACGCTGTGCGGCGGTTCTGCCGGCATCACGAAGACGGTCGAGTCGGTCTCGTCGTAGCCCTTGTCGACATGATAGGGCGCGATGCAGCCGATCTCTTCATTCTCCGCTATGCAGTAGGTGTATTTGCCGGGATGGCCCAAGGTGCTTTTGTCGAGATCGCCCGGCCAGCCGCCGCCGACATTCAGCAACACCATCCGGATCGCCCGCCCGATCGTCGCATTCGCTCTGTTGCCCGAGCCGAACACATTATGCCCGGCATTCATGTCGATTTCCCTGCGGATCGGACCATTCACGACCAGCAGCGGTGCCGCCATGTGCGTCGTCGCCTGCACGCCATGCAGGTTGAACGCTGAGGACGTCAGCGCCAGCATTGCCGCGCGCACGACCGACGCGTAGCTCGGCAGGCATCCCGCCATGACCATATTCACCGCCAAGACATGGCGTGTGAGGCCGCCCCAACGCGGCGGCACGCGGCATTCCAGAAAATCCGCATCGCCACCAAGGGCATCAACCATCGCTTCAACCTTATCGGGCGTTGGCGGCACAACCGGAAAGCCGTCGGAATAGCCTTGCGCGTAATACCACTCGACGAGGTCGGTTCCGTCGGCGATGGAATCTACCGGATATCTACCGGGTAAATTTTCGGTGCTCATGAGGCCGGGGCTCCGGAAGTGCTTGGATTCGGCCATGATTATGGACCGGCGAATTAGACAATAGCAATATTATATGTATAACCTGTATTATTCCGTTTTACGCATTAATAGGATACGCGATGGCCCTCGACCCAGATCTGGCAGATATCGGCGCGCGGCAGCTGCGTGCCATCGCCGCGCTCGCCGATTTCGGCAGCTTCGTCGCCGCGGCAACCCATCTCGGCGTCTCGCAGCCGGCCTTGACCCGCACGATCCAGCAAGTCGAGGCCGTGCTCGGGGTCGCGCTGTTTACCCGCACGACACGCCGCGTCACCCTCACGTCGGCAGGACGTGAATTCGTCCCGGTCGCGGAGCGGCTGCTGGCGGATTTGGCGCTTGGTGTCAGGAATATGCGGGAATTGGCGAACCGTCAGCGCGGCCAGCTTGTCATCGCCTCGCTGATGTCGATCGCCTACACCGTCCTGCCCGCCGTCATTGCCGCCTACCGCAAACGCTATCCCGCCGTGCAGATCCAGCTGCGCGAAAGCGTTCAGTCCCAGGTGCAGGAGGATGTGCGCACCGGGATCGCCGACTTCGGCATCGGCGACGTCTCGGCATTGCATGACGCGATTTCCGGCGAAGATTTGCGGACGGAGCAATTCCACGTCGTCGTGCCGCGCGGCCACCCGATCGCCGTACACGACTCGATAAAATTGGCGGCGTTGCGCGGCGAAACTATTATTTCGCTGCCCTCGGATGCCGGTATTCGCCGCGTCATCGATGCCGCAGCGCTGTCCGCCGGCGTATCCGTGGCCTACGACATTACGGTCAATCAGTTCGCAACCTTGTACCGTTTCATCGGCGAAGGCCTCGGCGTCGCGATCGTCCCCGCCGCCGCCGTGCCCGCCGCGGACGACCCCACTCTGTCCTCGGCGCTCCTCGTCGAGCCGCACATCGCCCGCTATCTTGGCCTGCTGATCCGCCGCGACCGGGCGCCGTCGCCCGCCGCCGATAGCTTCCTGGACCTGCTGCGCCGCGAGTTTGTATCGGAATAATAGATCAAATCAGGATTGATCGGAATCGCCTTTGGCGATCCAGCAGTCCTGTGAATTTGATCTATCTTAATAAGAGCGATCGGATTCACAGGGTTGATGCCTAGCATCAATCCTGATCCGATCTAGTGGCGGAAGAGCGTGGGAGTCGAACCCACCAGGCACGTTGTACGCCCCTCACCGGTTTTGAAGACCGGGCGCCCCACCGGGGAACGATGCTCCTCCGCCGCTGTTTTTATTGGGTTATCGCCGGTCAGTCACGACTCAAATCGATAATTTTATCGCGGGCCGGTCACATGCCACCGAGATTTTCCGTTCATGGGCCCGGAATACATGTTGAACGCGGTCCGCAACGTCGTACCGACCTGCACAGTCCGGCCCGACTTCATACGCCTCGCCGCGTGCGAATAAAGGCCGAGCGCTTTGAGTAGGGCTGCCCTTTGACTAGACTGAGGGAACGCAGCACAGCTTGCGGCAATCCTTGCCGCAACGTCGTAGGCTACAGCCGGCATTCTTGCCGTTATGGTTCCACATCCCGACGACAGGAGAACATCATGCAGTTCGGCCAGTTCGAAATCATCCGCTGGCATCAGAATATGACGCCCCAACAGAGCATCGAGGCCGTCATGGAGAAAATCGAGCTGGGTGACACACTTGGTATCGACGAAATCTGGATTGGCGAGCACCATTTCACCCGGCACGGACTTGTCTCCGGCATTTTCTCGATGCTCGGCAACGTCGCGGCACGGACCAAGAACGCGCGGATCGGAACCGCCATCGTCGTCCTCCCCTGGCGCAGTCCGATTCAAGTGGCGGAAGAGGCGGCGACCATTGACGTCCTGTCAGGCGGCCGGCTGACGCTCGGTGTCGGCGCTGGCTATCAGGCACTCGAGTTCAATGGCATGGGGGCCGACATTACGGAAGCGCGGGCGCGCTTCCGCGAATATGTCGATGTCATTTACGGGTGCTGGAAAGATGAGCCCCTGACGTTCAAAGGCGAATTCATCGACGTTGAAGATTTGAACGTGTTGCCGAAGCCCGTGCAAAAGCCGATCCCCATGCACATTGCCGTCAGCACCAGTCCGGAAAGCGTCGACTTCGCGGCGTCCAAGGCGATGCCGATCATGGTCGGCGGCCCAACCGCCGTCATGGGCCAGGTCCCGCAGGTGCTCGAGATGTGGCACGAGCGGATGGAGCATTACGGACACCCCCACGAACACATCGATCTCGGCGCCGCGCAGGATGTCTATGTCGCGCCGACGATGGAGGAAGCGGAGCGGGATATCGCCGGGCTCGAGGATGTAATCAACGCCGAGTTCCACCGCATTGGCAATCCCAGAGATGCCTCGGGGGCCGTACCGGACGGCTACAAACGCTGGACGCACCGCGACAAGGATCGCGTGGTCGGCGGAGAGAAGGCACGGGAGATCGGCATTCTGCCCCTGGTCGGCACGCCCGAGGTGGTGAGCGAGCGGATCGAGGTGCTCCGTGGCCTGGGGATCAACTCGATCCGCTGCAACTTCGGCAAGGCCGGCCTCGATCAGGGCAAGATGCGACGTTGTATGCACATGTTCGCGGAAGAGGTTATGCCGAACTTCACTAAAGTATGAGGTCTCTCCCAAACTCAGAGCGTGGGATCGGTAAAGGCAGGCATTCTGCTGGGCGACGGTGATTTGTGCCAATGATGATGAACGACCCTGTCGGCGGTCAAGCCGATTAGGTGGGCCCGTGAGCCCGTTCCGGGTCAAAATGCGAAGTCGCAACTGGGGTTCGAAACGTCAACTTCGGGGGCATAAGGAGACATCAGAAAATAGAGTGCTGACTTCTGAAAATAGCCATGGAAGCGGCTTGCAAGATTACCGGACCTGTATGACTGTCCGGTCAGTGAGTTTCGATAGGGAAAGGGATCGACATGCTGGTACGAACGATGGAGCAGATCGAGGCGGAAGGGCGGGTGATATCCATCTCGCACGGCAAGGCGTCGGCGGTGCGTCTGCTGACTAAGGCCGACGGTCTCAATTTCTCCATTTCCGAGGCGCGCGGCAGCAAGGCTAGCGTCTCGACGCTGTGGTATAAAAACCACTGGGAAGCCAATTATGTACGCTCCGGCGCGGCCACCCTCGAAGACTGCACCTCCGGACAGCGCTGGCCTTTGGCGCCGGGCGTGCTCTATTGCGTCGGTCCGCTGGACAAGCACCGCGTCATCCGCGAGGCGGACCAGGAAATTCGCATCATCTCCGTCTTCAGTCCGCCTATCGTCGGTCAGGAGACCCATGGCGAGGATGGCGCCTATCCGCCGAGCGGCGACCTGCCGCCGCGCCAGGGCCGCATGACCGTCACGACCCTGGAAGATGTCCGCAAGGCCGGCTTGGAAGTGAGCGTCAATGGCGGCCGGGCGATATCGCAGCGCTATCTGACCGCCGCCGATCAACTGGGTTTTTCCTTCCATTCGGTGAAGCTGCGGCAAGGCGTCGAAACCGACCTTTGGTACAAGAACCACTGGGAAGGAAATCTGGTCCTCGAAGGCAGCCTGGAAGTCACCGACAAAACCAGCGGCGAGGCCCATCTCTTGGGTCCCGGCGGACTATATCTGGTCGGCCCCAACGACCCTCACCACCTCAAGGCTTTGACCGACGTTCATGCCATCTCTGTCTTCGACCCGCCGCTGACCGGCAAGGAAGATCACGACGCAGACGGCGCTTACCCGCCGACGGGCCCAATTCCGCTAGGGCCAGGCGCGGGGTGATGGCGGCTTAAAGCGGCGCTATCAGATCGTCGTGGGCGACGACACCTGAGGGGTTTCGCCACTTGTGATATGGGTCAAAATGCGAAGTCGCGTTCGGCGTCCCGCACGTCGACTCCGAGGCAAAAGCGGTCGTTAGAAACCCGGGGCCCGTGGCGCTTTCGCCGCTCGGAACACGTCCCAAAGCGGTCCCTGACGAATACCGTTACCTGCGCGTTTTTCGTATCAAGCGGCTTGAATTCTCGACGCAAGGACCTAGTTTTATGACGTCACTGACCCACGCATACGAACCTGGATTGGCCGGGTTGATGTTAGGAGGAAAGGATAGATCATGCTGACGCTGCTCTCCCCTGCAAAAAAGTTGAATATGGCCCCCGCCGAAACGGGTGTCCCGACCACGAAGCCGCGCCTGCGCAAGGATACGCGCGAGCTGGCGACCGTCGCGAAATCCCAGACGGCGAAAGACCTGAAACGCCTGATGCACATCAGCGACAATCTCGCGACCATGAATTTCGAGCGGTTTCAGGCTTTTAATCTCGACAATAGGAGCAACAGTGCGAAGCCCGCCGGGCTCGCCTTCGACGGCGACGTTTATTGGGGGTTGGAGGCGGACAGCCTCGCCGAGGACACGCTCTCTTATGCGCAGGATCATCTGCGCATCCTCTCCGGCCTTTACGGCGTTTTACGTCCAATGGATGCGATCCAGCCTTATCGCCTCGAGATGGGCACCAAGATGGCGAATGGCCGCGGGAAATCCCTCTATGATTTCTGGGGCGCGCGCATCGCTGACCGGCTGAAAGCGGACCTCGCCGGCCATGCTGACAAAACCGTGGTCAATCTAGCCTCGAACGAATATTTCAAGGCGGTGGACACAAAAGCGCTGGGACGGACGGTGATCGGGGCGAAGTTTCTGAACGTGAAGGATGGCGCGGCCCGCTCCTTCATGTATTACGCCAAGCATGCGCGTGGTGCGATGGCCCGCTGGATCATGGAAAACCGTGTGGACCGGGCCGATGGCCTGAAAGATTTCAATGCCGGCGGCTATACAATCGACGCGACCGCCTCAACGGACGATGAGCTCGTTTTCTGCCGGCCGCAACCGCCCCTAAAAGGGTAAGAGCGTTAGATTGCGGTGGGGCGGCGCTAAAGCCGCCTCTGTCGCCATCATGGTTTGCGAGGACTGGGCTGGGGGGCAAAGCAGACATTGGAACCTTGCCTGGAGACTTCCGAAAATGGCCAAGAAGAGACATAGACCCCGTTCGTCGTCTTCGACAGTGCTAATCATATTGACCATAGCGAGTACGAGCGTGTGGAGGCGGTCGCGGGCTCTAATACCAAGGATCGTTGATAGTGACCCATAGAGACGGGTTATCCAGGTTTTCGGTAAGGAGCGCATGGCGCAGCGATGCGGGGCATCGGAAGCCGGGTGCGACGCTGTCCGAAAGCCTGGATAACGCGCCCTTCGGGTCGCGAATGCGGTCCTTCGGCGGGCGTCGGAACGGCTTACCGATGCACCACATCGCCTGCGCCGCCTCTCCTACCCGACGGACCGCATTCGCGATCTCTATGAGTCACTATCAGCGCTCCTTGGTATAAGCGCGTGGTCGGTAGCCTCGCGGCGGCCAGGCAATCAGCGCGACGAGGGGGTAGACGAGCAGGGACGTCCATAGGAATAGATTAAAGGAATTTATATAGCCGATGGTCGTCGCCTGGCGTGTTACCTCGCCCGCGATGCCGGCCAGGCCGGTCGCGCTCTCGGTACTCCAGCCGCCCATCACGCCCGAGAGGCTCAAGCGGTCATTGAACGGGTTTATCCATTGGACCAGATCGCTGTAATTTATTTTCTGGGTGTGGAATACCACCACGAAGCTGGCCGAAATGTAATAGCTGGAGCCGATGCTGCGAATAAAATGAAACAGTGCCATGCCTTCTGCCGACCGGCGTGGGTCGAAGTTCGAGAAGGTGACCAACGTCATGGGGACCCATATCCACCCGACCCCGAAGCCCTGGATCACCATGGCCCAGGAAATCTCGGCCAGCGACACGTTCATATCGAACTGCGCCATCATCAGCCCTGCGTAGGTGTGCGCACCAAAGCCGATGAAAAACAGCAGCCGTGGGTCCCAGCGATGGGCGTAAAAAATCATGATGATCTGGGAGACAACCGTGCCGATGCCGCGCATGGCGATCAAAATGCCGGCGGTAAATTCAGGCACATCGCGGAGCTGTTGCACCATCGCCGGCATCATCACCATGGGGGTGACGAACAGCATGCCGAATATGCCCGCGATGCCGATTCCCAAGGCGAAATTCCGCTCCAGCAGCAGACGCGGGTCCAGGAACGGGCGGTCACTCGTCAAACTGTGCACCAGGAAAATCCAGCCACACAGGAGTGCCAGAGAACATTCGAGGATGATCTCGATCGACTCGAACCATGCCTCCCGCTCGCCGCGGTCGAGTATGAGCTGCACGCAGGCGACGGCAATGGATAGACTCAGAAACCCGGTCCAATCGAGTTTGGGCCGTTCTTCACGCGGCGGGTCCCGCTCGATAAACATCAGCACCCCGGCCAACGCGATGAGCGCAACGGGAATGAGAATGAAGAAGACCCAACGCCAGGAATATTCCTCGCTCACATAGCCGCCGAGCATCGGCGCAATCGTCGGCGCCACGCCCACGCCCAAGCTGTAGATCGCCGTCGCCGCCCCACGCTTCTCGCCGGTGAACTTGTCGATCACAACCGATTGCGCGATCGGCGTGAGCGGCGAGCCGAAGCCCGATTGCAGCACGCGCCAAAAGACAAGCTCGGCAAGCGAGGTGGACAGCCCGCACATCAGGGTGGCGGCGCTAAAGCCCGCGATACCCCAAATCATACAACGGCGGCGGCCGAAACGGTCCGAAACCCAGCCGGCCAAAGGAATGGTCACGGCCGTCGCAATTAGATTGGCGGTTACGACCCAGGCAATCTGATCGGGACTGGCTGACAGCGCACCCTGAATTTGCGGCAGCGATACATTGGCAATGGTTATCGTGGTCGCATAGAGGGTCGTGACCAGCGTGCACGTGATGAGAAGCCACACAGTGTGCTAGACCGGATCAGGATTGATACAGGGCATCAATCCTGATCCGGTCGATTCTAATAGATAGAGCAAACAAACAGGGTAATCGAGAAGCGCCAAAAGCCGAACCGCTTCCAATTTGAACGCTTTACTGTAATGACGTCGCTCATTCATGCGGCACCTCTCCATGGGAAATTGTCCCCGTTCTAAGGTGTCCGTCAAACCCGGGTTAGCTCACTTCTGCCTTCATAGACTTGAAATATAGCGGTTCGGGCTGAGCTGACGGTGAACCCGGCATTCAATTCCACCCAATTTCAGTGACACCAATTACGGTGCCAATTACGGTGATAGTGCATTTAATTGGCAGGGATGGAGCCAGTCACGATGCAAAAGCGCACCACCAGCCCTTTGCCTATTCGGAATTCAGTTCTTCTTCAGGCTGCTCGCTTATTTGCGGCCTTGGCGGCGGGGGCGATCTCAATACCTTATCGAGGTCATCCAGATAAGCTTGCGGCGCGCCCGGAATTTTCGCTGCAACATCCTTAGCCAGCTTGAGGGACAGTATTGCCTCATTTTTCCGTCCGACCCTTTGGGCGATACCGGCGTGGACATAAAGCCCATGGGCGAATTCGAGCAGGATCGAATTGACGCGTTCCTTCGCATTTTCATCCTGAAAACGATCGGTGGCGACTTCCGTCTTGAGCAGCACGCTGTATCGCTTGTTCGCCGCGAGGACCAAACGCCGCGCGCGGTCGAACTCGTCTCGATTGGACATGTCCATCGCGCGATAGATCAGGTAACGCGGAATAGCAAAGGGCGAGGCTGAACGCTGCGCCAAATTGTTTGCCGCGCCAAAAATTCTGTCCGCATCCTCGAAACGGCCCTGATTGCTTATTTCCAGGCCCAACCGGATCACCGCGTTGCCACATACCGATGCATTCTCTCCATAGTGCGACTGGCAAAGGATCACGGCACGCCGATAGGCCGCCTCCGCGCTTTGGAAGTCGCCCGTCGCGTTGAATCGGGCGCCGTCCTTGATAAGGCGCTGATACTCGGACATCGTTTCTTGCGTAGACCTCGGCAGATCGGTCCGCCCGGTTTGCGCATTTGACGGCTCTATTCCCATAACTGCCACAACGGACGCGGCAATAACGGGAATGATCCAGCAGCGGCGGCGTAATCTCAGTGCGAAATTCATCTAATCGTCTTCCGCCTGAAACCGGGAAAAGCTCGGAGTGGAGATACCCGTTGTGTCAGGCGCCGTCCCATCCGCGAGAATTCCCTGAATGCCGCGCTGATAGTAAAGCAGCCCGGGGATGACGACGGTGGGTTTCCCTCTGAACACATCTCCCGGAGCAGAGTTTGTGGCAATCCGGTCGTAACGGCTCAAGATTTCGCGCACGTCGCCCTCATTCACGATCAATTCGTCGTCCGACCTTGGCGCGCGCCGGTTGGGGCTATCTTCGTTGAGATTTCTCTCCTGATTGATCTTGATTTTTATATCGTCTCCTGACGACTCGAGCGCTGCGAGCAACAAGTCGTCCCCGCGCCTGATCGGTACCTCGCGATTTTCCTGCCGCAGGGCGATCTCCTCCCCACCCCCGAACGGGAAGCGAGGTCCAACGCGGGGGCCTTCGATCAAGATTCTGCCGAGTCCGCGGCCAAGCCGGTTTCCGATGGCACCCGTTTCGATGCGGATGGTGTCCAATTGACCGCCATCGACCCCGGAGGAACCCGGAGGCGGGGGCGGTGCCGGGCAAAAGCTCTTAAGGCACCCGTTCACCCGATGTGTCGGCGCGTCAGGCATAATGGTGGCGGTCGCAGCGGCCGGTCCGGCAAAGCCACCTACAGTCGTGTTAAACAGGTTTGCGGTCGGTCCGTTCAAGGTCAACGACGCCACGGTGAGCCCCGACCCCGAGACGGCGCCATTCAACGTCGTTACGCCGGCGTTGACGCTTGTACCCGTATTGACGGCCGTTCCGGTGACATCGAGGGTCCCGGAGATATTCGATACGCCAAGGGTGATCGCGTTGATATCGACGAGTGTCGTGTTACCCGCTCGCGCGATAGCCACGCTGCCAAAGTTGTTGCCGGCAACATCCAGTGTAATGGCATTGACCGTAGCGCCGGCATCGAGAACCGTCGCCCCGGTCACGCGCGTCGCCGCGCTGTCCGTAATGACCCCCGCCGTTGTCAGATTGAAGGCTCCGGCTCTCACGCCGTTCACACCGCCGACTGCACCGATATCGATGCCATCGGCGTCGGTAAAGGTAGCATTCCGTCCGGGTGCATCGATGGCAAGGGTATCGACATCGGTGCTCGCATCGGTGACGTTGATCGGGGCACCGGCGGTGATCGCCAGGCCGGTCTCGATAATCCCGCCCGCCGTCGCTGTCACGCCAGCCCCCGTGACCAAGTGCAGAGCGGTGCCGCCGGGCGTGACATCTGCCGAGACGGTAATCGCACCTGCTGTGCCACTACCGATCCGCAGAAGCCCGGCATTGATCGACTGAAGCTCCGCGTCCGCTAGCTCCACCGTGTTTCCGGCGGCGTCCGCCCCGGATCCAAGATCGATCGCGGCACCGTTGGAGGCAACCAACGTCGTTGTTGCCGCGCCGCTATCCAACGTTCCCGTCAGCACCATCTTGTTGGCGGTGACCGTAAGCGGGTTGCCCGTCGTCGCGAGAGTCCTGGTCGCGGCCACCGTGAACGTGCCGCTGCCGTTGTTGTCCGAGTCCGCGTCGATCGTGGTTACACCGTTCGTGCCGATATTGTCGTTAATCGTCACGCCATTCGCCGCCGTCACGTCCAGAGTTCCGGCGATGGTTGATGCGGCAAGTGTTAGGGCATTGGCGTCTCTGAGAGCGATGTTGCGGCCGGAGGCAATGCCGATGGCAGCAAAATCGTTGCCGGCATTGTCGAGCGTGATGTCGTTGCCTGCGCCCGCCGTCACGGTCGTCGTTCCCGTCACCGCCAGCGCACCGCTCTGGGTCACCGTACCCGCCGCCGTCACACCCAGGGTCCCTGAAACCGTCGACGCCCCCAGCACCAGCGCGTTGGCATCCCGCAAGCTCACATTCCGGCCCGTGGTGATTGCGATCGTCCCGAAGTCATTGCCAACGTTATTAAGCGTAATGTCGTTGCCCGCACCTGCCGCCAGGGTCGTAACTCCCGTCACATCCAGCGCGCCCGACTGCGTCACCGTGCCCGCCGCCGTCACGTTCAGCGTTCCCGATACGGTGGACGCCCCCAGGGCAATCCCATTCGCATCAAGCAAGATCACATTGCGGCCCGAGGCGATGGCAACCGTACCGAAATCGTTGCCCGCGATGTCGAACGTAATGTCGTTGCCCGCGCCCGCGGTTACCGTCGTGACGCCAGTCACGGCCAACGCGCTGGTGTCCGTCACAGCACCGCCTGTGTTGAGATTGAAGGTCCCCGCCGTGACACCCACGACACTGTCCACGGTGCCGATATCCAACCCGTCCGTATCGGTGAAGGTGACGGTCTGTCCCGCAGCGGCAACGGCCAGCGTATCGGCATCCGTGCTCGTGTCGGTGATGTTAATCGTTCCCCCGGCGGAGATCGCCAGGTTGGTCTCGACGATGCCGCCCGCCGTGCCGGTAACGCCCGAACCCGTTCTCAGGTGCAGCGTGTCCGTATTCGCCGGTGTGACGTCCGCGCTGACCGTAATACCGCCCGCGCCAGCAGCGCCGATAGTGATGCTGTCTGCTGTGACGTTGTCGATTTCAGCGCCGGTCAGTTCCAGCGTGTTGATCACATTATCACCGCCGCCTGCGGCGTCACCCAGATCGATGGCGTCGCCCGCCGTCGAAGATTTCAGCGTCACCAGCTGACCCGTCGCCGTGATCGTACCGGCGATATTCAGGTCGTCCGCCGTGTAGCTATGCGCACCGCCGGTCGAGGCGACATCCGCCCCCGCCGCAATCGCGATGCTCGCATCGTTCGCCGCCGCCGCGAGGGTGATCGTCGTCGTCGCAGCGATATCGTTGGCCGCCGCGGTGTTCGACACGTCGATGTTGCCCGTCGTCGCGGTCAGGGCGACGGCTCCGGCGTCGGTGTCGACGCCAACAACACTATCCACCGTGCCAACCGTGAAACCGTCCGCGTCGGTGTAGTCGATATCGCCCGTCGTTGTCTTGATCGCCAGGGTCGTGGCGTTCTGCTGCGCATCGCTGAACGTCACCGCACCAGCCGCCGTCACCGCCAGATTGGTTTCGATAATCCCGCCCGCCGTCGCCGTCACCGAGGAACCGGTGACTAGTTGAACCGTCGTCACCCCGCCGCCCGCACCGCTGCCCGGCGTTACATCGGCCGTGACCGTGACCGCACCCACCGTGCCGCTGCCGACCACCAGCGTATCCGCGGTGATCGCTTGCAGCTCCGCATTCGTCAGTTCCAGCGTATCGATCACATTGTCGCCGCCGCCCGCCGCATCGCCCAGATCGATGGCATCGCCCGCCGTCGCGGACTTCAGCGTCACCATCTGTCCTGTCGCCGTGATCGTGCCGGCGATACTCAGATCGTCCGCCGTGTAGCTATGCGCGCCGCCACCCGACTCAATGTCGGCACCGGCGAAAATCAAGATGAGGCCATTGTCCGCCGCCGCCGTCAGCGCAATCGTCGTCGTCGCGGCGATATCGTCCGCCGCCGTCGTGTTCAATACGGTGATGCTGCCCGTCGTCGCGGTCAGGTCAACCGAACCGAAATCGGTGTCGACGCCCCTCACACCGTCGACCGTGCTGACCGTAAAGCTGTCCGCGTCGGTATAGGCGACATCACCGGTCGTGGTTTTGATCGCCAGGATCGTAACGTCCTGCTGCGCATCGCTGAACGTCACCGCACCAGCGGCCGAAACCGCCAGGTTCGTTTCGATCACGCCGCCCGCCGTGGCCGTTACCGCAGAGCCGCTCGCCAAATGCAGCGTATCCGTATTCGCCGGCGTGACGTCCGTCGATACGACAAGCGCACCCGATGCCCCGCTGCCGACCACGATCGTGCCGGCCGTGATCCGGTCCAGATCGGTATTCGTCACTTCAAAGACATTGGCCCGGGCGGTATCGCTACCCAAATCGATCGCGTCCGCGTCGTTGACCGTTTCCGGCGCCAACGTCACGGTCCGGGTTGCGTTGGTGATGGTACCAACGATATCAATATCGTCTGCCGTCAGCGTAATCGTGCCACTGGTCGACTCGACATCCGCACCGCCGGCAATTGTAATCAGCGCTTCATTCGCCGCCGCGGTGAGAGCGATCGCAGTCGCGGCCTCGATATCATTCGCCGCCGCCGTATCGGACACCGAAAGGGTTCCCGCGTTTGCGGTTAATGAAACCGCACCGGTATCGCTGTCCACGCCAACGACGCTACCCACGGTCCCGACCGTAAAGCCGTCCGCGTCGGTGTAGGCGATATCGCCCGCCGTCGTTTTGATCGCCAGGGTCGTGACATTCTGCTGCGCATCGCTGAACGTCACCGCACCGCCTGCGGTCACCGATAGGTTGGTTTCGACAATCGCCCCCGCCGTGGCCGTCACCGTCGAGCCGGTCGTCAGGTGCAGCGTATCGCCATTCGGCGTTACGTCGGCGCTCACCGTGACCGCTCCTGCCGTACCGCTGCCGATCACCAGCGTATCCGCTGTGACGGCCTGCAGCTCCGTATTCGTCAGTTCCAGCGTATCGGCCACGTTATCGCCGCCGCCCGCCGCATCACCCAGATCGATGGCATCTCCCGCCGTGAAGGATTTCAGCGTTACCAGTTGATTCGTTGCCGTAATCGTACCGGCGATATCGAGATCATCAGCCGTATAGCTGTGCGCGCCGCCCGCCGAGGCGATGTTCGCCCCTGCTGCAAGGGCTATGCTGGCATTGTCCGCCGCCGCCGCGAGGGTAATCGTCGTCGTCGCGGCGATGTCACTTGCCGCCGTCGTATTTGACACGGCGATATTGCCCGTCGTCGCCGTCAACGAAATCCCGCCCGCATCCGTATCGACACCATCCACACCGTCCACTGTGCCGACCGTGAAGCCGTCCGCGTCGGTGTAGGCGATGTCGCCGGTTGTCGTCTTGATCGCCAGGTTGGTGACGTTCTGCTGCGCATCGCTGAACGTCACGGCGCCATCCGCCGACACGGCGAGGTTTGCCACCACGATACCGCCCGCCGTCGCCGTGACCGTCGACCCCGTGGTCAGGTGCAATAAGTTCCCACCCGGCGTTACATCGGCGCTCACCGTAATTGCGCCCGTCGTCGCATCGCCGACGATCAGGCTGCCGGAGGTTATGTTGCCCAGCTCCGCCACGCTGAGGTTCAAGCCGCCACCCGCACCGCCGAGATCGATCGCGCCACCGTCCGACGCGAGGAGCGTTGTGACCGCCGCACCGCTGTTCACCGTGCCTGTAAGCGCCATGTCATTCGCGGTGATCGTCAGCGCGTTGCCACCGGTGATCAGCGCCTTGGTCGCAGCAACCGTAAAGTCACCTGCGCCGTTGTTATCCGTATCCGCATCGATAGTCGTCACGCCAGCCGTGGTGACGTTCATGTTGAACGTGACACCGGCTTGAGCATTCAGTGTCAGCGCCTTGAAGCTTGAATCGTTGGTCGAAAAATCGATTGCCGCGCCTGCACCGCCGGCGTCGAGCGTGACCGTTCCGTTGATGTTGGCGAGGTCCACACCGGAAACGACGTTGTCGACGGTAATACTACCCGAGTTGGAGCCCCCAATCGTGAGGCCGTTTGCCGTAATCCGCTGCAATTCGGCATTGCTGATCGTGGCGTCGCGCGCGGTTGCGCCGACACCGATGGTGCGGCCGTTTGTAACGGTAAGCGTCGTGAGTGCCGTGCCGCTATTCAGCGATCCATCGATCGCGAAGTCGGCAGCGATGATGGTCAGCAATTCGTTCCCGGTATTCACCGTCCTTGTCGCAGCAATCGTGAATGTGCCAAGGCCGTCCGCATCGTTATCCGCGTTGAGCAGCAGCGGCACGGTGACATTGAAGTCGTCGGCAAAGGTGAGACCGTCGGCCGAGGATATCTCCAGCGCCGTGCCCGGGGCAAGGACGACACCGCCGCCGATCACAACCGCATCGATCGCATCCGGCGCGCCGTCCGTATCCGCCAGCAGTCCGATCCCGCCGACAGTGGAGGTAAGGTTGGCGTCCACGAGAACCCCATCGTCGGCACGGGCTGAGACGGCCCGGAAGGACGAGGCATTGTTGGCAAAGGTTACATCCGCGCCCGCGTTATCACCGGCGTCGAACGTTACGGTGGTGGCGATATTGGCCGTAACGGCAGCCGTCAGATTATCGACTATGATGCTTCCGGACGCGGCCCCGCCGAGCGTCAGGTTGTTTGCCGTGATACGCTGAAATTCGACGGCGGTGATCGTCGCATCGCCGGCGGTATCGCCTACCCCGAGAGTACCGCTGTCGGAAACGAGCAGCGATGTATCAGTGGTACTGCTGTTCAGCGTGCCGTTCAGTACAAAATCGTTTGCCGTGACGGTGAGCGTGTTGCTCCCGGTGCTCAGCGTCCTGCCGCCAGCAATTGTAAAGTCGCCGACGCCATTATTGTCCGCATCGGCATCGAAGATCGTCGTGCCCGACGTCGTCACGCTTTGATTCAACGCGATGCCGGCATTGGCGTTTGCCGTCAGGGCACCGAACGAGGAAGCTCCGGTCGCGAACGTGACGGTTTGACCCGCCTTGGTCGCGTTCAGGGTCAGAGCGCCGGATATGTTCGCCGAATTCGCCACCGATATACCGTTCACGGTGATCGAATCATTGGTCGCGTCGCCGATGATGAGCCCGTTCGCCGTAATATTCTGCAACTCGGCGCCAGACAGCGTGAACGCGCCAGCCGTCGCACCCACACCGATGGTACCGCCGTCGGAGACCAGAAGCGTGGTCGCCGCGGCTCCGCTGGTCAAGGTGCCGCTGATCGCGACGTCGTTGGCCGTAATCGAAAGCGTATTGCCCGCCGTCGTCACCGACTTGCCGCCCGCAACGGTGAAGTCGCCCGTGCCGTCATTGTTCGTATCGGTGTCGATTGCAACGGCGCCCGTCGCCACGATGTTTTCGTTAACGGCAAGACCGGCGACCGTATTGACCGTCACACCGGCGGCGGCGACACCCGTAACGCCGGCGACGGTGCTAATATCAAGGCCGTCGGCGTCGGTGAAGGTAACGGTCTGCCCCGCGGCGCTGACGGCGAACGTATCGACATCAGTGTTCACGTCGGTCACGTTGACGGTTCCGCCGGCAGTAATCGCCAGGTCGGTTTCGATGATCCCGCCCGCCGTCGCCGTGACGGTCGATCCGGTCACCAGATGCAAAGCGGTGCCGCCCGGGGTTACATCCGCCGAGACGGTGACGGCCCCGGCCGTGCCATTACCGATCTGCAGCAGCGCGGCGCTGATCGACTGAAGCTCCGCGTTGGAGAGTTCGATTGTGTTCCCGGCGGCATCCGAGACCGAGCCGAGATTGACCGCCGCGCTATTCGAGGCGATCAACGTCGTGTCCGCCGTGCCACTGTCAAGCGACCCGGTCAGCACAAACTTGTTGGCCGTGATCGTGAGGGCCTGGTTGGTGGTCGCAAGCGTCTTGGTTGCGGCGACCGTGAAGGTGCCGCTGCCGTTGTCGTCCGAGTCGGCGTTTACGGTCGTCGTGCCGTTCGTGGTGACGTCGTCGCTGATGGTGATACCGTTGGTTGCCGTCGCATCCAGCGTTCCGGCAATACTCGACACGCCAAGCGCGAGGGCGTTGGTGTCGGCCAGGGCAACGTTGCGGCCGGAGGTTACGATAACGGTCGCAAAGTCGTTGGCCGCATTATTGAGCGTGATGTCGTTGCCGGCACCGGCGGCAATCGTCGTTGTCCCGTTGGTTCCCAGCGCACCCGATTGGGTCACCGTGCCGGCCGTCGTCACGTCCAACGTTCCCGATATCGTCGAGGTGCCGAGGATCAGTGCGTTCGCGTCCCGCAGCGCGACATTGCGACCGGTGGTGATGGCGACCGTCGCGAAGTCGTTAGCGGCGTTATTCAAGGTGATATCATTGCCCGCGCCCGCGGCAATCGTCGCGATTCCCGTAATGTCCAACGCGGCCGATTGGGTCACGGTGCCCGCCGCCGTCACGCCCAGGGTTCCCGCGACCGTGGAGGCACCAAGTACGATCGCGTTTGCATCGCGCAGGTCGACATTGCGGCCCGAGGCGATGGCGACGGTAGAGAAGTCGTTGGCGGCGTTGTTCAGCGTGATGTCGTTGCCGGCACCCGCCGTGACCGTCGTCGTGCCCGTCACCGCCAATGCGCCGCTCTGCGTCACCGTGCCCGCCGCCGTCACATCCAGCGTTCCCGAGACCGTCGAGGCGCCCAGCGCCAACGCGTTTGCATCCCGCAAGGTCACGTTGCGGCCCGTGGTGATGGCGATCGTCCCAAAGTCATTGCCGGCGTTACCGAGCGTGATGTCGTTGCCGGCACCCGCCGCCAGGGTCGTCGTGCCCGTCACATCCAGCGCGCCGGACTGCGTCACCGTGCCTGCCGCCGTCAGGTTCAACGTCCCCGAGACCGTCGACGGTCCCAGGGCGATCGCATTCGTATCCCGCAAGATCACATTACGGCCCGAGGCGATGGCGACCGTGCCGAAATCGTTGCCCGCGATGTCGAACGTAACGTCGTTGCCAGCACCCACCGTCACCGTCGTGACGCCAGTCACGGCCAGCGCGCTGGTGTCTGTAACCGCACCGCCGGCATTGAGATTGAAGGTTGTCGCCGTAACGCCCACGACACTGTCCACCGTGCCGATATCGAGCCCGTCCGTATCGGTGAAGGTGACGATCTGACCCGCGGCAGCAATTGCCAACGTATCGACATCCGTGCTCGTATCGGTGAGGTTCACCGTGCCCCCGGCACTGATCGCGAGATCGGTCTCAACGATCCCGCCCGCCGTTCCGGTAACGCTCGAGCCGGTTCTCAGGTGCAGTGTGGTGACATTCGCCGGGGTGATATCGGCGCTAATCGTAATCGCGCCGGCCCCGGACGCGCCGATTTCAAGCGTGCCGGCGGTGATGGAGTTCAGGTCGGCGGCGGTCAGCTCCAATTCGTTGGCCGTACCGTTATCGGTTCCAATATCGATCGAATCGGCGCCGGAAGCGCTTTTCAGCGTTACCTTCTGCCCCGTGGCGGTGATGGAGCCGGTGATATCGATCTGGTCGGCGGTGTAGGTATGCGCCCCTCCAGTGCCCCGTATATGCGCGCTTCCGCTGTTGATCGCGATCGTTGAATTGTTTGCGGATGCCGTGAGCGCGACGGTTCCGCCCGCCAGGACATCGTCAGCATCACCGACGTTGGTAATAGTGATATCGCCGGTCAGCGCAGTTAGGCTGACGGACCCAGCGTTGGCTTTCACGCCACCCTTGTTGGCCCCGAGGATCCCAATGGTCGCAAACCCGTCCGCATCGACATAGGTAACGTTACCGAGCGGCGTACTGAGATTGATGTTGCTGAAATCGGTCGCCGCATTGTCCAGCACGATGCCGGTCTCCGCATCCACCGCGAGCCTGGTGCCGCTCAACACGCCGGTGCCGCTGTCGATCACGTCCGCCGCGCTCTCCAGCCTGGTTACCAGCGATCCAACCGCAATGGCGTCGGTGATGTCGATCCGCGCGGTGTTGGTCTTGTCACCGAGGACGAAGGTGTTCCCGAGGGAAATGCGGCCGAACTCCGCGGCTGAAATCTCCAGCGTATTGGCCGTAGCGTCGCCGACGGCCCCCAGATCGATGGCCGTGGCGGTGTCGAAGGGTTGAATGCGAACCACGTTCGTGCCGCCGCTTGCCGCGATACTCCCGGTACCGGTGATATCCAGATTGTCGGCCTGGACGAGAATCGTCGAACCGTTGTTCTGGTTCAAACTCACCGCGGCATTCAGCGTCACGAACTGCTCGGCCTGCTCGGTAATGAGGTCAATTCCGGTATTGGCCGTCGTGGTGTTATCGACGGTGATACTGCCGGTCCGGGCGGTCAACGTAACCTTGCCGTTCGTGGACGACACACCCGTGACGCCATCGACGGCGCCCACTGCAAACCCGTCGGCATCGGTGTAGGTAACGTCGCCTGCCGTCGTGGTCAGGGCGACCGTATCGACATCCGTGTTCGCATCGGTAAGCACAATGGCGGCGGATACGGCGAGGTTGGTTTCGATGATGCCACCCGCCGTGCCAGTCACCGTCGAGCCGGTCACCAGGTGCAGCGTGTTCGTATTCGCCGGCGTCACGTCCGCGCTAACAACGATCGCACCTGCCGTGCCGTCGCCGATGGTCAGGCTGCCGGCCGTGACGTTGTTCAGCTCCGTCGCGCTGAGATTGAGCCCGCCGCCGGCCCCGCCGAGATCGATCGCACCGCCATCCGATACCAGCAAAGTCGTCTTCGCCGTGCCGCTGCTCACCGTACCTGTCAGGGCCATATCGTTGGCGGTGATCGTCAGCGCATTGTTGCCGACATTAAGCGCCTGTGCGCCCGCAACGGTAAAATCGCCAGCGCCGCTGCCGTCGGCGTCGGCGTTGATGATCGTCGTCCCTGCCGTGGTCAGCCCGGTGTTGATGTTGACGCCATTGTCGGCGCTCACCGTCAGGGCCCGGTTGACCGACGATGCGGTGCCCGAGAAGGTCACCACCGAAGTCGCCGCGCCCGCCGTCAGACTCAGCGATCCGGTCACGTTGGCGAGGTCCGCGTTCTGTAGATTGTCCACCGTGATCGTCCCAGCGGTGGCGCCGCCGATGGTCAGGTCTCCAGCGGTAATCCGGGCGAGTTCGGCCTTGGAAAGCTGGAAGGTTCCAGCGCCGTCAGCGACCCCAATCGTGTTGCCGTTGGTTGACTCCAATGTAGTGGAAGCCGCGCCGCTCGTGATGTTGCCCTGCAGGTCGATGGCGGCGGCAATGATGGTCAGCGGATTGCCCGAAGTCGACAAGGTCGTGCCGCCGCTCTGCGTGTAGGTGCCGGTGCCGTTATTGTCGTTATCGGCATTCAGCGTGGTGGCCCCGGTCGTGGCGAAATCACCGAACGTCAACCCGTTGGCCGCCGTGAAACTCACCGCGCCGAGCGTTTCGACGGTGCCGGTTGTCGTAAGCGTTCCCGCCATCGTCAGGCTTGCGCCATTGGCGACGCTGACCTTGTCGCCCTGCGAGTCGCCTAAGGTGTCCGCATCGGCCAGGAGCGCCAAATTGCCCACGTCGGTGGTAATATCCACATTCACGAAGATGGTGTCGTCGGCATTCACGGTCAGCGCGTTGAAGGTCGATGCCGCGGTGGCGAAGGTCACGTCGCCGTCATTCACCGTCGCGTTCAACGTGACCGTACCGGTGATGTTGTTGGAATTGGGCGCGCTGATGCCGTTCACGGTGATGTTGCCGTTCGTATTGTCACCGATGACCAGTCCGGTGGCGGTAATACGGCTCAGTTCGCCGCCATCGATGGTGTAATCGCCCGCCGTAGCCCCCAAGCCGATGGTACCGCCGTCCGACACCAAGAGTGTGGTCGTCCCCGCCCCGCTGTTCAACGCACCGGTCAGCACCAGATCGTTGGCGGTAATCGTCAGCGCCGCGCCGCCGGTGGCAAAGGTATCCCCGCCGCTGGCAATCGTGAAGTCGCCGGTCCCGTTATTGTCGGTGTCCGTATCCACGATGGTGGTGCCGGCGGTCGTCAGTCCTGCGTTCAACGCCACGCCGTTGGCGGCGTTGAGGGTCAGTGCGCCGGCGCCGGTCATGGTGCTGCGGGCGTTGAGGGTCAGCGATCCCGCGGAGGCGACGGCCGCGCCCGCGACGAACGTGATGTCGTCGTTGGCGCTGTTGACGCCATCGAAGTTGCCGTCCAGTTCCAGATTGCCGACAGTTGTGGTGACATTCTGATTCACCGCCAAGCCGTCATCCGACCGGAACGTCAGCGAACCGGCGGAGACGCCCACGATCCCCGCCACCGTGCCTATCGCGGTGGCGCCGTTATCCTCGACCAGGACCGTCTGGCCGGCAGCGCTGATCGCGATCGTATCGATGGCCGTGCTGGCTTCCGAAATATCGACGGCGCCGCCCGCCGTCACCGCCAGGTTGGTTTCAATGATGCCGCCGCCCGACGCCGCGTCGGCATCGACGGTCGACGCCGTGATCAGGTGCAAGGTCGTGCCGCCCGGCGTTACGTCGTTGACCACCGAGATGGCGCCCGAATTGACGTGACCGATGGTGATCTGGCCGGCGGTGATGTTGGCCAATTCGGCGACACTCACTTTAAGGATGTTATCCACATCGCTACTGGCAGCGTTACCGAGGTTAATCGCGTCGCCATCCTGCGTGGAACGGATGACCACGGTGCGTCCGGTGTTGGTGATGGTGCCCGATGCGTTGCCGGAGAGATCGTCGGCCTGGATCGTCACCGTGCCACCCGTGCTGCGAATATCCGTATTGGCGCCCTGCGCGAACGTGTTGTTCGCCACGGCGGTCAACAGATTGATGTCGCCCGTGGCGTCAATGTCGTTGGCGATGCCCGCATCGGCCAGCGTCAGATCGCCGGTATTGGTTGTAATGGTGATCGCGCCATTGTCGGTGTTGAGGCCGCGCTCGAAGCTGGCTGCGAAGCCTGTGTCCGTGCCGATGGCGAGCGCAGTCGCATCCGTGTACTGGATCGCGCCTATGGTCGTTGTGGCGGCAAAGACATCGGCCTCGTTGGCTTCCGTCAGGGTGATTGCCGCCTGGGTATCGATCACCAGATTGGGCGAGGTGATTGTCGCACCAGCGGACTGGGTCACGGCGCCGGACGCGAAGATCCGCAGGTTTGTTACGCTGGCAAGAGCCGGGTCGATGGCGCCTTGGACGGTGACGGTTCCGAAACGATTAGCCGCCGCATCGGACCCCAATTCCAGGCGGGTGGTGCCGCCAACAATGAAATCCAGTTCGGCATCCGAAAGCTCAAGCGCCGCGTTACCGAAATTGTCGGCCGCGCCCAGGAGCAAATCGCGGTCCTGTGTGAGAGGCCGCAAGGTAATATCGCCTTCGATCTGCATATTGCCGGCCACGGCCAGGTCATTGGTGGTGATGAGGAGGCTGCCCCCGCTTCTGCCGCGTACGGTTGCGCCCGCCGCCACATCGACGCGCTGGGCGCTTAACACAACGCCGGCGCCGCGCAAATCCTGACTCGCCGCACTATTATTGATGGTGATGGTGCCGGCGTTGGCGGTAACTGTGGTCAGGCCGGCGCCGGCACTCGATGAATCAATCTTTTCGTTCGCCGTAATGTTGCCGGCGGTCGCAGTCAGGGTGATGAAGCCGCTCGTGTTTGCGACCCCCGTGACGCCGTTTACCACACCCGTCGCAAATCCATCCGCATCGACAAAGGTGATATTGTCGGTCGCCGCGATAGCCAGCGTATCGACATCGTTCGCCGCAACATCCAGCGTTGTCGCCGCCGACACCGACAGATTCTGGACCGACAGGTTCGTGGCGATGATCGCCTGGGTATCCGTCAGCGCGCCATTCACGACCAGGTTGAAGGTACCCGCCGTCGCACCGACGATTGCGTTCACCGTATCGATATCCAGATCGTCGGCATCGCGGAAAGTCACGGTCTGAAGCGCCGCGCTGACCGCGAGATTGTCGACGTCGTTGGTGGCGGAATTGAGCGTGGTCGTGCCGGTATTCGTGATCGACAGGTTCGTCGCGACGATATTTTGGGCTTGGGTCAGCGCGCCACCGGCCGTCAGGTTCACCGTCGCCGCCGTGATGCCGGTGACGGTGCTCACCGTGTCGATGTCCAAATCGTCCACGTCGACGAATGTGACTGTCTGACCGCCTGCGCTAATCGCCAAATTGTTAACGTCGGTATTCGCGTTTGAGATGTCGACCGTGCCGCCAGCAGTGATGGCGAGATCGTTTTCGATGATGCGGCCCGCCGTACCGGTCACGGTCGAACCGGTCACCAAACTCAAGGCGGTCACGTCGGCGCCGGCCGTGCTGCCCGGCGTTATGTCCGCACCAATCGTAATCGCGCCCGCCGTGCCGTCGCCGATGATCAGCACGGAAGCGGCAATCGTTTGCAGCTCCGCATTGCTGAGGTCGAGCGCGCCGCTCACGCCACCGAGGTCGATGGTGCCACTGTTCGAGACCAGGAGTGTCGTCGTATTCGTGCCACTGTCGATCGTGCCGTTCAGCACCATATCGGCGGCCGTAATCGATAGCGTGTTGTTCGTCGTGCTGATCGTCGTGCCGCCATTCAACGTGAACGTCCCGGCGCCGTCATTGTTCGAATCCGCATTGATGACGGTCGCGCTCGCCGTCGTCAGGTCGGCGCCAAGCGTAAACCCGTTCGGCGCCGTAAAGGATGCCCCGCCGGGGCTGACAACGGATCCGTTCGCGGCATTCAGGGTTAAACTACCGCCCGCCGTGATGGTAACGCCGGCGGCGAGAGTGATATCGTCGGCATTACCGCTGGTCTGCGCCGTATCGCTATCGGCGTCGATCACCAGCGCCCCCGCGGTGGTCGAGATATTGTCGTTCAGGTTGATGCCATCCCGGGCGTTGAGCGTCAGGCCGTTGCCACCGACGAGCTTTCCTGTGGTGGCATCGAGCGTAAGCGCGCCGAAAGCGTCCACGGTCACTCCGTCGGCGAAGATTACCCGGTCACCTGTAACGGCTGTATCCGCCGCATTGTCCGCATCCCCTTCAAGCGTGAGATCACCCGCGTCCGTCGTCAGATTGACGCTGACCGCAATACCGTCGTCCGCATTCGCGGTGAGAGCGTTGAAGATCGACGCCCCCGTCTCAAACGAGACCGTCGCGTTGTCCAGCGTGGCGTCCAGTGTCACGGTACCCGAAATATTATTCGAGTTCGCCGCCGTGATGCCGTTCACGGTGATACTGCCGTTGGTGCCGTCGCCGATGATCAGGCCGGTGGCTGTGATGTTCTCAAGCTCCGCGCCGCTGAGCGTGAAGTCCCGCGCCGTCCCGCCGATCCCGATCGTGCGGCCATTGGTCGCCCGCAAGGTCGTTAGCGCCGTTCCGCTGTTCAAGCTGCCATTCGTCAGGTCGATATCGGCCGCGACGACGGTCAGGGGGTTGTTCGTCGTGCTGACCGTAGCCACGCTGTCGACGGTAAAGGTGCCTGTACCGTTGGCGTCGTTGTCGGCGTTGAACGTCGTATTGCCCGCAAGGGCAAGGCTGCTACTAAAGGTCAAGCCATTCGCCGCCGACAGGGTCAAGGCACCCGACGCCGTCAGGCCGCCATTCTGCGCGGCTAAGGTCAGGCCGCTGGCGGTCGTCAACGTCACACCGTTCGCGAAGACGATGTCGTCGTTGACATCGCCAAGATTGTCCGCGTCGCCGTCGAGCGCCAGATTGCCGATATCGGTCGTGATATCGACGGCCACCGTAATGCGGTCGTCTGCATTGGCGCTCAGCGCATTGAAGGTCGAGGCCACCGTGGCGAAAGTCAGCGTCGCATTGTCCCGAGTCGCGTTCAGCGTGACGGTCCCGGTGACGTTGTTCGAATTTGCCTCGATGATGTTGTTGACGGTGATATTGCCGCTGGTCGCATCGCCGATGGTGAGGCCGGTCGCCGCGATGTTCTGAAGCTCGGCACCGCTCAACGTATAATCGCCCGCCGTATCGCCGAGTCCGATTGTCCCGCCGTCCGACACCAACAACGTCGTCGCCGCGCCACCGCTGTTCAGACCCCCCGAGGTGTTCAAGTTCAGATCGTTGGCGGTGATGTTGAGCGTGTTTCCACCTGTCGTAATCGTCGCACCGTTAGCGACGGTCAGGTCGCCAGTACCGTCGGCATTGTTGTCCGCGTTGATGGTCATGGCGGCACCGGTCGTCGTGCCGTCGTTGAATGTGATCCCGCTATTGGCATTGAGGGTGAGGGTGCCCTGAACATCGATGTCACCCGTGTTGCCGGTCAGCGTCATCGACCCAGCGCTATCCAACGTCACCGCGTTGAAGGTGATCCTGTCCGGGCCCGTATCGCCGGCGTTGTTGTTCGAGTCGGCGGTGATCGTCATGTCGCCGCCCGTGGTGGTCAGCCCAACGAGGAACAGGATCGTGTCTCTGGCGTTGGCCGTCACCGCATTGAGGCTGCTGGCGCCACTGTCGAAAGTGACCCGGCCGTCGCTACCATTCGCGGTCAGCGTTGTGGTGCCGGTGATGGAAGTGTTGCTGACGTTCTCAACGTCGATAATCGTAATCGTGTTATCACCGATGGTCAGGTTGTTGGCGATGATGCGATCGAACTCAGCATCGGTGATCCGCATGTCCCTGGTGATTCCGGAACCCAGATCGATGGTGCCGCCGTTCGCCCGGGTGATGGTCATATCACCGGCACCCGATGTGATGCTGCCTGACGTGGTGTTGACCGCTAGGTCGGCTGCAATGATATCCAGCTGATTTCCGCCGGATGACAACGCCGCACCGGCGGAAACGGTCAAGGTGCCCGTACCGTCGTTATTGTTGTCCGCGTCCACCGTAAGGACGCCGGCCGACGCCACGTTGTCGTTGACGGTGATCCCGGAATCGGCGTTCAGGGTCATCGCACCTGCGCCGGTGACGCCGCCGCTTGTCGCGTCCAGGGTCAGGCCGGCTGCCGAATCCAGGATCACGTTGGCTGAAATGTCGATGTTATCGGTGCCGGACCCGCCTGCGTCGGCGGCGTTATCGGAATCGCCGTCAAACGTCATGGCGCCTGTATCCGTCGTCACATTGGCCGTAATGTCGATGCCATCTCGCGCATTGGCGGTCAGCGCATTGAAGGTAGAGGCCCCCGTAAACGTGACGATCGAACCGGCCTCGCTGGCGTTCACGGCCAACGTGCCAATGCCGTTGGAATTTGCGCCGGAAACGCTTTCCACTGTGATGTTTCCGCCGTTAAAGGTGAGCGTGCCCACCGTGGTGTTGCCCAGTTCGGAATCGCCGTAGTTCAGATTGGATACGTTGCCGCCGACGGTGATAGTCCGGCCATTGGTTGCGTTGACCGTGACGCCGGCGCCCGCCGCCGTGATAGACCCGGTCATCACGAATTCCGACGCGTCGATGCTCAAAGTGTTGCCGCCCGTGTTCACGGCACCATTGATGTTGATCTGGCCGGCGCCGTCATTGCCGGTGTCCGCATTGAATACCGTCGCCCCCGCCGTCGTCAGATTATCCGAGATGGTCAATCCGGCATTCGCGTTCAGGGTCAGACCGACAGTACCGGTGATCTTCCCGGTCGTAGCGTTCAGGCTTACCGAGCCGACGGTTGCCGCCAGGGTTCGGGCGCCTGTAACCGCGATACTATCTGCCCCCGTAGCGCCATCCGCGTCCGCGGCATTGTCCGCGTCACCTTCCAAATTCAGGTTGCCGGTGGTCGCTGTCAGGTTGGTGGAAATATTGATGCCGTCGTCTGCATTCGCCGCCAGATTAGCGAACTGCGATGCGACGCCCGAAAAGATAATCGCCGTGTTATCCCGGGTGCCGTCGATGGTAATGTTGCCGGTGATATTGCCGAGATCCGCCGTCTGCACGTTGTCGACCGTGATATTACCCGTATTGGCGCCGCCGAAGGTCAGGTTCGCGGCCGTCAGGCGCGCCATCTCGGCTTTCGAGACCGAGAACGCGCCGGCCCCATCACCCAGACCCAGGGCAATGCCATTGGTCGCCTCGATCGTCATGTTCCCGGCACCCGCCGTCAGCGCGCCCGTGCCGGTAATCACCAGGTCCGCCGCTATCACGCCCAGGTCGTTGCCTTGGGTGTCGAAGGTTATCCCGTTGTTGACCGTAAACGTGCCCGTGCCATCCGCATTGGAATCGGCATTGATCGTTGTCGCGCCGCCAATCGTGAGGTCGCTGCTAAGCGTAAAGCCGTCGGCGATGTTAAGGACCAGGCTACCCGTTGCGCCGACGCCGCCCGTCGTCGCCGTCAGCGTCAGCGCGCCCGCGACATCGAGGGTAATGGTCCCGGCGCCGAACTGCAGCGCATCGTCACCCGCGTCGTCGAAATCGTCGAAATCGCCGTTGAGGGACAGCGCGCCGATGTCCGTCGTCAGATCGACATTGACGTCCATGCCCGCATCCGCATTCGCAGTGAGGGCATTGAAGGTCGATGCGGTGCCGGAGAAGGTGATCGTCGATTCGTTCCGGATCGCGTTAAGGGCAACCGTGCCGATGTTGTTCGAATTCGCCGCCGTGATCCCGTCGACGGTGTAGTTGCCCTGATTTGCACCACCCAGGTTCACGATCGTCGCCGTGATGCGCTCGAGCTCGGTACCCGAAATTTCCAAGGTGTCGGCGATGTTATTGACGCCGTCGTCACCCAGATTCAGCGCGTCGCCTGCCGTGCTGGAGGCGATGGTCACGGTCTGTCCCGTCGCGTCGGTCGCGGCGCCGATCGTAATGTCGTCGGCGGTATAGGTGTGTGCGCCCGCCGTCGCCGTCACCGCGGCCAGGGTCAGCGCATTGTTGTCGCCACCCGCCGTCATCGCGACGGCGCCGCCGGCGGTGACCGTGCCCGTTGCGGTCAGATTTCCAGCCACGGTCGTTAGCGTAACGTTGCCCGCGTTCGCCGTTGTCGCCGCGACGGTGAGCGCGTTCGCATCGACGAACGTAAGATTACCTGTGTTGGTCGAGGCGGTGATGGTCCCCGTGAAATCGTTTGCCACATTATCGAGGGTGATCCCGGTCGCGGCGTCGAAGGTCAGAGCGCCAGCGCCCGTGCTAGTGGCCGCCGTTTGAACGACATCGGCATTGTTCTGGATCGTGGTGGGAATTGCGGGAATGTTGGAAATATCGCCGGCGATGGTAACTGTTCCGGTGCTGGCCAGCGTGCCGATGTTGATGACATCCAGGCTTTGACCGCCCAGATTGAGGCGCGCAAGTTCAGCGTTGGTCAGTTCCATCGTGGTGTTGCCGCCGGTATTTGCGACTCCACCTAAATTGATCTGTTGGGTAGCCGTTAGGGTTTGGACGTTAAGCGTGTGAGTGCCCGCCGCTTGATTGGTGCCGAAGCTGCCCGTTGCGGTGTTGATTTCGAGGTCATCCGTGATGATGGTCAGAGCGAGCGTACCGGTCCCGGCTAAACGAATTGTGGCGTTGACGTTCGTCGTGGCATCCACGCCGTTATTGGTAATCGTGACGGCCTCCACCCCTTCAATGGCGCTGTCGATATTAAGGGTGCCGGCGACTGTCAGGTTTATATTGTCGCCGGTCATACCAACGAGGCCATCGACGGTGCCGACAGTCAGGTCATCCACATCTACGAAGGTGCCAAAATTATTGGAGTCGCCCTCGATCGCGACGGTATCGACGTCGTTCGCAGCCGAATCCAGAACGACATTTCTTTGAAGCGATTGGGCGCGCAGGTTTTGCACGGCAATGCTGCCGGCTCCCGTATCGTTGATGGCACCGTCATTGGCAAATAACGTGAGCGTATTTGTGTTCGCCGGCGTGATCGCGGCGGTAACGTCTAAGGTTCCAGTACCATTGGCGCTAATTTGAAGAATGCCGGCGGTGACGATATCGATTTCGCCGTCCGACAGCTCCACCGTATTGGCGGCAACATCCGTCGCCGATCCCAAATCTACGGAGCCGTTCGTGCCGGCGGCCAAGGTCGTCCTCGCCGTTCCGCTGCTGATGGATGTCCCTGCCAACGCCATCTTACTGGCGGTAATGGTGATATCGTTGTTGCCGGCGACAAGCGATTTCGTGGCGGCGAGCGTGAAGTTACCCGTGCCATCGTTATTGCTATCCGCATTTATGGCGGTGACGCCTGCAGCCGTCACGTTCTCGTTAACCGCTATGCCGTCCAGAGCATTCAACGTCAGCGCCGCCGATGCGATGCCCGTAACACCGGCAACCGAACCGACCGTGAGATCGCCCGCGCCGTCGGCCACATTGACCGTCTGCCCTGCCGCACTGATGGCAATTGTGCCGATGGCCGTGGTGGCCTCGCTGGTATCCACAGCACCGCCCGCTGTGACCGCGAGGTTGGTTGCCGTAATGCCGCCGCCCGACGCCGTGTCCGCATCAACGGTGGAATTCGTTACTATGTGAAGCGTTGCCGTGTTGGCCGGACTGATGTCGGCGGCCACCGTCACCGCGCCCGCCGCGCCGGTGCCAAATGTCAGCTGCGACGCCGTCACGAGGTCCAGCTCGGCGTCAGAAATTTCCAAGGTGTCGGCGAGGTTTATAACGCCGTCGTCACCCAGGTTGATGGCGTCGCCCGCCGTGGTAGAGACAATCGTTATCGTCTGACCCGTCGCGTTAATCGCACCGCCGATAGTAATGTCGTCGGCGGTATAGGTGTGTGTGCCCGACGCCGCCGTGACCGCGGCCAGGGTCAGCGCATTGTTGTCGCCACCCGCCGTGATGGCGACGGCGCCGCCGGCGGTGACCGTACCCGTCGCGGTCAGGTTCCCGGCTACGGTGGTTAGCGTAACGTTGCCCGCGTTCGCCGTTGCCGCCGCCACGGTGAGCGCATTGGCGTCGACAAGCGTAAGGTTGCCTGCGTCGGTCGACGCGGTAATCGTCCCCGTGAAATCGTTGCCGACATTATCCAAGGTAATGCCCGTGGCCGCGTTGAACGTTATCGCGCTCATCGAGGCGGCGGCGGTTTGAATGATGTCCGCGTTGTTCGCAATCGTCCGGGTACCGGTGGCCAATTGGGTGATGTCGCCCGAAATCGTAATCTGGCCCGTGGCGCCGGCGGCTCCGATATTCACGATATTGAATATCTGACCCCCGGTCTGAAGGCGGCCCAATTCGTCGTTGGTCAGCTCCATGACGCCGTTGGCGGCAACATCGGCGGCGCCAAAGTTGATCTGCTGACCGGCCGTCAACGTGTTAATGGTCAGCGTATGGCTGCCGGTGCCGTTGGTGCGCCGCAGATCGCCGGTAGCGGTAATCTCCAAATCATCCGCGGTGATTACCACGGCTCGGGTGCCTGCGCCTGTTTCCTGAACGCGGGCGTTGATAGTCGTGGTGGCGTCGACGCCGTTATTGGTGAGAACCACGTCGCGGCTGCTATTAATGAGGTTGTTGATGGCAAAAGCACCGCCGGCGGTCAGGAAAACACTTCGGCCGGTGACCCCGGCGACGCCATCGACCGTGCCGATGATGAGGTCATCCGTATCGACGAAGGTCACGTTGAAGCCGGGAGAGTTGGACGCCAGCGTGTCGACATCGTTGGTCGCGGCGTCCAAAATCGGAGACGCACCGCCTTCAAGCCGCAGGTTCGCGACCGCGATGCTTCCGACGCCCGTATCGGTGATCGTCGTCGCCGACTGCAGCATTACCGTCGTCGCGTTGGTGAAGGTAATGGGATTGGTGATTTCGATGGCGGTAGTGTTGCCGATTTGCAAAACGCCGGCGGTGGTGATGCGGTCAAGCTCGGTGTCGGTGAGTTCCAGGACCCCGGCCGTGTTCACGGCGTCGTTGTTGCCGAGATCGACCGTACCCGTGCTCGGCGTCAGAATAATCCGACCCGTGCCCGAATTGACGGTGCTGGTTGCATCGAGTGCGATATCCGACGCGATGATGGTGACGGCGTCGTTGGTGGTCAGAATATCGGCATTGGCGGCAACGGTGAACACGCCGTCGTCGCCCGCATTGTCGGTATCCGCATCGACGGTCAAGATGTCCGTAGTCAAGTCCTGGTTTACGGTCACGCCCGCTTCGGCGTTGATCGTCAGATCGTCGAAAGCGGAGGCGGCGGTGTCGAACGTCACCGAGGAACCGGCCAACGTCGCGTTCAACGTCACCGTGCCGGTAATCTGATCGACATCCGTGTTGGCGATGCCGTTGACGGTGATGGCGCCGTTGGTGGCGTCGCCGATGGTCAACCCGGTCGCCGTAATGGCGTTAAGCTCCGCCGCCGAAACCGTGAAATTCAGCGCCGTGCCGCCCAAACCGATGGTGCCGCCGTCCGACACCAGCAGCGTCGCCGCCGCCGCGCCTGAGTCGATCGCGCCCGTGCCCGTCAGGATAAGGTCGTTAGCGGTAATGGTTATGGCGCTACCGCCCGAAGAAACCGTCGCCCCCGTCGCGACGGTGAGGTCGCCGTCGTTGCCGGCATTGTCGGAATCGGCATCGATGACGGTCGTCCCCGCCGTCGTCAGGTTGTTGTTGATCGTGATCCCGGTCGCCGCATTAAGGGTCAGCGCGCCCGCACCGTCAATACCGCCCGTGGTGGCGTCGAGTGTGATCGATCCCGGCGCGGTAATGACCTGCCCGGCGGCGAAGGTGACCTTGTCTCCGGTCACTGCTGTGTCGGCAAAGTTGTCGGCGTCGCCGTCCAAGGTCAGGTTGCCCGCCGCGATCACCGGGACCACGTCGACCGCGATGCCATCATCCGCGCTGGCGGTGAGCCCGTTGAATGTGGAAGCGGCAGTGGACAGTGCGATCGTAGCGTTATCGTTAAGCGCGTTCAGGGTGACGGCGCCGGTAATCAACGTCGCCGTAACGCCATCGACCGTAATGACGCCCTGCCCAGCGCCCCCGAGAGAAAGCGCGCCCGCCGCGATCAGGTCAAGTGCCGTATCGGCGATTTCCAGCGTGTCGGCGATATTGTTGACGCCGTCGTCGCCCAGATTCAACGCATCGCCCGCCGTGTCGGATGCGATGGTTACGGTCTGTCCCGTCGCCGTGATTGCACCGCCTATGGTGATATCGTCGCCGATATAGGTGTGAGCGCCCGCCGCCGCCGTTACCGCCGCCAGGGTCAGCGCGTTGTTGTCACCGCCCGCCGTCATGGCAACGGCGCCGCCGGCGGTAACTGTGCCAGTTGCGGTCAGGTTTCCAGCCACGGTCGTCAGCGTAACGTTGCCCGCGGTGGCTGTCGTCGCCGCGACGGTGAATGCGTTGGCGTCGACGAGGGTAAGGTTGCCCGTGTCGGTCGACGCGGTGATGGTGCCCGTGAAATCGTTTGCCACGTTATCGAGGGTGATCCCGGTCGCGGCGTTGAACGTTATCGCGCTCATGGCCGTCGCGGCAGTCTGGATGATCGCCGCGTTGTTCCTGATCGTCCTCGTACCGGTATCCAGGTTAGTGATGCTGCCGGAAATGGTTATCTGACCCGTGCCGGTACCGCCGGCGTCGCCGATATTGATGACATTGAATTCGTCGGCGGCGGTGGAGAGCAGCGCCAGCTCGGCGTTGGTCAGTTCCATGACCCCATTGCCGGGCGTGTTTGCGACCCCGCCCAGATTGATCTGCTGACCGGCGGTTACCGTGTTGATATCCAGAGTGTGGGTGCCCGAATTGTTGGTCCGCTGGAACCCACCCGCGGTGATCTCCAGATCGTCGGCGTTGACCGTAATAGAACGCGTTCCGCTGGCCGTTTCCTGAACCACGGCGTTGACGGTCGTGGTGGCGTCGGCCGCGTTGTTGGTAAGGACAATACTGCGTGCGCTGTTGACGGTGTTGTTGATGGTGAAAGCGCCATTCGCGGTTATTGTAATATTATTGCCGGCAATTCCGAACACGCCGTCCACCGCCCCGATGATGAGGTCGTCGGTATCAACGAAGGTTACGTTGAAACCAGGCGAATTGGACGCCAGCGTGTCCACATCATTGGTCGCAGCATCCAACGTCGGAGCCGCGCCGCCTTCGAGCCGCAGGTTCGCGACGGCGATGCTTCCGGCACCCGTATCGTCGATCGTCGTAGCGGACTGCAGCGTCACGGTCGTCGCGTTGGTGAAACTAACGGGATTGGTGATGTCGATGGCAGTGGCGGTGGCGTCACCGATTTGCAGAACGCCTGTCGTGGTGACGCGGTCAAGCTCGGTGTCGGTGAGCTCCAGGACCGCGGCCGTGTTCACGGCGTCGTTGTTGCCAAGATCAATAGTGCCGGTGCTCGGCGCCAGAATAATCCGGCCCGTGCCAGAATTGAGGGTGCCGGTGGCGTCGAACGCCATGTCCGAGGCGGTGACGGTGACGGCGTCGTTGGAGGTCAGAATATCGGCGTTGGCGGCGATCGTGAACACGCCGTCGTCGCCGGCGTTGTCGGTATCCGCATCGACGGTCAGAATGTCCGTGGTCAGGTCCTGGTTTACGGTCACGCCCGCTTCGGCGTTGACCGTCAGATCGTCGAAAGTAGAGGCAGCGGTGTCGAACGTCACCGAGGATCCGGCCGCCGTCGCGTTCAAGGTCACCGTGCCCGTAATCTGATCAACATCCGTGTTGGCGATGCCGTTGACGGTGATAGATCCGGCGGTGGCGTCGCCGATGGTCAGCCCGGTCGCCGTGATGGCGTTAAGCTCCGCCGCCGAAACCGTGAAGTTCAGCGCCGTGCCGCCGAGGCCAATTGTACCGCCGTCCGACACCAGCAGCGTCGCCGCCGCGGCACCACTATTCAATGTGCTGGTCAGAGCGAAGTCGTTGGCGGTGATCGAAAGCGCATTGCCGCCCGTCGCCAGGGCCGCCGCGCCCGTGAAGTCACCGGTGCCGTCCGCGTTACTGTCGGCGTTGATGGCCGTGGTCCCCGCCGACGTCAGACCGACATTCACTGTAACGCCGTCGAGCGCGGTCAGCGTCATCGCTCCGGCGGTGGTCGAAGCGCCGGTGGCGAACGTGATGGTCCCGGCGGCTCCGGTGGCGACAAGCGCCAGTTCGCCCACCCCGGCATTGGTAAAGCCGTTGACCGTCATGGTCGTGGCGTTGGCGTCGCCGATGGTCAGGGTGCCGGTGGTGGTGATGTTGTCGAGCTCGGCATCCGAAAGATCGAAGGCCCCCGAAGCGGTTCCGCCCAGCCCAAACGCGCTGGCGGTGGTTGAGGTCAACGTGACGGCGCCAGCGCCGGCATTGATAGCACCGGTCGTATTCATAAGGATGTCATCGGCGGCGATCGAAACCGTGCCGCCGCCCGACGCCAGCGTCGTCGCATCGGCAATCGTGAAGTCGCCGACGCCGTTATTGTCGGTGTCGGTGTCGATGGCGACCGCAGCGGTGGCCGTGATCGCCTGATTTACGGTCAATCCGGCCGCTGTATTGAGCGTCAGTCCCGCCGAAGTGATCCCGACAATTCCGTCCACCGTACTAACGGTTAGGTCGTCCACGTCGGTGAAGGCGAAGGTCTGGCCGCCGCTAACCGCGATATTGTCGACGTCGTGAGCGCCCGACGACATATCTACCGCGCCACCGCTGGTGATCCGCAGATTGGCGGTTGTCAGCGCGCCGGCACCGGTATCCGTGATGGTGTCGGCGGAATTGAGAATTACGGGATCGATCAGCGCGGGACTAAAGGCGCCCGCTACCTGAATGTCGGAGCCGGCGACGGTAGTGCTGATCACCAGATCGCCGGCGGTGATGCGGTCGATTTCCGTGTCGGTGATCGAAAGGTTCCCGCCGGCGGCGCCGAGGGTAACCAACCCAGTCGCTGAGGAAATCGTCGTCCGGGCGGCGCCGGACGTCACGGTCCCCGTCGCATCCAGGACGAGGTCGCCGACGATGGTCAACGCGTTGCCGGTGGTGTCGATCGTCACGCCGGCGGCGACGGTAAGCCCTTCGGCGTTGTTGGTGTTGTCGAAATTTGCGTCGATGCTGGTAACGCCGCTCGTCGTTATGTTGTTGCTGACGGTTATGCCGCTATCGGCATTCAATGTCGTTGCCGCCGCCGTGATGCCGACGACCCCCTGAACGGTGCCGACGGTGAACGCGCTGGTGTCGCGAAGCGTGACGGTTTGGCCCGCATTGCTAACCGCGACCGTGCCGAAATCGTTCGAGGCGTTATCCAACTGAACAATATTGCCCGCCGTGATCGCCAAGCCGCCACCGCCCAGATCAACGATCTTGGTGTCCAGAACGTTACCTCCGACGGTGAGCACCAGGTCGCCACCGTTCATTAAGGCACCGTGGGTCCCGGTCCCGCCGCCGCCGATGCCCGTGCCGTTGAACGTATTGTTGAACGTAATATTGTTCGTCTCGGTGACGAATGCGTCGCTTCCCTGGGTTTCGACAGCGAGGTTCACCGCCTGAATCCGTATGGGCGCCGCCAAAGTGCCGATGGTGCCCCGTGTGGCGCCACCGTTCAGAACTTTCAGAACCACCGTCTCGGTAGCCGTTATCAGGGAACCAGCATCAACTCGCCTAACGCCGCCGGCTGGGCCGACCGAGCCTGAATGGCTTATGTTAATATTATTGCCGGTGAGCACATCGAGCGTGATATCACCCGCGTCCCGGTTGGTTTTCGCCGTCGCGTTTTCCAGAATAACGAGGATGTTGTTCGTCCCCGAGTTCAGGGTAGTGCCTGCGGCCTGCGTAATCACGGCCGCTCCGGCGTCGCGGTTGGCGCCCTGGGCCGCATCCGAATTCGCTTCCAGTCTCAGCCGCTCGTTGTTGGTCGTAATCGAGGCGTTAATCAGAATCGAGCGGCCGGCGGACAAATTGAGCCGCCCGTTCGTCCCCCCACCGGCGGCTATAATCGCTTCGTTGATGGTGATGTCGTTGTTCGCTTCCAGATCGACATTCACATCCGCATTCATAAGTGCCGTAATCTGATCGGCATCGAAGGTGACATCGGCGGCCGAACTCTCGGCGAACAGGTTGGTGTTTATGTTATCGGCGCCGCCATTGGCGATCGTGATGTTTTTGGGATCGAACAGGATTGTCCCGCCAGCCCCGTGCGCCGACGACAGGTCGACTTGACCGCGATAGGTCAGCGATTGCTTGCCCGATATTTCGGCGAACCCGCCATCGCCTCCTTCGGCGCCGCCGCTTGCGGTTACGAAGCCATCGAAGTTCGTGACCTCGTCGGCCCAGACGATGATCCTGCCGCCGTCGCCGTTGGTATCGGCATTGGCATTGATTTCGGCATCCGGGCTGACATAGGTCGCCGTCGCGTTACGCTCCTCGCCCTTGCCCTGGAAGTTGCCGCCGACAAGAATTTCGCCGCCGCCCGCATCGCCGGACGCAACGACGAACGCATTGTCGAACAGACCGACATATTCGCCGAGCACTGTTACCTTGCCACCGGCCTCGCCGGTATCGTCGCCGATCGCGCGCAACGTTCCCGACACTTGTGTGATGCCCGGACCCGTGTAGCCGAGTACGATCTCGCCGCCCTGCGTGTCGATGGTGTTGGCCTGGACGATGCCGTCGGTGTTGATGACACTCTGCACGACCGCGCCGACATTGCTCGCCGCGAGAGTCACGATGCCACCGTCGGCGATGATGCTGCCGGCGTTGCCGATCAGCGCCTCGACCGGCGAGCCGTCGGCCTCGGTCGGTGTCTCCCGAACGCCGATGCCGAAGGTGATCAGATTGTCGCCATAGATGTCCAACGTGAACGTCTCGGCCGCGCCCAACGTGACACGGCCGAGTCGCGCGGCGATGACGCCGTTGTTGCGCACCGACGGCGCAACCAGCGCGGCGTACCCCGTGTCGGCAATCGTGATCTGTCCGAAGTTGACGACCGACGCGTTGGGATTGTCCGAAGGAATCGAAAAGTCGAAATTGCTGTTCAGGAAATCTTCGTTGCGGATGTCGGTGGTGGTCGCGACGATGCCGGAAACATCGATGCGCGCATTCTGCCCGAAGATGATTCCATTCGGATTGACCAGCATGATCTGACCGTTGGCTCGGAGCTGGCCGAGGATTTGCGACGGGTCGGCACCGAGAACGCGGTTCAGTGTAATCGAAGAAGCGGATGGCTGATGGAACTGAGTGATCTCATTCGCGCCGATGGAGAAACTTTGCCAGTTGATAATCCCGCGATCGGTGGACTGAAAAATATCGAGCCGGTTGCCGTTTTCCTGAATGTTGATGTTTCCGGATACGACGTTGCCGCCCGAAGGATTGGCGCGTGCAGTATCGGAAAACGAAAAGCCGTTACCGAGCGCAACCGCCGCTGCAAGAACAAACGATATCGCACCCTTGGTTCGCCGGGATACACCGAGCCGCGCGCGCGAGTCCGGGCGCCGCGATACCGAGGCAAAAAGCCTCGACCCCACGCGGGCGATAGACGCAACCGCTCGTGTCACCGCAACGTTCAACCGAACCACTCGATTTCGCTTGAAAAACTGCGGCTATTTTAAGTGTCGGACTGGTGAACATATGGTTAATGACTGGCCGGTACTATCGTGTGAGTTGCGTATCGCAAGCCTGCGCTCAAAAATGAGCGAACGCACCAGAAAAAGACAATTCCGAATAAAAACTTCAGGCGCCGAAATCGGTTAAAATCGCGCGCTCATGAAAACAAAAAATCGCCCGTTCCGGTCCTCTTCATTGCCCGGCGTGCGGCCAAGTGGAACGGCGTATTCCATCCGCAGATCGGACCAGTTGAACAGATTGACTTGCATGCCCAACCCCGTCGATCCGAGCCCCAGTCTGGACCCCGCCGAAGACGAGGTTTCTTCATTCCACGTCACGCCATAATCAAAAAATGCGTAGGGACGGGTTCGTCCGACATGGCGCAGATCGATGCGCCAATCGTAACCCAGTTCAGCGGACAGGGCGCCGCCGAGTTCGCCGGTCAGTTCGCCGGAATTGAACGCGCGGCCGTAGCGCGCACCACCAAGCGCAAACTCGTGCGATGCCGGCAACGGCCCGAAGGCATATTGACCGGACGCCCTCGCCAACAAATCGAAGCGGTGACCGAGTGCGCGGGCATGAACGAGATCCAATGTGAGCATCGTAAAGTCGGGTTCGGAATCGGCCCGCGACGTCGCGTGCACATCGGGATCGCTCGCCGCCAGAATCGGCAGTCCTTGCGTCAGTTCGAACACGCCGCCATTCCGTCCACCGAGGAATCCCGTCTGCGTGAAATTGACAGTGGCGCGCGCCGTCCGAATCCGGTCACGGGAAAACCGATCGCTCAACAACTCGACTTCCGTGTTGAGATAAGAGAAGCCTAATCCCGCCGTCAGGGAGTAGTTTCGCTGGAGCAGAATCGGATAGCTCAGATCGATATCGCCGCTCTCACTTCGAGTAACCGTGTCGAACTCTTTCAGCGTAAATCCCGGATTGCTTTTCGTGATACCGAAGACACCCGCAACGCGCATTCCGTTGACGCCGATCCGCTGCGAATAGCTCAGGCTGGCCGACCTCAATTCCTCGGTCTCATGCGCAATCGTCGCGCTGACGCCGACACGCTCGGCGAAGATCGAAACCGGGCTCAATGAAACGCCGGCATCGTATCGCCACGGTCCGGTAAATTCGGAACCGCGATTGTTGATGCCGGCCTGAGCGCCCGCCAAAACATGCTTCGCCTGCACCACCAGATCGGACGCGCCGCGCGTTTTTTCCGAGCGCTGCAGAACGCCGGTCGCGGTCACGCCGGCAATCTGTCCGGCAAGGAGAAGCCGGCGCTCCAAAGGTGCCAGTCGCAGCGGGCGTTCTCCGACAATCGGCCGAAGCGTGCTTTCGATGATCCGCTGCAACGATTCGTCGACGCCGATGACACGGATGTCATCGATGAACCCTTCCACCACGGCAATCCGGAACACGCCATCGCGCACCGCCTGCGGCGGCACATACGCGAAGCTGAGGAAATATCCGTCCAAGTGATAGCGCGCCTGAATCGCTTCGGCGATCGCATAGAACTGCCCGAACGTGATGGTCTTGCCGAGCAGGTGGCGGTACAACTCGGCAAGCTCCGCCTCGCGATAGGCCGTCACCCCTTCGAGTTTGATCTCCTTCAACTCGAAGGTTTTCTGCAGAAGCGCCGGCGGCGGCTTCACGCCGGCCGGCAACTCGATCTGTAGTTCCAGTTCAGCAGAGGGATCGGGTAGAGACGGCGTCGGCGGCTCACGCCGGCCAGGCTCCACGGCACCAGGAAGCACGGCCGGCGGCGTCTGCACCACGACCTGCGAATGCGCAATATGCGGCATGAGCAGCAGCACCACGCAAGTGATGCTCCGCCACATAGCAAACGCCCAACGGACGGCCACAATACTATTCCCCGCCCGCATTTTCCCCGGACCTTGAAATGCTCAATGGGCAACGTTTTTCTACTTATCGGAGCCGTCAAAATGCGGCCCTTCGTCACGATATTTTACGCATACCGCGTTCAACCAAGAATACACGGATTGAGCAGATTCGAAAGCGCAAAGCTGTAGAAGCAGACGAGGCTTTGTGCGCTACACGGAATTGTGAGGGCTGACGCGACACAGCGCGCCTGTCGGAGCAATGGAACCGATTGCCTCGTCCCGAGATACGGATGTATGAAGGGATATGGACGAATCGCGCATTGTTTCTCTGCTGCCGAGCGCAACTGAAATCGTTGCAATCTTGGGTGCACGGGATCGGTTGGTTGGCCGCTCGCACGAATGCGACTTTCCGCCAAACGTGACGTCCTTACCGGTCTGCACCGCGGCGCGGCTGGACGCGACCGCATCGAGCCGCGACATTGACCGCGCCGTCAAACACGCGCTTAAAGATGCCCTCGCGGTATACGACGTATTCGAGGATCAACTGCAGGCGCTATCACCGAAAATCGTCGTGACGCAGGATCAATGCGACGTGTGTGCCGTTCCTCTCGCAGACGTGGAGACTGCCGTTTCGTCTCTTACCGGCCAAGCGGTGGAGATCGTCACACTGCATCCGAGCGACCTTGACGCCGTCTACGACGATATTCGGCGCGTCGGCACTGCAATTGGCGCTCCCGCAGCGGCGACCGCCGTTGTTGCTGACATGACACAGCGCTGCCAAGCCATCTCAACGAAGGCCGAAACCCTGGATGCGCCGTCCGTCGCCTGTATCGAATGGACGGACCCGCTCATGGCGGCGGGCAACTGGGTGCCGGAACTCGTCAGTCTCGCGGGCGGGCGCGACGTATTTGGCATTCCTGGGAAGCATGCCCCATGGATTACTTGGGAAGGCTTACGAAACGCCGACCCCGATATCATCGTCTTCATGCCATGCGGTTTTGGCCTGACGCGGTGCCGAGAAGAAGCCAAGATAGTGGCGGAAGTTCCGGGCTGGAGGGACTTTTGCGCGGTCAAATCCGGCCGAGTCTACGTCACCGACGGTAATAGCTACTTCAATCGGCCGGGTCCGCGCCTCGTCGATTCTCTGGAAATCATGGCGGAGATACTTCACCCGGAAATATTCGCATTCGGCCACGAAACAGCGAAAGGCGGCAGTGGCTGGGCTAGGAGCCTGTCCAAGTAATGCTTACGGTCTGCACTGCGTTTTCAAGGGGTTGGGCTAGGATGGTGTCGCGTGGCGATGCCGGGGGGCATCGCAAGCGGTACCGGACGACATCCCAGCCCCTTGAAAACGCAGCCCTTTGGGTCGACCAGAGAAATGCGCATGCCGCGTCGTGAGCGCTTGACGATACTTCCGGCATCGCCAGCGCACCCTCTCCTAACATGCACGCTTCTCTGGTCGATGCAGACCGTAAGCATTACTTGGACAGGCTCCTAGGTTTCGTGGTTGAACCCGCATAGCCCGTAGAACAGCACAAAGCACAGCCGGTAACCTTTACTCCATCATTCCCGGCCATATATCAAACGCGCAACCACCCTGAGGAGGCCGCCGGACCATGCCACGCCATATGCCCGATAAAGCATTCAAGAACCCGGACTTCGTCAACAGCCGGGACGGCCGCGTCATGCGCATCATGGCCGAATATCTCGAGCCGCAGAAACGCCTGCGCGATGCGGGGATCGAGGATACGATCGTGTTTTTCGGCTCAGCCCGCACTCCCGCGCTCGACGACGCGACAGGCGCCCTCGCCGCGCTGCGCGAAACGCCGGACACCCCGCCGGAAGTGATTGCACGCGCCGAACGCGGCGTCGAAATGGCCAAATACTACGAAGCAGCCCGCGAGCTTTCCTACAAGTTAACGGAATGGGCTGCGGAATTAGCGCGGGCCCAAGGCGACAGCGGACACCGGTTTTCGGTCGTTACCGGCGGCGGCCCCGGGATCATGGAGGCGGCGAATCGCGGCGCCGCGGAAGCCGGCGGCAGCACCATCGGCATGAACATTTCCCTGCCCTTCGAGCAATACCCGAACGAGTACATATCCGATGGCCTCGCCTTTGAATTCCACTACTTCTTCATGCGGAAGTTCTGGCTGGTTTATCTCGCCAAAGCCGCCGTTGTCATGCCGGGCGGGTTCGGCACCCTGGACGAATTCATGGAAGTTCTGACTCTGGTCCAAACCGAGAAGATTCGCCGTGATCTCCCGATCATCCTGTTCGGCTCGGAATATTGGAGAAACATCGTGGAGTTCGAACCGATGGCCGAGTTCGGCACGATAGACTTAACGGATTTGGACCTGTTCCACATTACGGACTCTGTAGACGATGCATTCGAATGGCTGAAAGATCAACTGTCCGGGTGGGCGGTGGACAACCCGGGCGCGGGCCTTACGACCGATGTAGAGATCGTCGGAAAGCCGGACCGCTAACACGGATCTCAAGACAAGGCACGATAACGCGATGGCGGATGTTCGACGATTAACAGCATCGGATGCGGAAATCTATCGGGAGATCCGGCTGGAAGGGCTTGATCGCCACCCCGAGGCGTTTGGTGCGTCTTTCGATACAGAAGCAACCGAGGACATTGCGTTCTTCGCCGGCCGATTAACGGGCAGCACCGTGTTTGGCGGTTTCGACGGGCAAGCGCTGCTGGGCGTTGCGGGATGTTTCACGACAACGCAGGAGAAAGAGCGCCACAAGGCCACCTTGTTCGGCATGTATGTCCGCGAAGCGGCGCGGGGCAAGGGGCTTGGAAAACTGCTTGTCGAGGCGGTGCTGAAAGAAGCCGGCAACCACGCCGAAATCATTCGGCTGACCGTCGTTACCACGAACGCGGCCGCGCGCGATTTATATGAACGCTGCGGCTTCGAGTGTTATGGCATCGAACCAAAGTCCCTGAAAGTCGCCGGCCGGTATTACGATGAAGCCCTGATGTATAAGCACCTGCGCGGCTAACCGGCAATGGCAAGGTGACCGTTTGAATCCATGCCGAGGGCTGTTCCCCACGGAACCCCGCCTATCACCCTTGGGCTTGGCCCACTGTTGTCCGGTTTAATTCAGTGGACGGTTTGCATGGCATTGATTCTACTGGTGACCAATCGTTTGGCGACGTTTTGGACACGGGAAAGGATCAACACCATGCGGCATGAGAATAGCGTATTTCATGATCTGATGAAGCGTGTTCCTTGGGATCGTTTTGCGGCTTTGGTGGAACGGCATGAAGCCGACAAACACGTTCGCCGCCTGAGCACGAAGGACCAGTTCATCGCCCTGCTATATGCTCAGCTTTCCGGTGCGGTGAGCTTGCGCGAGATCGTCGGCGGTCTACAGAGCCATCGTGCCCGGCTCTATCATGTCGGCGGTCGCCTTGTGACGCGTTCGACGCTGGCCGATGCGAACGCGACGCGGCCGAGCGCGGTGTTCTCGGAGCTGTTCACGGCGTTGGTTGGGCGCGCCGGGCGCGGGTTGCGGCGGACGCTTGGCGAGGCGACCTACCTGATCGATGCCAGTCCGCTTGCCTTGAGTGGCCGGGGATCGCAGTGGGCGTATTTTTCGGCCAGGGCCTGTGGCGCGAAACTGCATGTGGTTTACGATGCGGGCGCCGAACACCCGGTCTACGCGGCGGTGACGCCGGCAAAGACCGCCGATATCAAGGTGGCGCAGGAGATGCCGATCGAGGCGGGCGCGACCTATGTCTTTGATCTGGCTTACTACGATTACGCCTGGTGGGCGAAGCTCGACGCCGCGGGTTGCCGCATTGTCACCCGTTTCAAGTCGCACACGCCGCTAACAGAGGCCACCGATCGGGCGGTGCCCGAGGGCGAAGACATCTTGTCCGACCGGGTCGGCCTGCTGCCCAAACGGCAAAGGATGAGCCGCAAAAACCCCTTCTCCAAGCCCGTGCGCGAAGTCACGGTGCGGATCGATACCGGCAAGACCCTCCGGATCCTGTCCAACGATCTGGACGCCTCGGCCCGGCAAATCGCCGACCTCTATAAGCGCCGCTGGGCGATCGAGCTGTTCTTTCGCTGGGTCAAACAGAACCTCAAAATCCGGCACTTCCTCGGCCGGTCCGAGAATGCCGTGCGCATTCAGATCACCGTTGCCCTGATCGCCTATCTCTTGCTTCACCTCGCAAAAGCCGATCAGAAAACCGTCAAATCCCCGCTCGCATTCGCTCGCCTCGTCCGAACAAACCTCATGCATCGAAAGCGCATTGACCGTCTGCTCGAACCTGAACCAAACACACCTCAATGCCAAAATCAGTTGGCCTTCATATGTTAGAGAAATTAAACCGGACAACAGTGGGCTTGGCCCGAGGGTCCATACTTCAACGAGGACGCTTGCCATCGGCATGGATACTCGGGTCAAGCCCGAATATGACGGAGGGGGAAAGAACGGCATCACCGGCATCGAACGCTCCTCTGACACCCCCAACTTGGCTCAACCCGTCATCCTCAGCACAGATACCGTCATCCTCGACTTGATCGAGGATCCAGTCCGCCGTTCGAAAGGCCACCGTCCCGTTAATACCAAGGAGCGGACCATACGAGCGGCTGTGTGGTTTCATCGTTGTATGGATCCTCGATCAAGTCGAGGATGACGGCGTTGGTGTGTCGGGGATGACGGCGTTGGCTGGTTGGGACGGCGTTGGTTGGTGCTGAGCGAGCCGCGTCCCCTACGCTTGTGCCGCGGACGGCGATATCACACTACCTTTATGCGATGGCGTCCATGATGGCGCGGGGCTTCAAGTAATCGCCCTACCCGTTGTTTTCAGCTGCATATCCGGCTTCGGAACAATAAATATAAAATTTTATCTAAATAAAATTGAAATTAAAGTAAGTATTTCTTTAATTTTACAAGTAATTCGAAACGATAATTCTTGTAACTGTCGTAGAATTTGCTATTATTTGAATGTCATTTCTTCCTGACATACGAGATGATTTGAGTATGACCTCTGTACGAGGCTCCCTCTAAGTCCCCCCGGCTCTTACTTCCTATCCCCCTCCCTCCCTCTCCTCGCAGCCGGGGGGATTTTTTTTGCTACATCGCGCTAATACCGCCATCGATGACCAGTTCCGCGCCTGTCGTGAAACTCGACTCGTCGGAGGCCAGATAGAGTATGGCGTAGGCGACTTCCAAAGGCTGACCGACGCGGCCGAGCGGGATTTGGCGCGCGAACTTGCCTAGCGCGACCTCGGCACCGAATTTCTCCTTGTGCCGGTCCAGAATTGGTGTGTCGATGAAAGCAGGGTGAATCGAGTTGCTTCGGATGTTGTAGCCCTTGCGCGCGCAATGCAGCGCGACCGACTTGCTCAAATGACGCACAGCTGCCTTGGAGGAATTATAGGCGGCCATATTGGCGCCCGCGACGATGCCGGCGACTGATGAGATAGTCACGATCGATCCGCCACCGCTTTTCGCCATCTCTGGTATCGCATGCTTGCAGCCCAAGAAGACGGAATCGAGATTGATTGCGTGGACGCGTTGCCACTCCTCCAGTTCGATATCCTCGACCGTCTTGGTGAGGCCGATCCCCGCGCTATTAAGCAAAATATGGAGCCCGCCGAAAGCATCGACCGTCTGCCGGATGGCATCGATCCATTGATCTTCCCGGGTCACATCATGCCGTAGGAATATCGCCGCATCGCCGATCTCCTCTGCAACCGCCCGGCCGCCTTCTTCGTTTATGTCCGTAACCACCACCCGCGCGCCTTCGCGCGCAAACAACAATGCCGACTCTTTCCCCAATCCCGATGCCCCGCCGGTAACCAACGCGACCTTACCTGCAACTCGATCCACCATGCCGTACTCCTTTCGATGCCAGTGTCTTGCCTGACAGGATACGTTGCAAGGGAGTACGGAGAAACTGACGTTGAGATTAAATTAAGGAAGTCGTCGCAAATGATTGGCGTCTGAATACTTTCGCTTTATGCTGCCGATAACGTGGGAGACGAATATGCGGTATGGATTTATTGCTTGTTTGCTGATGCTTGGTGGTTGCGGAGGCCTCGAAGCCTATGACAGCGCACGCAGCCTGTCGGAGACCATTCACTTCCTTGAGAAGCATAACGGCTTGATGAGCAAGGAAGCCGTCGGGGACAATCCTTACGATAACGATCCGGATTACAGGACAGCGTATTGTAAGATCGGTGATATTCAGCACTGGTCGACCGTGACCGCATGCCTGAATTCGAACGGCAAGCCGCAAATCTAGAACCAGCCCAGCAAGCACCTCTTCGTGGCTCGCGCGGCCTGCGGCTGGCCGGTTGCGCTATTCTGAATTTTCAAGAACTCAGAGGAAGGTCCGAATGCGTCCTTTTGTGACTCTCTTGTTCCTCCTCAGCGGATGCGACGCAGTGGATGCCGTCGAAAACGCGCGCACGCCCTCGGAAGCAATTTACCTCCTGCGCCAGAGCGAGGATGAGAAACGCGTCAACCCGTACGATAACGACCCCAGATATCGCGCCGTTTACTGCTCGGTCGATGGGGTTGAGTTCCGATCCACCGTCAATGCCTGCAGCAAGGCAAACGGCGAAGCGCGGCTGACGAACCAGTAAAAATCAGCCGAGACGAAGCGTTATTTAGCCACCGCTAGAGGTTCCGGAATGGGTTCGCCGCAGGCCAGCTGCGGATCCCGTTGCGTCGACTCCCAACCCGGCATCTTTTTGAGCTGCGCACAATCGAGGCCGATAGCGCCCCGGATATCGGCGCTGGAAATGAAGGTTTCGCTGAATTCGGCTTCGGTAAAATCGACGCTTCGCAAGTCGGCGCCCGCAAAGATAACCCTTCGCAGCTTCGCGCCAACCAGATAGGCCCCCTTCAGGTTCGCGCGAAAGAAACTCACATTGGTCAACGTCGTGTCCGAGAGATCCGCGCCTTCAAGATTCGCCATATTGAAGTTCTTCAGCGCCTTTTCCTCGCCGCGGAGCGAAATACCGGTCAAGTCGGCGCCCCGCAGGTCGGCGCGCTCCAGGTCGCGCGACACCAGGTCCGCTTCCCGCAAATCGGCCTTGGCAAGGCTCAGGCCGCGGGTCAAAGGCCTTTGCTGCATCTGCACGATCTGTTGCGGCGCTTCCGACGGTTCGGTCGTCGTCGGTTCGGTGACCGAAACCGGCGCTGCCGGTGCGACCGCAATTTGCGTATCCGCTTCCCGTACCCATTCCGGCATTGCCGCCACGACAATCGGCTCCGCGACATCGGAAGCAAACCCGATCAATGTCGGTCCATGTTCGACCGAACGCTCCCATATAAACTTGACCGAAACGGTAACCAGAACGACCAGAACGACCCACAGCGACGCATACCGCCAGCCGCGGCGATGGGCGGCGGGCCGGTAGCGGATTTCGAGCCAGACCAGTACCGTCGTGACCAGTGCGGTCATCAGCAACAGCAGCGGCAAGTCCGCCAACCCACTCGCCTTCCATACGAAAATGAGCATGACCAGGGGCGCCAGCCAATAGAACAGGAACCCGGTGAGCAGCTGTGCGAACCGCCCCGGCATGTTGAAGACGAACGGCAAGGGCTGTGTGACCATTCCCGGCGGTATGTTGCGCCAGTAGGCGATAAAAATGTGCATGTAGATAACCAGCCCGATCAGAACGATCGGCCCGACGATCAAGAAGTTCGAGAAATCGATATCCGTGTTGGCAAAGGGCAGCTTTATCTTGTTGTTGTTCTCGACCAACAGCGCGTCCGGCGTCCCCAGGGTCAGGATGCAAAAGAAGCAGTAGCCGACGATGGTGAGCATGACGCGGCGGATCGTCTTCGACGCTTCGTCGTGCAGTTCCTGCCAGTTCGGTCTGTCTCCGACTTCCGACGGGTCCGGTGGCCACCACCAGCGGCGCGGCCATTTCGAGTCGTCGCTCAGACGACCGGCGATACGGCTTATAAGCGGCGCTTCGGTTGTCGCCGCGCTATCGCCCACCGTTTGGCGATCCGTGCCTTCAACCATCGACGCGCCCTCCGTCCCGGTTTATGCCGCCTTGCTCGAAATCACCTTCTGTCCGTTAACGGGATCATACCGTCAGTAAGATCTGATCGCTACACCACCTCATCCGCGCGCAAGGACGCGATTGCCTTTGCGTCATAGCCGAGTTCCGCCAGGATCGCATCGGTGTGCTCACCAATCCCCGGCGGCGGAACGTCCGCACTGGGCGTATCGACAGGCGATTGAAACCCGGCGCCAACCGTACGGACCCTTTCATCGAGCCCCTGTGGTGCTGGCAGATCGAGCAGCACATTGCGGTGCGCGAGCTGTGGTTGCGCGACGGCTTGCGGCACCGTCAGAATTTCCGAGGCCGGCGCGCCCACCTCGGCCAGCTTGGGCACCCAGTTCGCGGCAGTATCGGCCAGGAACAGCTCGTCGAGAATGGCGCGCAGCGCACTGTAGTTTTCCTTGCGCGCCGCATCGGTGGCAAAGCGCGGGTCTTCGATCAATCCTGGGCGGCCAAGCGCCGTGAACAGCCCCCGAACCTGATTATCGAGAAGGACTGCCGTTAGGATATATCCTTCCTTTGTCTTGAATTGCTCCGCCGTCGCCAGCCCCGTGATCGACGAATTGCCGTTCGTCGTCGGCACCGTTCCGGCATTCAAAAAGTTCGCGACCAGAGGACCGAGCTGCGTCAGCGCGCTATCGAGCATCGCCACGTCGAGGAATTGTCCCTCGCCGGTCACTTCCCGGCGGAACAGGGCGCTGGCAATCGCGTAGGCTGCGGTGATCCCGGTCGTCATGTCGACGACGGTGAAGCCGATCCGCGTCGGTCCGTTTTCGGGGAACCCGGTCGTCGACGTCATGCCGGAGGCTGCCTGAATGGCACTGTCGTACGCAGCAGCACCCGATCTCGGACCCTCCTGCCCGTAACCGGATATCGAACAGTAGACGATTGAGGGATTGATCGCCTTGATGGCCTCGTAACCGAATCCCAGGCGGTCAACGACACCCGCCTTGAAGTTCTGAATGAATACGTCGGAGTCTTTGACGAGCCGGTGCACGATCTCCGCGGCGCGTTCGTGCTTGAGGTCGAGCGTTATCGACCGCTTGCCCGCATTGACGCTCATAAACAGCGGCGCCATGCGTTTGTCCAGGAACGCGCCGGACGTCAGCATCCCACGTGCCTGATCGCCGGAACCGCGCACCTCCACCTTGATCACGTCGGCACCAAGCAGGGCGAGTTGCTGCGTCGCGAACGGTCCCGCAAGAACCTGGGAAAAATCCGCGACCCGAATATTCTCAAAAGCTTTCGCCATGCCTGCTCCAATATTTGAACTTCGATGCCTTGACACCCATCGCGGCTATAATGCGATATCGCAACGGTTCGGCAAACCGTCCGCTTCACCCGCGTAATAATACCAAGGATCGTTTTATGAGTTACCGCATCGGCGTCGATATCGGTGGCACCTTCACAGACTTCGCGCTGTATGGAGCGGACGGCGGCACAATGGCCATCCACAAACAATTGACCACACCGGACGATCCCTCCGTTGCCGTGCTCGAAGGGATCGGCGACCTGCTGTCCCGCAACGATGTTGCCATGGCGGCTGTGGACGAAGTCGCCCATGGCACGACACTGGTTACCAACGCCATCATCGAGCGGCGCGGTGCCGTCACCGGGATGCTGGTAACCAAGGGCTTCAGCGATATTCCCGACATGCGGCTGGAGCAACGCTACGACCTGTTCGATCTGCGGCTCGAGTTTCCAACTGCACTCGTCGACCGGCCGCGACGCCGCGAGATCGCGGAACGCATCCGCTTCGATGGCACCATCGCCGAAGCCGTCGACCTGGACGCAGCGCGCAAGGCGATCGGCGATCTGGTGGAAACGCATGGGATCGAAGCGCTGGCCGTCTGCTTTTTGCATGCCTATGCAAACCCGGCGCACGAGACAGCGGTCGCGGAAATGGCAAGACGTGACTTTCCCGATCTCTACGTGACCGCATCGGCGGACGTGGTGCCGTCGATGCGCGAGTACGAGCGCTGGACCACGGCTTGCATCAACGCCTACACGCAACCCATGTTCGACCGTTATCTCGGCCGGCTGGAAGGCGGGCTGTCGGAACTGGGGTTCACCGGCAAGCTGTACATCATGACATCGAGCGGCGGCGTGCTGGCCCCCGATGCCGCCCGGCAGTATCCCGTCCGCATGCTCGAATCCGGCCCCGCGGCAGGTGTCCTGATGTCCGCGCTGCACGGGCGCGCGATGGATCTGCCGGAACTGCTTTCCTTCGATATGGGCGGCACGACCGCGAAGGGCGCGCTGGTCCGGGGCGGCGCGCCGCTGCGCAAGTACGAGATGGAAGTCGCCCGGGTGCACGATTTCAAGCGCGGCAGCGGCCTGCCGGTCGTCACGCCGGCCATCGACATGATCGAAATCGGCGCCGGCGGCGGCTCGATTGCAGACATCGATGAGCGTGGGCTCCTGCGCGTCGGACCGCACAGCGCGGGCGCCGACCCCGGCCCCGCCTGCTACGGCGCCGGCGGCAGGAAGGCAACCCTGACCGACGCCAATCTGATCCTTGGCTATCTCGACCCCGATCATTTTCTCGGCGGTGACATGGCGCTGGACGTGAAGGCCGCAGAGCAGGCCATTCAGGATACGGTCGCGACGCCGCTGAGCCTCGACCTGCCCCGCGCCGCTTGGGGCATTCACGAAATCATCAACGAGGATGTTGCCCGCGCCTTTCGCATTCACGCCTCGGAGCGCGGTTTCGATTACCGGGATTCGAGCATGGTCGCGTTTGGTGGGTCGGGGCCGCTGCACGCTCTGGCCATCGCCCGCATCTTGAAGGTTCCCCGCGTGATCTTCCCCATCGGCGCTGGGGTGATGTCGGCATTGGGCTTGTTGGCGAACCCGCTGGCCTTCGAATTGAGCCGGTCGCGCATCGCCTTGCTCGACGATCTCGACCGGGAAGCCTTTGCGGCCACCTTCGCGACGCTGATCGACGATGCCACCGGCTTCCTACGGCGCGCCGATATCGCATCCGGCGATATCACCGTCCGGTGCATTGTCGACATGCGCTATTACGGACAAGGCCGGGAGATCGAAATCGTCCTACCGGATACCAATATCGCGGCACAGTTCGACGCACTGACCACATTGTTCGAAGCACGATACGCGGCGCTGTTTTCGGTCAGCACGCCGGGAGGGCCGCTGGAAATCGTCAACTGGAAGGTCGAGGCCACGGGACCCGATACAGGTCTGCAAAGCGGCTACAAAATGACGACCGCGGCTGCCGCGAAAAGCGACGCCCGGAAAGGCATACGCCGCGCCTATTTCAACACCGACGCTTACGATTGCCCCGTCTACGACCGTTACCAGCTCGACGCCGGTGTGACAATCGAAGGGCCGGCCATGGTCGAGGAGCGGGAATCGACCTGCGTCATCGGTCCCGGCGAAACGGCCAATGTAGATGCTGCCGGAAATCTGATCGCTGAGCTGGGAGTGAACTGATGCGGACGGAACCGTCGTCCACCCCCACCTTAATCCTCCCCCCTCAAGGAGGAGGAGAGCAACTTGTTAATCTGTTTTAGTTTTCCCTTCCCCCTTGAGGGGGGAAGGCTAGGAAGGGGGTGGACGACGGCTCCCCTGAAAAAGTTAGCAGGAGGACCCTAGTATGACGGAGCAGACATACGACGCAGTAAGCCTCGCCATCATGTGGGACCGCCTGATCTCGGTTACCGACGAGATCGTCTCGACCCTGGTACGCACGTCCTTTTCGACCATCGTGCGGGAAAGCTACGACCTGTCCGTCGTGCTGCTGGACGCCGATGGGCGATTGATGGCGCAAGGCTCCTACAGCGTGCCGGTCTTCATCGGCACGGCGCCGCGCACTCTGCGCTACATGCTGGACAAGTTTCCGCCGGAGACCCTGCGCCCCGGCGACGTGATTGCCACCAACGACCCCTGGATGGGGACCGGCCACATCTTCGATATCTCCGTCATGCGGCCGGTGTTTCGCGGCGACAGGCTTGTCGGCTACACGATGAGCATTACGCATCTGCCGGATATCGGCGGGCTCGGCTTCGGCGCTTCAGCCACGGAGATATTCCACGAAGGCCTGCGCCTGCCGATCTGCAAGCTCGCGAACGAAGGGGTGCTGGACCCTTTTATCCTGGAGCTGGTCGAAGTCAATGTGCGAGTGCCGGACCAGACAATCGGCGATCTGCTTGCCAACGTCACCTGCAACGAAGTCGGTGGCCGGCAGCTGCTCGACTTCATGGACGAATATGGTGTCGAGGATCTCGGTCCCCTTTCCGAGGCGATCCGTGCCCAGTCGGAGCGGGCGATGCGCGACAAGATCGCCGAGATCAAGAACGGCACTTACCGCCACGAAATCCAGATCGAAGGAGTCGAGGCGCCGATTACGCTTGCCTGCACCTTGGCGGTCGAGGATGAGGATATCCACGCCGACTTCACCGGCACCGGCGGCTGCGTGCGGCACGGCATCAACGTGCCGCTCTGCTACACCAATGCGATGACGCTCTATGCCATCAAGTGCCTGACCGCCGGCAACATCCCGAACAATGAAGGCTTCACCCGTCCGGTCACGGTCAGCGCGCCGGAAGGCTGCCTGCTCAACGCACAGCCGCCCTCGCCCACCGGCGGGCGGCACATCATCGGTCACTTTGTGCCGTCACTGATCTTCGGCGCGCTGGCCGACGCGGCACCGGACAAGGTGCAGGCGGATTGCGGCATGATGGATTTGATGACGATCCAGGGCACCGCCCCGAACGGCCGCGGCATCTCCACGATATATTTCTCCGCCGGCGGCTTCGGCGCCCTCTCCGGCCAGGACGGCCACGACACCGTGCCGGGCCCGTCCAACATGGCAGTCGTGCCAGTCGAAACGTGGGAGACCATCACCGGCATGACGGTGATGGAAAAGCGCTTCCTGCCCGATTCCGGCGGTCCCGGCGCAGCGCGTGGCGGTGTCGGCCAAGCCGTCGTCCTTCGCAATGACAGCGGCCATCCCATGACCGTCTTCTGCATGGCCAACCGCACGGAATTTCCACCGGTCGGCTATCACGGCGGGCAACCGGGCCAGATGCGCGAACATCAGATCAACGGCAAAACCGTGCACCCCAAGGGCAGCTATATCCTGCAGGACGGCGACACGATCACGTTGCAACAGGCCGGCGGCGGCGGGATCGGCGCCCCCAAGGACCGGCCGCGCGAGAAGGTGCTGGCGGACATCGAAGCCGGGTTTGTGACAAAAGAGGGTGCAGATCGGGATTATGGCGTCGAGATCTAATAGGGAAAAAGCGGGGCACTCAAGTGAATGACCAGAAAGAACTGGAGGGCGGCTGCGCCTGCGGCACGGTCCGCTATCGCATGACGTCAAAACCCCTGTTCGTGCATTGCTGCCACTGCCGCTGGTGCCAGCGCGAGTCGGGCGCGGCATTCGCCATTAATGCGATGATCGAGTCCGACCGCGTCGTGTTGCTGCAAGGCATGCCGGAAATTGTCGACACGCCATCGGAAAGCGGTAACGGACAAAAATTCGCCCGCTGCCCGGCTTGCAAAGTCGCACTGTGGAGTACCTATACCGGCGCGGGCGAACTGATCCGCTTCGTGCGTGCGGGCACGCTCGACGATCCCGACCGGGTACCGCCCGACATTCATATCTACACGGCGTCGAAACAGCCCTGGATCATCCTGCCCTCCAATGTTCCGGCGGTTGAGGAATACTATCGCCGCAGCCAGTATTGGCCGGAAGACAGCCTCGCGCGGCGCAAGGCGTGCTATGCCAAACACGGCGCAGGCTGAGCCTCTTTATCGTTTGAAAGGACAAAACCATGCAAGCCGTCCGCGTCGACCCGAACGCACCGGGCCATCTGAAACTGACCGATGCGCCCGATCCCGTGCCCCTGTCGAGCCAGGCGCTCGTCGATGTGAAGGCGATTTCGCTCAACCTCGGCGAAGTGAAGCGAGCGCGGCGCAGCGAACCGGGCACGCTACTCGGCTGGGACGTCGCCGGTGTCGTTGCGGAGAAAGCCGCAGATGGCTCCGGCCCCGCCGTCGGCACGCGCGTCGTCGGCGTCATGAATACCGGCGCCTGGGCGGAACGGGCCGCCATCGAAACCGCCTGGATGGCGCCCCTGCCAGATAGCGTCTCGTTCGAAGTGGCATCGACCTTGCCGGTCGCGGGACTGACGGCGCTGTACAGCCTGGAACAGGCGGGCCAGTTGCTCGGCCGGCGCGTGCTGGTGACGGGCGCGTCGGACGGCGTTGGGCTGTATGCGATCCGGCTCGCCAAACTGTCGGGGGCCACAGTCACGGCGTTGGTCCGGCGCGAGGAAGCCCGCGGCGTAGCCGAAGCGGCCGGTGCGGACCATGTCGTCGTCGGCGAAAACGGAAAGACCGCCGCCGCGCACGCGCCCTATCACTGCGTCTTGGATTCGGTCGGCGGTCCGGTGCTGGCCGATGCGCTCAAGATGGTCGCCCGCGGTGGCATCCTCGTCAGCTACGGCGTTTCCGCCGGCGAAGACGCGCTTATCAATGCCCGCGAATTCTTCATCACCGGGCGGAGCCGCTATTACGGGCTTTATCTCTTCACCGAGTTCGGCCGCAGGCCGGCCCGGGACGGCCTGCGCGTGCTCGCGGACCTCGTCGCCGACGGCAAGCTCGACGTGCATATCGAGGCACGCGCCGACCTTGCCGGATTGGGCGGTCTCGCGGAGCGGCTTTTCAATCGCGAGATTTCCGGTAAGGCCGTCGTACTTGTCGATTAAGTCTGCTTTGACTTAGCCTATACGGAACCACTATCGGGAGCACGCGATATGACAACCGAAATGACGACTCTCAAGCTGAAGAAACTGGCCGATTCGAGCCGCGTCGAATTCGGTCCTCTGGCGCATTACAATCCGCTCATTGCGGATGGCGACACGCCGGTGCGCACGGGCATCCAGACCTCAGCCCCCGGCTACGTCGCGCCGATGCATTGGCATCCCTACATCGAAATCCTGTTCATCATCGAAGGCGAGATGGAAGCCTGGCTCGAAGGCGGCGAGAACGATCCGGTCCGCCTCGGACCCGGCGATTCCGTGGCGCTGCCCGCGAACGTGCCGCATTCCTTCCGCACGGTCGGCGATAAGACGATGCGGCTGCTCGGCATCCATTCAAGCTCGGACCGGACTGTAAATTATCTCGACCGGGAAACGGATGCAGACGGTTATCCGATCCTCTACGCGGAGACGAAGCCGCAGGCGCAGGCAAGCTGACGGCCAGCTTGCTTAACGCCGAACAGCGCGCGTTTTTGCAATCGCAGCGCACCGCTACACTTGCGACCGCGGATGCGGCAGGCGCGCCCCATGTGCTCCCGGTTTGCTTTCTCGCCGAAGCGGCTACCGTCTACATCGCCATCGACGAGAAACCGAAGCGTGTCGCCGGACGCAATCTCAAGCGGTTGCGCAACATCGCCGAAAACCCGCAGGTCGCGTTGGTCGCCGATCATTACGACGATGCCGATTGGTCCAGGCTCGGCTGGGTCATGGTGCGGGGCCGCGCCGAGATCCTCGAAAACGGACCGGAACACACGCGCGCGCAACAGGGACTGAAAGCGCGCTATTCGCAATACGCGGAAATGGCGTTGGAGCGTCTCCCGGTCATCGCCATTCGCATCGAACGAGTCACCAGTTGGGGCGATCTCAAGAGCACAATCAGTTGATTGGCCATCGCTCGAACCCGTCCGATAAGCTGCGGCAACGAAACCGCATTGCAGGGAGCATAGATATGCGCAAGGGATTGCTTACCACCATCGCCGCCGCCGCGCTGCTGACGATACCGTTGGGCGCACAGGCTCAGATGGACGATGTGAAAATCAAAGCCCAGAAGCTGACCGATGGCATTCATATGCTACGGGGCAAGGGCGGCAATATCGGCGTGCTGACCGGCCCGGACGGCACCTTCATGATCGACGACCAGTTCGCACCGCTGACGGACAAGATCCTGGCCGCGATCAAGGAAATCGGTGGCGACGTGCCGCGCTTCATGATCAACACGCATTACCATCACGATCATACCGGCGGAAACGAAAACCTCGGCAATAAGGGCGTTATCATCGTCAGCCATGACAATGTCCGCAAGAAACTGGTCAACGGGGCCACGATCAAGGCCTTCAACAAGGTCATCCCACCCGCGGCAAAAGCCGCCGTACCGGTCATCACGTTTGCCGAGGAAATGACGTTTCATCTGAACGGCGAAACCCTACACGTCTTCCATAGCAGCAACGCGCACACCGACGGCGACAGCATCATCCATTTCAAGAAGGCCAATGTGATCCACGCCGGCGACACCTTCTTCAACGGTTTCTATCCGTTTATCGACACCGGCGCCGGCGGCACGGTGCAGGGCGTTATCGCGGCCGTCGACAAGATGCTGGCGCTGGCCGACGACAATACGAAGATTATTCCGGGACACGGTCCGTTGGCGGACAAGGCCGCGCTTGTCGCGTACCGCACTATGCTGATGACGGCACAGACCCGGCTGAGCAGCTTAAAATCGTCCGGGAAGTCCGCCGCCGACGCGGTCGCCGCGAAACCGCTCTCGGATCTAGAGACCACGTGGGGCAAGGGTTTCCTGCCGACCGACAAGTGGATCACGATCGTCTACGACGGCGTCTAAACCCAGTTTTTCGGACCCCACAAACCAAAACCGCCTCGGCGTGAGCCGGGACGGTCTGCGTTGCGTCGCTACCTTATTTTCATCACGCCGCAACCGTTGCCATTATTTATAACGGCCGATTGTTATCAAATTATCGACCATGAAATTTATTTTTTGCCGCCCGCGCGAGACACGATGAAGTCCCAGCGCGCAGCGACCGTCGCGGGCGCCGCCATAGCGTGATCGTCGTCGAGCCATTGTACGGTATAATCGGCCTCAAGCTTTCTGAAACAGGCATGCGACGCGTCGTCCATCCAATCGTCGGCCTTACCGACCTGTATCAGGCACCGGTCGTTATCGATTTTCTCCAGGCAGGTGTCCATGTCGAAGGGCCGCAGTTCCGCAATACGGGCCAGCTCCGCCGGGCCGTCGAGCCTTTCACGGAACTTTCTGGCCGATGCCAGTTCGCTGTGCGCCCGGTAATCGCTCAGTGCGGGAATCACCCCAGGGAACACCAATCCATCGAAGCTGCCGTCCCGCGCCGCCGCGTAGGCGAGCAGGCTACCGCCATGGTTTCGCCCAATACCGAAGACGCGAATACCGGGCGTCGCCTCCCGAATCTGGGTGATCTCTTCGGCAATTGTATCGGCAACGGCATTGAAATAGGGCGGTCGGGAATCGATCGGGTGCCCCTTTACCGGCGCCAAGACGAGCGCATGCGCCGTCGCGTCTCGCTCCCGCGCGGCGGCCTCGTCTTCCGGAAACGGCAATGCGTCGGCGCCGGGCACTAGAATGACATGGATCGCTGTACTGGGCATTACCTTCGACTCCCACACTCACCGCCGTCCACCCCCACCCTAGCCCTCCCCCATCGAGGGGGAGGGGAAATGTGGTGAAACTCACAATGATATAATCCCTTCCCCCCTTGCGGGGGAAGGCTAGGATGGGGGGTGCTTTGCCACCAAAGCTTCTTTGAGAGAATATGACATGATGCAGCGAAACAACTTCCTGGACGTAATCTATACCCATACGGAGGGGGAGCCGACCTGCATCATTCATAGCGGCATCCCCTACCCGCACGGGCTCGACATTCTCGGCAAGCGCCAGTTCCTGATCGACAATTTTGACCACGTCCGAACCGCGCTGATGCAGGAACCGCGCGGCCACAACGACATGTTCGGCGTTTTCCTAACACCGCCGTCGCAACCGGACATGGACGCCGGCATGCTGTGGATCGACGGCGAACGGTTCGTCGAGATGTGCGGCCACGGCACCATCGCGCTCGCCATGGTGATGGCGTCACACGGTATGATGCGAAAGGTCGAAGAGCCCTCGACCTGGATCAACTTCGAGACCCCGGCCGGCCCTGTGAAGGCCGAAGTCCATAGCGAAAACGGTGCGGCGCAGTGGACCCGGTTCCAGAACGTGCCCGCCTTCGTGTTCGCCCAGGACGTACCCATCGAACTGCCCGGCTACGGCGCGCTGACGGCGGACATCTCCTTCGGCGGCAACTTCTTCGCCGTCGTCAGATGGCCGGATACGGAACGGCCCATCGGCCTGGAGAACGGCAAGCTGCTCTCAGAAATGGGCCTGCTGGTCAAGGAGCAGATCAACGCCAAGATGAACGTCCAGCACCCGGTCGAGAAACATATCCAGGGCCTGCATTTCTGCACTTTCTGGCAGGACGGCGACCGGCCCGACAGCCTGTACAGGAACGTGCATGTCTTCAGCGACGGCAAGCTCGACCGCTCACCCGGCGGCACCGGCACCAGCATGATGATGGCGACCTTCGAAGCACGCGGAAAGATGAAGATGGGCGAGACGATCAAGTCCGAAGGGCTGCTCGGCAGCGGCCAGTTCGAAGGCTGCCTGATCGGCGAAACGACCATCGGCAACCACCGCGCCGTCATTCCCACGGTGAAGGGCACCGCGAAAATCACCGGCTACGCGAAGTGGCTGCTCGATCCCGATGACCCCGTGGGACAGGGGTTCGTTATTCGCTGAACCACCGATCCAACGAGAGAACATCATGAGCAAAGGCAAGAAACACCACTACGAAATCAGTATGGTCTGGACCGGCGCGACAGAAGGCCCGGCGAAGGATTATCACACCTATTCGCGGGAGCATCGTTTCGAAGCGCCCGGCAAGCCGCCTCTTATCGGTTCGGCCGACCCGGCCTTCCGGGGCGATGCCGGCCAATACAATCCGGAAGAACTGTTGCTCGCCGCCCTATCCGGTTGCCACATGCTTTGGTATCTGCATCTCTGTACGGCGAAGAAAATCACCGTCGTAAGCTACGAAGACCACGTCGAGGGCATGATGACGGAGGAACCCCGGGCCGGACGCTTCGTCGAAGCGACGATCAAGCCGACGGTCACCATCGCAGCAGGGGACGATGTGGCACTGGCGGTAGAGCTGCACGAACGGGCGCACAGTGAGTGCTTCATTGCCAATTCGGTCAATTTCCCGATCCACTGCGAACCGACGATTCAGACTCAGGATTGATTCACCTTCTTATGCCCCGCGACGGCGGACTAACTCGCGGTGCAGAATGTAGAGCCCGCTCAGAATGAGGATCACCGTGCCCGCCACGACCCATTGATCGGGCAGATCGTCCCAGAAGATGTACCCAAGTCCGCCGGCCCAGAGGATCGACGAATAGCGGAAGGGCGCGACGAGGCCTGCTTCGGCCATGCGGAAGGTCTCTACCATGCAATAATGGCCACAGCCGGTGATCAACCCGCCGACCGCGATCAGGGCAAAATCTTCGGTGCTCGGCAGCTTCCAGGTACCGGCGACAACGGTACACAGGCCCGCGAGGCCGACCGCGGCCGTCGTCGTCACCAGAATGCCATTGGCGGTTTCCCGCGCGTTCGTCATGCGCCGCGTAAACAGATCGCGCGTGGCATCCATCAACGCCGTCCCAAGCGGCAGCAGTGCCGCCAGCCGCCATAGATCGCCGCCGGGTCGGATAATGACCAGGACTCCGATGAAACCGACCACAACCGCCGCCCAGCGCCGGATTCCGACATGCTCCCCCAGGACCGGTGTTGCCAGGGCGGTGAGGAACAGCGGTGCGACGAAGGTGATCGCGATCACGTCGGCCAAGGGTAGGAGCCGCACCGCATTCATGAACAGGAAGGCGGAGCATACGACACAGGATGCCCGCAGGAGATGGACCTTGGGGTTACCGATCCGGGCGGAGTGACCCCCCCCCGGCACGCCAGATGAAGAAACCAATCGCCACGAAGATGAAAGCCGAACGCATGAACAGGACTTGGCCTGCCGGGTAGCCCGCCGACAGCAATTTCAGGATCGCGTTGTTCAGGCTCATGAAGAAACTGCCGGCGAGCATGAACATGATCCCATACAGCGGCGCGTTCGCCGTCGCCCGGTCCGACTGCATCAATTCGAACCGCCGCGCTGCCGCATCATTTCCCGGCGCAGGATGTACAAACCACTGGCCACCAAAATCACGGTCCCCGCAATCACCCAGGTATCCGGCAGATCCCCCCAGAACAAATACCCCATCGCAACGGCATACAAGATGCTGGAATATTTGAACGGCGCGACGAGACCGGCTTCCGCATGGCGAAAGGTCTCGATCATGCAGTAATGTCCGAAGCCACTGACCATGCCGCCCATGGCGATCAAGGCGAAATCCTTGGGAGTCGGGACAATCCAGCCCAACGGCAAGGTCATCAGGCCGGAGAGGGCCACAGCCGCCGTCGTTGTTACCAGAATCGAGTTCGACGTTTCCCGCGGCGCGATACGCCGCGTGATCAAGTCGCGCATCGCCGCGGCAAAGGCCGAGCCTAGTGGCAAAAGTACGGCCAGGCGCACCACATCGCCGGTCGGCCGCGTGATGATCAGGACACCGATGAAGCCAACGAGGACTGCCGACCAGCGCCGCCATCCGACAAATTCGCCCAGTACCGGCGTCGCAAGCATGGTGATGAAGAGCGGTCCCGCAAAGGAAATGGCAGTGGCATCCGCAAGCGGCAGATACTTCACGCCGGTGACGAACATGAAAGCAGACGCAATCGTGAAGGCAGCGCGGAGTACGTGACCCTGAAAGCTCTCGACACGCGCAGATTTGAAGCCGCCTTCGCGCCAAATAAAATAAGCGATAGGGATGAAGATGAAACTACCGCGCATGAACAGAATCTGGCCCGCGGGGTAGCCCGCTGACATCCATTTCAGAACCGCGTTGTTCAGGCTCATGAAGAACGTGCCTGCGAGCATGAACAATATGCCGCGCAGAGCAGCGGAAGAAGAATCAGGCACGTTTGGCGGCATGCGCTAGGCGCGCAGATTTCTGATGGGCTTCGTCACCGTATCGCTGCCACCGGACCAGAGCGGCAGATACGTCATCTTTATGCCGGGGCCGCCCGTAACAATGGGATGGATATCCGCCGGCGCACGGGCCAGGGGCCGGCCGTCAAGGTCGCCAACGCCTTCATACGGAAAGGGCCGGCGCATTTCGTATAGGTAGGTCTGCACCCGAGTGAGATCCCAGCCATGGTTGGCGAGAGTGTCCGCCATCTCCGGCGATATCAGGAAGACCTGTTCGCCGCGTTCCGGCTTCCGCGTGGCGCTGGTTACGTCAATCGCCGCATTCATGGCGGCGGCAACGGGCTGCAGGACTAGTTCGGGCCCGTCGCGCTCCGCGGCCGGCAGGACTTCGTCCGTGCCAGACACGCCCAGCACCGTGACGGCACTCTCTCCAGCGTCTAGGCCGCGCCGAACGTGCAAAGGCGGAAAGCCAACATGGTCGCCTTCAGCAAAACAGAACGTGTATTTGCCCGGCTGTCCCATCGTCGCCATATCGGCGATCCCGGCGCGCGCGCCGCCAACATTGCGCATCACGAGACTGACCGCCCGGCCAATGCAGGCGTTCGCGCGATTGCCGGGGCCGAGACAATTGCTACCGGCGTTGAGGCCGAGCTGCTGGACAATCGGCCCATGCACACAGACCGCCACCGCTGGTGTCCCCGTCGTGCTCAGAACGCCGAGCAGATTGAATTGCGGTTCGATACAGGCTTCAGCCGCCGTCAATACGACCGGCAGTTCTTCCGGTCGGCAACCGGCGAGAACGCAATTGTAGGCGACGGCCTTCAGGGTGAGTTCGCCCATTAGAGGCATGACATGGCCGAAAGACTGATCGGGTGCGCCACGTCCGTCCAGCATCGCGCTCAGCCGGTCCAGCGTCGGCGGCACCAGCGGCAGCCCATCGCTCAGCTCCACCCCTTCGAGCGCCGCCTGGCACTCTTCCCAGGACAGCGACCCGTCGAAGAGCGGCATATCATGCGGATCGGGCATCAGAGGTTTGCGACGCGGACGGAACAGTCTTCGGTGGAACCGAAAGTCGGAATATAGGCCGAGTGCTTGCCAGGCCCGCCGGCGACCAGGACCTGAATGCGGTCGGGCGATGGGGTCAGGTAGAACTTGCCGTTCATCACATTGCTTTCCCGATCGACCGTGTAGCTGCGCCGTTTCTCTTCCGGTACGCGGTCCACATCGATTGCGGAGGCTTCGTAAATCTTCTCCTGGATGTCCACAATCGACAACCCGTCGCGGTGGATCGTCTGCGCATGCTCCGGGCCGAGCGCCACGATGTAGGGACCGTGACCGTGGAGAATATTGGCGCCAGTCTGAGAAATGGTCCCGGCAATGGTCGTGAGGATGCCGTCGGCGGTCGTGCTGGCATGGTCGTTGATGTTGTGCGGCGGCTCGCAAGACATAACTGTCACGACGCTGTCACCGGCCTCGAAGCCGCGACGTACGTGATAGGGCTCCCAAGGGCTCTCCTCCTCGTTCTCGCCGAAGCAGAATGTGAATTTGGCCGGCGAGCCCTGCGTCGCACGGTCCATCTCGCCCGGTTTGCCGCCCCCGATATTCAAAAGCGTGAGCTGCAACGCCCGGCCAATCGTGGCGTTCGCGCGATGCCCCTGGCCGAAACAGTTGCTGCCGCTATTGATATCGAGCGAGCGCCGCAGCGGCCCGTTGACGATCAGCGTGGGAGCGCAGGGATGGGTCGTCGCGAGAGTCCCGTGCAGGTTATAGGCGGGATTGAGAACGGCCCGGACAGCGGAAACGACGACCGGAAAATATTCCGCGCGGCATCCGGCCATGACCGCATTCGCCGCAATCCCGCGCAAAGTCGGCACAAGGCGGCGCGGCGACATCGGCGGAAACGGCTCATTGTCGCCGCGGCAAGTCTCAACAAAGCGCTCAACCGCGTCCTCCGTCGGCATGACGAGCGGAAGACCATCGCTCCAGCCCTGCTCGATGGCATAGTCGTTCCATTGTCCGGGATCGAAATCGCCAATGTCGAGGAACTCGCCGTCAGACATGCGCAACCCGCACCGAGCAGGCTTCGGTGAAACCGAAGGTCGGAATATAGGCGGAGTGCTTGCCGGGGCCGCCCGCGACCAGCACCTGGATGTCTTCCGGCGAGCGGGTCAGATAGTAGTGGTCGTCGACCGGTTCCTGCTCGCGGTCCTGCTCGTAGTTCGTCCGGTTCTCCGCCGATACGCGGGAAATGTGCACAGCGGACGCTTCGTAGAGCTTCTGCTGGATGTCCGGCACCGTCCAGGCGTCGCGATGGACCGTCTGCGCGTGCTCCGGCCCGAACACGACCGTATAGGGCGCCGTTCCGTAGATGACATTGGCACCGGTCTGCGAGATCGTGCCCGCAATCGTCATCAAAATGCCTTCGCCCGTCGTGCTGGCGTGATCGTTGACGTTATGCGGCGGCTCGCAGGGCAGTACCGTGACAACGCTGTCGTTCGCGTCGAAACCGCGGCGCACATGATAGGGCTCCCACGGGCTCTCCTCTTCGTTCTCGCCAAAGCAGAAGGCGTATTTCGCCGGCGACCCTTGCGTTGAGCGATCCATCTCGCCCGGTTTCGCACCGCCGACATTCAGCAAGGTCAATTGCACCGCGCGGCCAATGGTGGCGTTGGCGCGATGCCCCTGACCGAAACAGTTGCTGCCGCAATTGATATCCAATTGTTTTCGGATTGGACCATTGAGGATCACGCCTGGCGCGCAGGGATGCGTCGTCGCCAAGGTGCCGTGCAGATTGTAGTCCGGATTGAGCAAGGCCCTCACCGTCGAGACGACGACCGGAAAGTATTCCGCCTTGCATCCCGCCATAACCGCGTTCGCCGCGATGCTGTCCAATGTCGGGATGACCCGGCGCGGCGGCATCGGTGGAAAGGGCTCGTTGTCGCCGCGGCAGGTTTCGACGAAGCGCGCGACCGCATCCTCCGTCGGCGCCAGCAAGGGCATGCCGTCGCTCCAGCCCTGGTCGATGGCATAATCGTTCCACTGCGCGGGATCGAGATCGCCGACCTCGATCACCTCGCTTTCAGTCACATCAGTCATAATACTCCTTAAGCGCCGACAGCCTGCTTCAGTTCACCGGACGCCACGCCGATCCGTTCCGCCAACTCTTCGGCATTCAGCCCGCCGATGGGATGTTTGACGATCAGCAGTTTCGGATCCGCCTTACGCGCCTTGGCTTGCGCCCGCACCAGTGGCAGGAAGGTTTCGGTAATAACGATGTAGGTTTCGACGCCGCGTTTTTCGAGTTCGATACTGTCATGGAAACTCCACGACGAGCACGACCCTCAATCCGCCAGAGCGAGTATCGCCCCTTTGTATTTTCCGGCGACCTGCTCGATCAGTTCCGGCGGTGCGGGTTGCGCCGCGCTGTCCTTGAACAGGTAATCAATATTGTCGGTCGCGCGGAACGCGCCCATCTGGTCGCGCACGCCCTCAAGCAGTTCACGCGCGTTCGGTTTCGAGTTCGAGATAATGGCGATCGGGTCGCTGCCCCAATCGGCGGTACCGGCAATTACCGGCTCGCTGCTGTTGTCGGCCGCTTCCGGCAAGCCGAACGATGGATTGACGATACGCATTCTGGTCTCCTTTTGCGAAGACCCACAGCCTAGTACTCTCTGCCGGAAAGAGGCAATACGTATCAGGGAGGAACCGGCATGCGTCTCAAAGATAAGGTCGCCATCATCATCGGTGCGGGTCAGGCGCCAGGCGCCAGCGAGGCAATCGGCAATGGCCGCGCCACGGCGCTGCTTTTCGCCCGCGAAGGCGCCAAGGTCTTCTGCGTCGACCGCAATCTCGATTCGGCACAGGAGACCGCCAACCTCATCGGCAAAGAGAGCGGCGAAGCGGCCGCAACCGCCGCCGACGTGACGGACGAAGACGCTATCGCCGCGGCGATCAGAGGCTGCGCCGACACATGGGGCCGAGTCGACATTCTGCACAACAATGTCGGCATCAGCGTCGAAGGAGGAGACGCCCCCCTCGCCGACGTAACAACCCAGGCGTTCGACCGGATCATGGACGTGAACCTTCTCGGCACCATGCTGGCCTGCAAACACGTCCTGCCGATCATGCGAGAACAAAACGGCGGCACCATCGTCAACATTTCCTCCGCCTCGTCCTACTGGACGGGACACCCGACGGTCCTCTATCCGGCGTCGAAGATGGCGATGGTCAGCTTCACGCGTCAGATTGCCATTCAGAATGCGGACCGCGGCGTGCGGGCCAACGCCATCCTGCCCGGCCTGATGGATACGCCGATGGCGGTCGACCGCCGGGTCGAGGCGCTGGGCCGCACGCGCGAGGACATCGCCGCCGAGCGTGACGCTAAAGTTCCTCTGCTCGGCAAGATGGGCAACGGCTGGGACGTGGCCTACGCTGCGCTGTTCCTCGCTTCAGACGAGGCGCGGTTCATCACCGGGATCGAAATGCCGGTCGACGGCGGTTCACTCGCCCGGGTCGGCTAACCCTCTTCGACGAAACAGAGCGGCCAACGTCCGGTCGGCGCGAGCAAGCCGCCTGCGCAAAAAATCGCGGGTCCGATCCTGGTTATCGCTGTCATCCCGCCGCCAAACGGCAAGGGTCGCGAGGAAGACGGCCGTGAGACCCACTTCCTCGACCTGCCGCCGGCGGCCGCCAGCATCGAGCAACGCCGCCTCGCGCACCCACTGGATCGTGCGCGACAGGTTGAAGATCATCGGAACCCAATGGTGCGGATGCGACAGGTAGGTCTTCTCGCTCAGCATCTGGTGCGTGACCTCCCGATGTTTCGCCAACGCGTCGAACCAGCGCATGAGGACAAAGTGGAGCCTGTCGGCTGCCGGCCATTGTGCAAAATCATCAGGCGGTGGCGCCAGCATGGTCTGCCAGGCATGTACGAACCAGGCATCGGCAACCCCGTCGAGATCCCGGTAGTGAGTCTGCAATTCGGCAAGCGGAATACCAAGCTGCTCTGCCACGGCCCGTAGGCGCACAGCGCTCCACCCAACGGTCTCGGCAAGCTCAATCGCGGCATCGACGACGCGTTCTTTCAGATCGCTGCGTGAACTGGATTTTGGGCGTTGTCTCGTAGCGCGCTTCGCCATGGGCAGACCCTGCCTCGTTGCGCCTATGGAAACGAGTGTAGCCGAATTGCTGCCCGATGGTAAGCGGCGCTACTCAGCGCCTGCCGCGATCGCCGCCCGCCGCCGGTTCCCGGGTAGGAGTGCCGCCGCGCCGGCAGCCAACATCGCCGCCGAGCCAAATAGGATGAACAGAAATCCGAAATCGCCATCCTTATCGAACAGCCAGCCCGCCAGATGGACGGTCAGTCCACCGACACCAAGCGCCAACACGAACTTCGCACCATAGGCCAGTGCCCGCCAACGAAACGGCGTGTATCGAGCGACCAACATATTCTCCGCCGCCGCGAAGGCGAGCATGAAGCTCAATGTCAGCAGAACGGCGGTCAGCATTGTCACATCGCGCAGCGACACGATGACGAACAGCAACGGGACCTGCAGCAGCCAAAACACGATGTAAATCGCGCGCGCGGAATAGCGGTCCGCCATCCAGCCGCCCAATATGCTGCTGAACGACGCGAGACCGGAAACTACACCCACGAAGACGCCAATTTCGGTGTAACTTGCCGCCATTGCCGCACTGAGGCCCATTTCAAACAGTTTCGGCATGGTGTTGGTCAGCCCCGTATAGACGAACCCCGTGCAGGCCATCGTGACGGTGAGGACGATAAAGACCCGAACGAAGGCATCCGATTCCGGCGCCTCGGCCGGCGCGCGATCCGACGTGACTTCGCGAATCCAACCCGCACGCCATGCAGACAGCAGCGCCAACCCCGTTACGATCGACAGCACGCCTGGAATGATGAACGCGGCGCGCCACGTCACATAGTCGATCATCAAGCCGACGAAAACCGGCGCTATTGCACTGCCCGCATTCCCGAACACGCCGTTTATACCCAAGGTCATCCCCTGCTTTTTTGCCGATGCGACAATCCAGGCGATGCCGACCGGGTGATAGATCGAGGCGAACAGACCGATCAGGGTCAATCCGACGAAAAGCCCCTCCGGTCCTTCCGCCAAGCCGGTGACGATGGCACCGGCCCCCATACCAATGAAAAAGACCACCATCATGCCGATCTGGCTCCACCGGTCGCCCAGCCATCCCGCAGGCAAGGCCGCAACGCCGAACAGCACAAGCCCCAGGCTCGACAAACCCAGCAACTCGCCATAGGCCAGATCGAACACCTTCGGCAGATACAGCACCGCCGTGGCGTACAGGACGGTAAACATATGCGTGTAAGTGTGCCCGACATTCGAAAAGACGATCGCCGTCAGAGCCTGTCTCTGCTCGCTATGTTCGGTCATTGGTCGGGGCCCTTCGCAAGCTGCCACGCTCGGCAAAATGACAGGCAGAGCGGGTCAGTACAATTAAAAATATAATGGTACCAATAGGTTCCGCATACACCAGACCAATTTTCTGGTGACCGTTCTCAACCCAATGGGGAGGCGGCTTCAAAATAGGCCGCGACGTCGGGGCAAAAAGCGGCAACGACAAACAGTGAACCTGCACGCAACCGATTTACCAGCTTGTCCCACATGCCATCCAAGGGCAGCATAACGAAAATCGAACGTCGCACATGCGGCGTTAAGAAATCGGGGGGATAATGATTTACGATTATATCATCGTTGGCGGCGGTTCCGCCGGATCGGTGCTGGCGAACCGGCTGTCCGCGCGCAGCAGTAATACCGTGCTGGTGTGCGAAGCCGGCCAGGACACGCCGCATGGCAAGGTGCCGGCGGTCATCCTCGACAGCTATCCGGGTACCGCCTATCTCGACACGCGGTTCCATTGGACCGAACTTAAGGTCACGACACAAGTCGTCTCGCACAACAATCCCGACGAAAACCGCCCGCCCCTGCGCAAGTACGAGCAGGCCCGCGTTCTCGGCGGCGGCTCGTCGATCAACGGTCAGTTGGCCAATCGCGGCGCGCCAAGCGACTTCAACGAATGGGACTCGCGTGGCGCCAAGGGCTGGGGTTGGGATTCCGTGCTGCCCTATTTCAAGAAGGTCGAGCGCGATATGGATTTCGACGGCCCCTACCACGGCAAGGAAGGCCGAATCCCCGTACGGCGCATCTTTCCCGACCTGTGGAACGGCTACTCGAAAGCGGCCGGTGAAGCGTTCAAGGCATCGGGCTTCGAATACCTCCCCGACCAAAATGGCGAGTTCAAGGACGGCTATTTTCCGATCACCTCGTCCAACGCCTACGAACGCCGTGTGTCCGCAGCAATCGGCTATCTCGACCCCGGCACACGGTTGCGCAAGAATTTGATGATTTCCACAAACACGCAAGTCCAGGAGCTCTTGTTCGAAGGCACGAAGTGCGTCGGCGTCAAGGCGCTGGTCGACGGTAAACAAACCGAATTTCGCGCCAACGAGGTCATCGTTTCCTCCGGCGCGATCCATTCGCCCGCGCATCTGATGCGCGCCGGCATCGGGCCGGTCGGGCATCTGAAGGATATGGGGATCGAAGTTCGCGCGAACCTGCCGGGTGTCGGCCAGCGCCTGATGGACCACCCCTCGATCGCCTGCGCCTCGTTCATCAAGCCGGAAGCGCGGATCAATGAATATACGCGCCGTCACATTCAGGTCTCCCTTCGCTATTCCTCGGGGATCGGCGACGCCCCGCAGGGCGATATGTTCGCTGCGGCCGTCGCCAAATCCTCTTGGCATGCCGTCGGCGAGCAAATTGGGTCGATGATTATTTTCGTGAACAAGACCTATTCGGAAACCGGACAGGTCAAACTAGCCTCCGCCGACTGGCGCGACGAACCGACGGTGGAGTTCAACCTTCTGTCCGACAAGCGCGATCTCGACCGGTTGGTCGACGGCTTTCGGCGCATGGCGATGCTGCAAGAGCACCCCGCGATGAAGGCGGTTACGAGCAATGTCTTTCCCGCAAGCTACAGCGACAAGGTCAAGCAGGTCGGTCTGGTCAATCGCAAGAACAAGATCCTGACCGGCATCATGGCGAAGCTGCTCGACGGTCCCGCATCGCTGCGCCGGTTTCTGATCGAGAAGCTGGTCATGGAAGGCTTCACCGTCGACGACGTGGTGCAGGACGACGACAAAGCCGAAGCCTTTGTGCGCGGCGCGGCGGTTGGCGTCTGGCACGCATCCTGCACCTGCCGGATGGGCACCGACGACGATCCGATGGCGGTCACCAGCAACACAGGCCGGGTTCGCGGCGTACAGGGTCTGCGCGTCGTCGACGCTTCGATCTTTCCGGTCGTGCCCTGCGCCAACACCAACTTCCCGACTCTGATGACCGCGGAGAAGATTAGCGATGCCATCCTCGACGGGCGCTGACGCGACGCGATGAAGCCTTTATCCTGCCTCGTTCGAATCTCGGTTATGATCGTGCGCAACTAGAGGCAAGAAACGATAGGTACGGGGAATTGGCATGAGTTACGACTATATCATCGTCGGTGGCGGTTCGGCGGGGTCGGTGATGGCAAACCGTCTGTCGGCGAAAAGCGCAAACCGGGTCCTGCTGCTCGAAGCCGGTATCGATACGCCGCACGGCAAGGTGCCGCCGGATATTCTGGATAGCTATCCCGGCACCGCGTACTTCAATCCGCAATTCATCTGGAACGACCTGAAGGTCCATCTGCAACCGGTCTCGCACAACGCGCCGGATCAACGGCCGCCGTTGCGCAAATATGAGCAAGCGCGCGTCATGGGGGGCGGCTCGAGCATCAATGGCCAGCTTGCCAATCGCGGCGCACCGCACGATTACGACGATTGGGAAGCGATGGGGGCCGAGGGCTGGAACTGGGAGTCCGTACTCCCCTATTTCCGGAAACTCGAACGCGACATGGATTTCGACGGCGAGTTTCACGGCAAAGAGGGACGCATTCCGATCCGCCGTCTCTTTCAGGACCTTTGGTCGGAGTTCGCGCACGCATCAGCGGAAGGCTTCAAATCGGTCGGCTTCGATTACATCGAGGACCAGAACGGTAAGTTCCGCGACGGTTACTTCCCGCTAACGATGTCCAACGCCTACGACCGTCGGGTCTCCGCCGCCATCGGCTATCTTGACCCCGCGAGCCGGCAACGCCCGAACCTCGATCTACGTGCCGAGACGCGCGTCCAGGAAATCCTGTTCGACGGCACGAAGGCGACCGGTGTCGTTGTCAATCACAAAGGCCAAACGGAAACGCACCACGCCAACGAGATCATCCTCTGCTCCGGCGCCATACATTCGCCCGCAATGCTCCTTCGGTCTGGTATCGGTCCCGTGGGACATCTGAAGGATATGGGCGTCGAGGTTCGCACCGCCCGCGAGGGCGTTGGGCAGAACCTGATGGAACATCCGGCCATCGCCGTCTCCGCTTATCTGCATCCTTTCGCCCGACTCGATCCGCAGACCCGGCGGCACATCCATGTCGGCCTACGTTATTCATCGAAGTTAGGCGACTGCCCGCCGGGCGATATGTTCGCAGTTTGCGTCACAAAATCGGCGTGGCATTCGGTCGGCGACCGGCTCGGCTCGTTTCTCTCCTGGGTCAACAAATCCTATTCCACCGGGCAGGTCGTTCTGAATTCCGCCGATTGGCGCTCGGAACCAACGGTCGAGTTCAACATGCTGTCGGACCGGCGCGACCTGGACCGCCTGATGGATTGCTTCCGAATGCTGGTTCAAGTCTTCGAAAATCCACAGATGCAAAACGCGACCACAGATACGTTTCCATCAAGCTACAGCGAACGGGTGCGGAAAGTCGGCGTCGTTACGACGCGGAACAAGATCATCACTGGCGTAATGGGCCGGCTTCTCGATGGACCCGGCTGGCTGCGCAGCAAACTTATTCAGTCGGTCTTGACCGAAGGCGACGACCTGCAAACGCTACTCAGCGATGACGATGCACTCGAAGCCTATATCCGCCGCACCGTGACAGGTACGTGGCACGCCTCCTGCACCTGCCGTATGGGCCGTGAGGACGACCCGATGGCGGTGACGGACCCTGCCGGCCGCGTACGCGGCGTTGCCGGGCTACGTGTCGTCGATGCGTCGGTCATGCCACGAGTGCCCTGCGCCAACACCAATATCCCGACCATCATGACATCGGAGAAGATCGCCGATGCCGTCCTTGCGGGGCGTTAGGGCGCCTAAAGTTGAACTTAAAAAATGGATCCGGGCTGCGATGGGAAGTCGCAGCCCGGTGGGAGGGAGGAAAGATCGGACCGGTGTGCACGGTCTCAACGATTACGAATGTAGCGAAACAGGTTTCTTCAAGCAGTGATATGCATCACAGAAGATCTTCTTTTCTAGAAAAGAAATTTGCATAAAATTTTATAAGAATAATTATTTAAAGCTCATATAACTAGATATAAATTTTCATTACTTTATTTATACTTGTTTATTAATACTAAATATTTTGACATTCCCTATATTTTCAACTAATATTTGGAGAAATTATTCAATATTATAGAACGTTGGGGCAAAAGTTCGAAAATGCGCCAGGAAACGGTAGTATGGGCGTATAACGATATGGACGCAGCGCGCCGCCTATGGCCGCGCGTGAAGTCCATTATCGAGCGGCAGGTCGAGCGCGGAGAGCTTGAATTAAGTGTCTCTGATCAGCGCCGCATTATCGCTGCCGTGGTTAACGATTTACTGGAGCAGGAAAAACGGGGAAGACAGATCTGGTGCAAGCCGAAATCAATCAACCGGCTGCTTCGCCGTCTCCGAAAACAGAACACCGAACTCTTAGAACAGCAAACGGCCTGAGTAAGGCGCCTAACGGTCGTTCTCTCCAAAAATTTCACTCGCACCGGCAATCAGCTGACGGCCATCCCCCGTCCGGCGCGTGAATCCGCGCTTATCGAAAAATTCTAGCAGAATAATCGCGAGATTCCGGCCGAGCCCTGAACGCTTGTTGTAAGCGCCAGCGGAAAAATTACCGTCCGGCAACTCAGCCGCCATGTCTTCGCCGATTTGGGCCAACGCGAGAACCGTTTCCGGCAGGAAATAGCGATTGTCCGCCACACGGACCACCAATCCCGCCCGTGCGGCGCGCTGCAGGAAACGTTCGGTCGCCCGCCCGTCCAACGCCACCTCCTCGGCGATTTCCAGCACGCGGGGCGGCCGCAACCCGTGTTCCCGCAGCATTGGCTCGATCTGCGCCCAGAGCGCCGTGTCCTCCGTTGAAAAGGACGGCCGATGTCCCGGCAACATCAAATGCGTACCGTCCCGGGCGATACGTTTCTCGCGCAACAGGTCCAGCGCGAGAGCGCTAAATACAGCCGGCGACGGCGAATGCGGGAGCGCGCGTCGAAGCCGCTCCTCCTCCGGCCCCGGCTGGTCGGGCCGCCGGGTGTGCCAGTCCTTCAAGGTCGCAACCACATCGTCGCGCAGCGCATCCCACGAGGGCCGCGCGATACCGACCGGATCGCGTGGCGGGCCGAGCCGGACCATATCGACGCTGTCCCAAAGCAGTTCCGCTTCCTCCGGCGCGATATTGCGCGCCTGCGCGAAGCGGTTCAGATCGACACCGCCAAGGCTCCCTGCGAGAATTTCCGTCAACGCCTCCGCCGCATCCGGGTTTGCCATCGCCCGAACCATCGTTAGCCGCTGCGGCCGGGCCCGCCCCCGCGCCGGCGAGAACGGATCAACGATCCGTCCGCCGCCGATCGTCCGCTGCGCCGACTGGTCACGTAAAATGAACCGGTCCCCGGCGAGCGCACCAACCGGCCCGTCGAGCACAAGCTGCACGAGACCCGTTTCCCCAGGTGTGATGGAGCCGCCCTCCAAGATCGCCACGCGCCCCGTCACCGCCGCAGCCGCCAGATGGGCATGCACCGGTGTCCAGTGTCGGAACGACCGCTGTTCCGAGCCCAGAATACGGACCATCGCATCGGCGCGGCGTGTCGGCGCGTGCGCCGTTTCGGCCAGGATCCAGTCGCCGCGGCGCACTGATTCCTTGTCGATATCGGCGCCGGTGATATTGAGCGCGCATCGTTCGCCGGCCAGCCCGCTATCCGCCTTGCGGTCCTGCGCGTGGATGGCGCGGACGCGAACCGGGTGTCCTGCCGGAGACAGCAGCAACCGGTCCCCCACCGCAACGTTTCCCGAATAAACGGTCCCGGTAACAACCAGTCCCGCCCCGGCAATGGTGAAGGTTCGGTCGACCGCAAGCCGAAAATTGCCCGCGTTGGAGCGCGCGGCAATTTCCCGCGCCTGCTGCTCCAGATGCGAGCGTAGTTCCGGAATACCCTCACCGTTGATGCTTGAGACGGGGAAAAGCGGCGCGGTCTCCAGTGTCGTTCCTGCCACCAAAGCCTCAATCTCGGCCGTCGCCTCGATCACGCGTTCAGGAGAAACACGATCGATCTTGGTCAAGGCCACGGCCCCGACCGAAACGCCGAGAAGGTCGAGGATCGCCAGATGTTCTTCGGTTTGCGGCATCGGCCCGTCATCCGCCGCCACGATCAACAACGCGAAATCGATACTGCCGACTCCGGCCAGCATGTTGCGGACGAATTTCTCATGCCCCGGCACATCGACGAAGCCCAGCACCGATTCCTCGAAATGCCGGTAGGCAAAGCCGAGATCGATCGTCAGACCGCGGCGCTTTTCCTCCGGTAACCGGTCGGCATCGACGCCGGTAAGCGCTCTTACCAACGACGTTTTGCCATGGTCGATATGACCGGCCGTCGCGACGATCATCGCAGGTCCAACTGGTTGAGTTGGGACGCAAATGCCGCTTCGTCGGCGAGACACCGAAGGTCGAAAACCAGCGCGCCATCCTGCACTCGGCCGATTACCGGCGATGGCAAATTGCGGAAAGCCTCCGTGATCTGCGTCAAGATTCGGCCTTCACCACGCCCCTGCTGTCGGGGACGGATCGATAGCGCCGCACTGTCCAGCCTATCGACCGGCAGGGAACCGCTGCCAATCTGACTGCGACAGGTGATTATTTCGACAGTTGCCACCGCTTCCAACTTGGTGGCCACAACCGGGCACATCCGTTCCGCCACGGCGGCTATATCGGCTGTCGGACGTGACAACAGCCCGATGGTCGGCAAGCGCTCTGCCAGTCGTGCCGGATCGGTGTAAAGCTGCAGCGTGGCCTCCAGCGCCGCGATGGTCACTTTGTCGAGACGCATCGCCCGTTTCATCGGATTCTTGCGGACTTTTGCGATCAAGTCCGCCTGCCCGACGATGAGCCCAGCCTGCGGCCCGCCGAGCAGCTTGTCGCCGCTGAACGTCACGAGATCGGCACCGTCGGCCAGCACCTCTGCCGGCATGGGTTCGTGTGGCAAGCCATAATTGGACAAATCAGCCAGTGCACCACTGCCAAGATCGTTCACGAACGGTACGCCGTTTTCGTGTGCCAGCACCGCCAGTTCTGCTTCTTCCGGTGCCGTGGTAAAGCCCTCGATCGCATAATTGCTCGCATGCACCTTCATGATCAGCGCTGTGTTTTCGCCGATATTGTCGGCAAAGTCGGACAGGTGCGTCCGGTTGGTCGTCCCGACTTCGCGCAAGGTACAGCCCGCCCGCGCCATGATATCGGGAATACGGAACGCGCCGCCAATCTCGATCAGTTCGCCGCGTGAGACAAGGACTTCCCTACCTTGCGCGAGCGTGTTCAGGACCAGCAAGACAGCAGCGGCGTTATTGTTGACGACCGTCGCAGCCTCGGCGCCTGTAAGCCGCTTCAGCAATGGCTCCAGGTGAGAGTCTCTATCGCCCCGCTTACCCGTTTCCAGGTCGTATTCCAGATTGCAGGCACTGGCAGCCTGAACCATAGCCTCGATCGCCGCCGCCGGCAGCGGTGCGCGGCCTAGATTGGTATGCAGAACCGTCCCGGTAAGGTTAAACACGGGAACCAGAGACGGCTTCGATAGTGCCTCCAAAACCGCAATAACGCGCTGGGCAATTGCCGCATCACCGGTTTCGGCGGATGCGGCTTTGGGGTCGGCCGCAATTGTCCGACGCAGCGACGAAAATACGGTGCGCACGGCATCGGTAACCGCCGGACGGCCATGCGCTTCCAGCGCACCGCTTAGATCCGGCGACCGCAGCATCCGGTCCACCGAAGGAATGGTGACCCGGGGATTGGCATCTTCTTGGGGCATTGGCGGGCAAGCTAAGACGCGGGCGAAACCACGTCAATGTTGGTTAAAATTCTATGAAGATTTTGTATCAAAAAGTAAAAAAAATTAACTAAAATCAAAGATTTATTGTAAACGATAAAGAATGCTTTCGAAACTAAACTAGGCTAATGTCCGGCCCCATGATGACACATCAGAAAATCAGGCGCAGTCACGCCATCTTGGCGTTGGCGTTCGCGACGGCACTTGGCGGCTGCGCCGGCGACTTGCCGCAGCGGCACGCCGCGACCGATTTGAAAACCGACCTTTCAGAATCGCTGACCAGAGCCGCGGAAGAGAGTCGCTCACGAGGCGACTTGAAAGGCGCCGCAACGCTTTATCGTCAAGCGCACGCGGCAAATCCGGAGCTTTCCGCACCCCTGATTTTACTCGGGCAGGTGCTATCGGTATCAGGCTCGCCAAATGAAGCTGCCGAGGCGTACCGCAAAGCGCTTATCATGGTACCAGACAACGCGGAAGCTTTGCGCGGCCTCGGGAACGCCCTGGTCGCGATCGATCAGCCCGAGCTGGCGATCGGCCATTACGAACAAGCATTGCGTGTCGCACCGGAAGATTCGCGAATTTACAACGGCCTTGGCGTTTCTCAGGATTTGCTCGGTAAACATGACGCAGCGCAGAAACTCTATCGCATCGGACTGACCTACAAGCCCGACGACATCAATTTGCTGACCAATCTTGGTTTGTCGCTGTCGTTTGCGGAAAAACACGACGAAGGCATCGAAGTATTGCGTGAACTCGTTAAGACGCCGCGAGCGACCGCGCATCATCGGCAGAATCTTGCCCTTGCGCTAGGCCTCGCGGGACGGAGGGATGAAGCGGCTAAAATCGCCCGCATGGATCTCGATAACCGCGCGGTCCGCGCCAATCTGGCCTATTATGCCACATTGCGGGCACTGGCCGACCCCACGCTGCGTATGAAAGCGGTACACGCTCGTTACAGCAAGCGATAAAGCTTCCTATTCCGCCGCGGCAGGTGATGCGCCCCAGGCGGAAATCACCGGATCCCCCTTGATCAACGTGCGGTGCAGCACGCGCGCCTGTGTGTGATCGACAGGCGCACGGGCGTGCATGGTGCAGCGGTTGTCCCACATCAGCAGGTCGCCGGCCTGCCAATCACTATGCGTCCACACTAGATCGTCCTGCGTCGCGGCTTCCCAGAGCTTCGCCAACAGCGCTTCGCTATCCGTGTCGTCCAATTCGACGATATAGCTCGACGGCCATTCATAATGGCGGCCGAGGTACAGCGCACGCTTGCCGGTGACCGGATGAATGCGAACAAGCGGGTGGCTGGGTCCCGTGATGTCATGCCGTGACTTCGGTGGCTTTTTGGTCGGCCGGAGCTTGGCGGAGGTATTGCGGTGGTCATCGTGGACGCAATGTTTGCCTTCGATTGTGGTCTTCAGCTCGTCCGACAGATTTTCGTAGGCCAGATACTGATTGTTGAAGGACGTCTCGCCGCCGCCATTTACCGGAACGACATGCGCATGCAACAGGCTACCCGTCGGAGGGACCTCCACATACGAATTGTCGGAGTGCCATTTCAGGCTAAGGCTGCGGTCGGCCTCCGAGAGGACACCGGCCTTGCCTTGCGAATCGACGTTGGAGATGATCGTAATTCCGGGCCGCGTCGCAACACGGTCGTTCTCACCTGGCTTGACACCGGCTTGCAGAAAAAAATCCCGCGACTTGGCAGCCTGCTGACCGCCGAACAGCTCGGCTGTTCCAAGCAATTGGTCGTCATCCAACTTCAACCCGCGGAACAGCAATACTAAATGATCCGCCCAAATTCGCACGATCTCGTCACGTACGTCATTCGGCACCGGCTGCGTAAAATCGATACCGCGTACCTCAGCTCCCAGAGCCTTGCCGGAAGGGATAACCTCAATTGCGGACAGCGTGTTGACTTCGGTCATGCGATATACACTCCTTCCAATCAGCCGACACGGCTCGGGGTTGGCACGGGCGGCGAAATGTCCGGATCATTCTAGCAATATCGATGCGTTTCGCTCAAATCGCGACCTTGACCGAATGCGCATAGCAGAAACTAAATGGAAAGCATCCCACAATGCCATTCGACACCAGAATATTGAGTCCCACCGTTGACGTCGTCGCACCGGACGGCGAGTCTGAGTGCGTCGTCGTTGCAGAGGGTACCGCGCTGACGATACCGACCGGCGCAAAATTTCAGTTCCGTAATACTGGAACCGCGCCGCTTTGTTTTGTGATCGCTACAATGCCGCCCTGGCCCGGCGAAACGGAAGCCGTTCGAGTTACAGACTATTGGCCTGTGGATAGCGAAGCGTCTTGTTAGCGATACTTTGAGACGAACCCATGAAATGGGTTCGTCTAACCTGACTCGCTCTAGAGGGCCCCGAGGCCGTCCACAATGCTGAGAGCACCGGGACCGATCAGCACGATAAACAGAACCGGCAGAATAAAGATTACCATCGGTATCATAAGTGTCGCCGGAAGGCGCGCCGCCTTTGCCTCCGCCGCCATCAACCGTTCGTCCCGTAACTCGCGAGCCAGAATGCGGAGCGACTGCGCGAGCGGTGTACCGTATTTCTCCGTCTGCATCAGGGTACTAACCAGCGCATCAATGTGTTTGAGACCGGTCCGTTCGCAAAAATTTTCAAAAGCCATACGACGATCCGGCAGAAACCCGAGCTCAATGCCTGTCAGCTCCACCTCCTCCGCCATTTCCGCAGAAGACGGCCGAATTTCATAAGAAACGCGAGTTAACGTTGCATCGAGACTCGACCCCGCCTCCGTGCAAATCACCATGAGATCGAGCATATCGGGAAGCGCCTTAACAAGCTTTTCGCGGCGTTTATCCGTCACGTTCTTCACAAAAACCTCAGGTAGATAAAAACCGACGAGTACAGCACCGATTGCCGCGACGAGTTTCATCTGTGGGTTCAAAGACATCAGATCCAGCGAATAGAACCCAATAACCGCAGCGGCACCACAGCCCAATGGCAAGCACAGCTTGGCGAAAAGATAAACGGCGACGGCGTCGTTCGAGCGATACCCGGCGCGGACAAGCTTCTTCGCCGCGAGTGCGGCTGTCTGCCCGCGCATCAGTTTCAATTTCTCAACCGTACGTTTGGCGAGGCCGACGCTGCGCGATATCTGCGGAGCCCTTCGTTTCGAGGTCGTCAGGTCCTGTTTCAGGGCTTCGCGGCGCTCGGAAAGGGCACCAATTCGTCGCTGAACGGGTGTGCGTTCGAGCATAGCCCGCCACATGGCGAGTACCGCAAAAAAGGCCGCGGCGGCGGCAACAAGCGCAATATGCATCCCGTCTACGGGACCTTCGGACAGGAGCTCTTCAATGTTCATATCTCGAACCTCACCATCCGGAACATGACGAAGCCGCCGCAACACATCATGAACAGACCGCCGACGACCAACGCGATTCCTCGTGGATCGGCAAACAATTTCATGATGTAACCATTGTTTACCAGGTACAGCAGCGTGAACATGACGAATGGCAAGCAGCCCAAGATGTACGCACTGGCACGCGCTTCCGACGAGAGTGCCTTGATCTTCAGTTTCATTTGCCGGCGCCGGCGCAAAATATCCGACAGGTTCGATAAAGTTTCAGCAAGGTTGCCGCCGGTTTCCCGTTGAATCGCAAGGCTGATGCCAAAAAACTTAATCTCCGGCGTATCTATCTTGGGGGATACTTCTTGAACCGCCATTTCAACAGGATCGCCAAGACTCAATCTTTCCGAAACATCGGCGAAGATATCTCTGACGGGTCCGGTAAGTTCCCGCCCAACGGCAATGATCGATTCCGAAACAGGCAAACCCGCTCGAAGGCCTCGGACAATTACGTCGATTCCCTCCGGAAATTCCTGTGTAAACTTCGCCTGTCGACGGCTGATCAGCACGCCAACAAGCACGTGTGGAATCGCAACACCGGACGCGATTCCAAGAAAAACAGCAATCGGCGCCGGCAGCCCAACGAGGCTGTAGGCCGATATGCCTTCCGCCACGGCGATTGCAATCATAACCATGACGTAGTGGCCAAGACCGATCTTCCATCCGGTCCGTTCCAACCGAAAACGCAAATTCTTTGGCCGTGGGATAATCCGAGTTACAAACCGATCCATCGACGTTGCCGAATCTGCCCGGCGCACGTTTGCCACGCCTTCGGCAACAACCCTGACAGAAGCCCGCTGAGCGACACGGGCGAACCGTTGTTCACGGCGTCTCCGCGATCGATTTGTCGCCGAGGCAACGACGAACAAAAAGAGACAAACAGAGGCAATGGCCGACCCGACCAAAGCCATCGCCCGCCAATCACCGCCAAAACTATCCAGGAATTCAATCATATTGCCTCAATCAACGGCCGATCGAGACCGAAGTAAGCCGCTTTCTCCGTAAACTGAGGACGCAGACCGGAGGGCTTAAAGGTGCCCAAAAGCATCCCGTCCCGATCCTCACCCTCATATTCGTATGTGAACAGATCCTGCGACGTGATCGTGTCCCCTTCGATACCGACGACTTCCGTAACGTGGGTAATCCGTCGTATCCCGTCACGCATACGGCTGACCTGCACGATCAAATCCAAAGCGGAAGCGATCTGAGTCCGCACGGCGCCGATCGGCATGTTCATGCCGGCCATGCCGAACATGTTTTCCAGCCTGGTCAGCGATTCACGGGGATTGTTTGCGTGGATCGTCGACATAGAGCCTTCATGGCCGGTATTCATCGCCTGCAGCATATCGACAGCCTCGGATCCCCGGCACTCGCCAAGAATGATCCGGTCAGGCCGCATTCGCAGCGCGTTCTTTACGAGATCCCGGATGGTTACCTCACCGTCACCTTCGAGATTCGCCGGCCGCGTCTCAAGCCGGACAACATGCGGCTGCTGCAGCTGCAGCTCTGCGGCGTCCTCGATGGTCACGACCCGTTCACCTTGGTCGATCATGCGGCTGAACGCATTCAGCAGCGTCGTCTTCCCCGAGCCGGTACCGCCGGATATGAGTATGTTCAGCTGGCATCGTGCGGCGATTTTGAACACAGTCGCCATGGCCTCGGAAATATTCTTCTGCTGCGCCATGATATCCAGGGTGATCTTCTTCTTGGCGAATTTACGAATGGATATCGAGGCGCCGTCGATTGCCAGGGGTGGGATGATGATATTGACGCGGCTGCCGTCTTCGAGACGTGCGTCGACCATGGGGCTGGTCTCGTCGACGCGCCGGCCAATCCGCGTTACGATCCGCGAGGCGATCGACATCAAATGTGCATTGTCGCGGAATGCGATATCCGTCAAGGTCAGCTTGCCGCCACGCTCGATATAAACTTGGTTCGGACCATTCACCATGATGTCGGTGACCTTTTCGTCCGAAAGAATTTGCTCCAGGGGGCCCAGGCCAAGCATGTCGTTGACCAGCGTCGTCACGAGGTCGCGCTGCTCTATCTGATTGAGCTGTATACTTTCTTCTTGCAAAAGCTCGACCACGACTTCGGCAATCTGCCGCGCTAACTCCTTACGAGTCAATTGGGCCGCCGCCGCGGGATCGATCCGCTCCATGAGGATCGGTCGCACGCGAAGTGCGGCCTCTTCGACGCTCGCCTTGCTTTTCGCTCGGCTCGCGGAAACCTCGGCGTCGGTCCGCTCCGGGGACGGCACTGGACCAGATGGCTTCGGACTATACGCCGTCTCTTTTACAGGTTCCGTCTTTCCCGACTGCGTGGACGGTCCACGGGATACAGCGCCTGGCGCCGCGCCCGGTTTGACCCGGCTCGGCGGTTCCACGAACAGTTCGTTCACGATCTCCGTAACAAGGTCGCGTTGCTGCAATAGATTGAGGCTATTGCCCGCCGCAGCAACTTCCCGCTCGGTAATTTCCTTGACCTGGCGGGCCAGGGCTCCACGGCTGAGACCTTTCAGCTGCTGTGGGTCCAATTCCTCCCGCGCCTTTGCCACCACCCGAACTGCGATCGGCGATAGGCCGCTAGCAGCCACGCCATCAACATCAGGGAAGCTCACGACGGAGCTCTCAGTCATTTCTTGAACCATCTGCGTTTGACCGGTTCCACATCCCTGACGATGCCGGAGGCCATACGCCGAAACGACTTTAGCAAAGGCTTGCGGCCGCCACCGGTGGCGGGAACAGCCTTGCCGTTATTCGCCGCGTCGGCCGTTGTACGAGCATCAAACGGCACAACGTGCGCAATCTTGGCTTCGATGCCGCGTTCGAAATCGGGCCGGTCGATCGTGGTTCGGCGATCCTGACCTTCGACGACAACAAATTCGAGCGTGGCGTCAGGCGATGCTTCGCGCACCAGATTTTTCAACCGCACCGTATCCCGCATACCGGGAAGTGAAAGATCACTGACCAACAGAATGTTCGCCATGCGCGACAACAACGAACGCTGACACGTCACCATAGACCGCGGCAGATCAATCACGAGATGATTGAAATCGGGTTGAATCGATGTAAACAACATATCGATTCCGTCTGGGCTGACGAACAGAGAATCTTCGAGCGGCTCCTCGCCGCCCAGCACATAGAGATTTTCGCTTTCATTGACCATCGCGCTGGACACGAACATCGAATCAATCCGGTCCGGCGACTCGAGCGCCTCCCGCAACCCTCTACCCGGCAACAGATCGAGCGCCAATGCGCAGGTCCCGAACTGCAGATCAAGGTCGAGAAGCGCTGTGCGCTGATCATATTCGTGCGCCAGAAGCCAGGCCAAACTTACCGAGACCGTCGTCGCGCCGACGCCACCGCGCGCACCAATCACCGCGGAGGAAACCGACGAGAGCTCGGTAACCTCGGCAACCTCACCGCGCCGGCGCGCAGTCAGCGCGCGCGCAAGTTCCGCTTCAGCAATCGGCGAAACGAGATAGTCGACCGCCCCTGCTTCGGTCAGAGCGCGGTAAAGGGTTACATCGTTAACAGGGCCCGTCGCCACGATGTGTTTTGCACCATGCTCCGCGAGGTGCTGGATGTCGGCAACAGGATCGGGGGAGTCCGTAATATCGACCAACAGTACGGCACAGTCGGGGGCTCCGGCGGCAACGGCCGTCGACAATCCCCCCGGGACTACGGATGTATTCGGTGCGACGCCGCTTTCGGCCAACATTGCAAGCGCTGCCTGGGTCGACTCGTCCTGGGTAAAGGCAACGATATTGCCGGCGACCGTCAACTCACGGCCGGACTCATATCCCACAACAGCCCGATCGACGCTCGCAACCGCGTTCATTGGCCACCCACGAAACCGGTCACGCGATCTTCGTTCAGGAGCTCTGTGACCTTGCCTTCCCGGTATCGACGAATCCCCGCAGCGACCGCTTCGCCATCAGATGGGCCCGGCGTGCTCCCCCGAATCAGATCTCGAGGATTGACGACCATCATCCCGCGGTTTGCAGTATTCGCGCATCCGAAATCGGCCATGGGGGTGTTCCCGAAATCCTGGCCAATCGGCTTGCTCCAGTCCGGACAATTCGGCGGCGTAACGATGTAGCGCTCAACAAGCACGCTAACACGTCCGGGCGTCCCGTTTTCGCCGGTTTGACGCACAGAAAGATGGCGGTAGGCAAGCCGTGCGCCCAGCGCAATCCGCTGCTCCGGCGATCCACCATCAAGCAAAACGGTATCGCCGGGGCCGATCTGAATATCGCTCAGAAAGGCGTTGAGCTTCGCCCGTTCCAAAGTGGACGGATCGCGCGCGCCGTTGCGGTACATCACATCGTGTTCGAACCGCACCAAATCGACTTTGTTCGTCTTGGTATATTCGATTGCAGGTCGATCTGCTGTTGCCTTGCAACCGGCAAGTGCCAGGAGTACCAACAGCGTTGTCAGAATTCGCATCTTCGCCTCCCTATTCCAAGATAAAGCCAACGGGGCCGACCAAACCCGGCATTCCGTCGCGGCCCAATGGCGGCCCGGAAGGACCGGCCGGGCTCGCCTTATGAGTCGCGCCGAAAAGAATTCGTTCAGAGTCATGCGGTGGCCTGAATCCATCTATCGGCGATGCCAGTTGGGTATTCACAGGGCGGACGACATAAGGTGTCACAATGATGACCAACTCACTCTCCGACGATTGAAATTGAGTCGACCGAAAAAGCGGACCGATTACCGGGAGTTGCGCTAGGCCGGGGAATTCTTCAACGGACTGATTGGTCGTGTTTTGCAGCAAGCCGGCAATTGCAAAGCTCTGGCCAGTTCCAAGTTCAACCGTTGTTTCCGCGCGGCGCGTTGTCAGTGCCGGAATCGAAAACCCGGAAACCTGGACCGCACCAGCGTCTGATAGCTGACTGACCTCTGGGCGAACTCGCATATTAATACGGCCACTGCCCAACAGCGTTGGCGTAAAGGCAAGACTGACACCAAATTTTTTGAACTCGATCGTTATGGTGTCCTCATCCTGCGAAACGGGTATGGGAAACTCCCCCCCCGCAAGGAAACTCGCAGTTTCTCCGGACATCGCCGTCAGATTCGGTTCCGCCAGTACCGTGATCAAGCCTTCGTCGTCCAAAGCGTCGATGAGGGCGTTAACGTCCAAAGTACTGCCGTTAAAAGCTGCCGTTATATTGTTTGATGTGGGCGATTGCGCCAACGCCGCTCCTACAGCACCCGCCGGGTTACCAACAGCAATCCCGACAGCCAAACTGCCGGCTGTTTTCACGACGTCCCAGTTAATACCCAGTTTCTTATTCAATTCCCGGCTGATTTCCGCGATACGCACCCGCAGATTCACTTGATTGGGCCCCGTAACGCGAACACGGTTAATCACCTCGTCCTTCTCGCCCAGAACACGGGTCGCCAGACGGCGAAGATCTTCGGCCTGTTCAGCACTGGAAACCGCGCCGGTCATGACAACGGTTCCTTCAACGGAGCGAACGTCAATCATGTCGTCCGGCAGGATGCCCCGGATCATGTCCTTGAGCCGCGTCAGATTGTGCGCAACGACGACCCGTGTATTCAGAATGACCATCTCGCGCTTGTCGACGGCGAACAGCGTTGTTTCGCCGGGACGGCGCCCGAAGATGTAGATCAGGGTCGGCGACTTCAATTGAACGTCAGCGATTCCCGGCTCGGCGATAAAAACGGTATCGACCGGCCGCACGAGCCGCAACAATTGCCCCTTATTGGCTTCGAGCGTAATCGGCTCGGGGTCTGCATCCACAATCCGTACGCGCGGCGGCTCAGTCGCTGCCCCAGCCTGTGCGGCGGAAAGTAGGACAAATACAAGAGTGGCGAACAGCCGTTTCATTATTTTACCTTCCCGATTAGATTTTTAGGTACCGACCCTGTACCCACCGCGGTCTGCTTTGCCGCCGGTTGAATTTTCGCGGCAGTGCCCTTCGGGCTGTAGCCACCCGACGATTGCTTATCGAACTCCCGTGCGGTCGCGGAACCGCCCCGGAAGACTTTGACCACATGGGCATTTTTATTCTTTGTCCGGCGCGGTAGGAGATGGCTCGCCTCGGTATCCCAAGTGAACGTCCGGGCCTTGCGCAGCGTTACCACCTTCTCATCTTCCTTGGCGAGGCTCCGGAGCGACAGTGATAGGCGCCCGATTTCGCTCGCGACGGCGATGACTTCCGCCTGCTTCGGTGTCACTTCAAGAGTCGCGGTTTTTGCAACCACCGCCTTGCCTTCGACATCGTCCGTGCGCTGATCGACCGCCAACACCCGGATATCGCTCAACACCGTTTCCGTCGCACGGCGTACAGTTTCGTCCTCTTCTTGGATGCTGTGAGTCAACAGCATATCGACCTTGTCGCCGGGGAAAACGAAACCGGAGATGCCGGTTGTTGCATTGATCGGAACCGAGATCGCCCGCGTACCGGGCTGCAAGACTGCGGCGAGGAACCCACGATCACCCGGCCGCACGACACGTCCGTCTGTGATCGGCTCGCCGGGCGTAATCTTGGCCCGCACGACAGCGCCGACAAAATCAGCAATCAGCCCCTTACCGGAGGCCTTTGCATCTTTTGACTTGTCTTTGGATTTGTCGCCCGACGCAGCGTTCTTGCGCTTCGGCGCGGGCTTTCCCTTGACGTAATACGTCTCCGACAGCCCCTTCTCCGGCCAGGCTTGCCAACGCAAATCCTTGGCTTTGATGAAACGGCCCGCCGGCAGTTCCTTATTTGCGACCAGGACAAGTACCGTCGACGTCGCTTGGGGCGCGTCCTGCTTGGCGACGCGGGTCAGCGCGCCACGCTGCGTCGCAATCCAGTTCTGCGCAAGATAGAATGTTCCCCCCGCGGCAATCACGGCGAAAGCAAGCAGAATGAGGGTTCGCGCACGCATCTCTTTATCTCCTTAACCGACCCAAAGACGCTGGGCGATCGTCAAACCGCCGACCGCAATCGCCACGCCATAGGGTATTTGTTTGTTGTCGCGCATCCCTTCGCTCCACCCTATTACGGGCGCCATCAACCGGCGTACGGGCAGCAGCCAGAAAATCGACAACAGGCCACCGGCGACACTTGTGATTAATAGAAAAGCCGGCAATCCAGCGGGCTCCGCCCATAAAGCAAGAACGGCAAGCAGCTTGACGTCGCCCCCGCCCATAAGGCCGCCCGCAAAAAGGGCGATGCCAATAAGAAACATGGCCACGGCACCGAGGATCGTAAAACCAACCGGACCTAGTCCATTCAACACCATCCAAATCGGCCAGAGCCCAAGAAGCCCGACCACGATTGCATCCGGGATAACGAAACGGCGCAGATCGACAACCGCCGCCGAAAGCAGCAAACCAGTGAAGACGAGAACGACCAGATCGCGCAGCAGGGCGTCGAACGCCACGACCGCAGCAACGGTTTCGCTATGGGGGTCGGTCAACATTTCTCATCTCAACCGGATAAAATATAAAAAAGAAATTCTTGGCTGGAACGAAATTCCGGGGCGGCGCGGACGCCGCCCCGGCTTCTCGTCGGCAGATCGAACACCAAACGTGGTGTCCGGCCGGCCGCCAAAACGTATGAGGAACTGCTACGGAGCGGAAGCCGAGGCAGAAGCATCCTCCAACTCAACTTTTACCGTGTCGAAAATTTCTACCAGCGAATCGCCCATCGCACCCAAGGCGCCAATCGCGGCCACGGAGACAAGTGCAGCAATCAGGCCGTATTCAATAGCCGTCGCACCAGACTCGTCCTTTAGAAACTCACTTATGATGTTACGAAGCATTTGGGACACTCCTTTAATAAGCTTTGTGCCTGCTTAGAGATCTGCCCTTTGCCTTGAGCAGACCGATTGAAAACAACTTCGATCTCACGTCGCTTCTCGGTGAGAATGCATCTGGATTAAAGTAAAAAAATTAGTATTCGTCAAGAACTATCGTTTTCAATTATTTAATATATTTTAATTCTTTCTATGATTATCAATCTTATATTATTGAAAAATTAGTATTATTATTTATATTATTTTAATTCAACTTATAAAAATATTTTTCTAAAAATAGAACTGATTTTCCATAAAATTTTTCTAAAACCTATAATATTAATTAATTTCAATAGTTTAATATTGATTTTGTTTTCCACATCGAATATACATCCCTCCATCCAGATAGCTGGAAACATCATTGTTAAGTAATAATAACTAAGTAATTTTTTTGTCGTAGGAGATGCTCAGAATGCCCATCGCGCCTGCATCCCCGGCTAGCGAACGGAGCACGTTTAAGTCCTCGATCGGCGCCGTCATCCGCACCCTCAAAGAGGATCGTCCGGATGAAGCGTTTCAGATCTGCAAAACCCTTATAGAGATGTATCCCGACCTGTCTGACGCCTGGTTTCTGTATGGCGTAACGGCGCTGGAAACGGGAGATGTCAATGCGGCTATACAGGCACTGGAGCGGGCAAACACCATGCACGGCGTCCATGCAAGCTACAAACGGTCACTTGCCCGCGCCTACCGACTGGCCGGCCGCACGGACGACGCCGCGACAATTATAGAGCAAGCTCTTCGTCTTGAGCCGGCGCACCCAGAAGCGATCCTAACGCTGGGTGTCATTAGAATCGCACAAGGCAATAAGAATGCCGGCATGCAACTTTGCCGTCGCGGATTTGGTATTACCGCCGGATTGCTCTGGCACCGCAGCCTCATCAAATCCGCCTGCCACGCCGCGACGATGATTGGATCGATACGCCACTGGCTCAACCCCGGCAGCGACCGTATGGCATGGGTCGCCTGGGAACGCGGAAATATTTGCTATCAGCTGGGCGACTGCGACGCAGCCATAGATTTCTGTAGGCAGGCGATATCGCTCGCGCCGGACCAAATGCCAGCCATCGCACGGTTGGCGCGGTTGCTCGTCTCACGCAATCAGTTCGAAACAGCTCTTCCTTATCTGGAGCGGGCGGCAAAACACTACACCGACGATCTGGCCCTGCAGACAGATTACGCTACCGTGCTGACGCACATGTCCCGCTTCGATGAAGCAATCGACATCCTCGAGAGCACTTTTTTAGCCGGCATTGAATCGCCACGCGCGCTTCTGGCACTGGGGAGAGCGCAGGCGGGCACGCATCGGGGAAAAGCGGCGCGAAAATCCTATAAGCGGGCGCTCACACTTGCTCCCAATTCCGCCGCCGCTCATCTCGCGCTCGGTCGAGCGCTGCAAGAAGAAGGCGCAATCGAGGAAGCAAACCGATTTTTCTTCGATACCCTGGAAATCGATCCAGGGCATGCAGAAGCCTATCTGTTTCTCGCCGGCAACCGCGCAATTGCGCGCGGCGACAAATATTTCTCGCGCATGCTCAATCTCCTGGATAGCGGCACAAATAGCCGCGAGGCGCTAATGCGCCTGCACTTGGCCGCTGCAGCCGTATTCGAACAGGCTGGTGACATAGAATCCGCTGTATCGCACTACACCGCGAGCAACGATCTCAAGAGCGTGGTATTCGGTAAAGATCGACAGGCGGCACATATCGGCGAACTTACCGAGGATTTCTTCAAACAAGTCCGATCTTGGGGGCACCCGGAGGAGCATTTGAATCACCCATTATCCGCGTGATTCAACGATTGCTGCTACTTCCTTCTCGAATTTCACTCACTCGTTCAGTATTTCGAGCAAGGCTACGGCCTGATTCCGTGTTTCGTCGCGCGCACCGAACAAAATGGTCACGACCTCATGCTCAGTCTCGACGCGGTGTAGCGTTTCAAGCGCTGCCGCCGGTTCAGGGGTTTCCAGCTCTGCCCGGTATCGATCCTTGAACGCAGCCCAACGCGATGCTTCATGTCCGAACCACTTGCGTAGATCCGTCGACGGCGCAACTTCCTTAAGCCACAGATCAATCGCCGCGGCCTCCTTTGTCATGCCGCGCGGCCAAATTCGGTCGACCAGCACGCGGAATCCGTCGGTTTCCGCCGAGGGTTCATATATGCGTTTTATCCGAAACATGACCCTTATCTAGTAACGATTTCGGACGGGTACAATTTCTAACGTACCTCAGTCGAAACGTTCATCCAGCAACCGTATCGGTTTCTGCCGCGATTCGATCCCGGTCAGATCGGCTAATACGTTCGGTGCAGCGAACTCGACCTCGATCTCGACACCAGCCTTTCGCCGCAGGATCTCCTTGTAGAGATGCTTCAGATCAGGGTCTTCCAGCCCCTCGCGCACCTCGACGATCACCGTCATCACGTCGCGGCCATTGGCCTCGCGCCGCGCGCGGCAGATGAACTCGCCGGTAAATTCTGGCTGTCCGGACAACATACCGCCAATCGCCTGTGGGAAGAAGTTGATGCCGCGCAGCTTGATCATGTTGTCGCTGCGGCCGAGAAATCCTTCGATGCGCCGCAAGTTCAATTCAGATGGGGACGAATCGGTCCGGAAGGCGGACACATCGTGCGTGTTGAAGCGGATGATGGGATAGATATCGTCCTTGAAAAGACAGGTGTTAACCATATCGCCGGGCTCGCCCTCAGCGACCGGCATTCCATCTTCGATATCGCAAATCTCCAGATACTGCGCATCCTCCATAACGTTGAGACCGTTCCGCTCCGGTCCTTCGCCGGCGATCGAGCCCGTATCGCCGACGCCATACCAGTCGAAGACGTCCGCACCGCCCCAGCTTTCCGATAGCGCCGCGACGGCCTCCCGGCCCATATGACCCGAGATCATTCGGATGGGGATATCGCGGCCCGGCTCCAGCCCCTGTTCGCGGGCCACGTCGGCCAGATGCTTAATATAGTCGGCAAACCCGACCAGCACGGTGGCGCCGAACTCCTTCATCATCGCCACCTGCTGAACGGACCGAGTCTCCGCCCCCGTCCCCGCCGGCAGAAAGATCGCGTTGGTCCAGTGCACCACCGCCTCGCGGAGATAATGGCCGCCATTCACCATGCCATGGCCATAGACGGAATGGATCACATCGTCCGACCGTAGCCCCTGCAACAGATAGAGACGCGCAACGAGCAAGTTCTGCACCTCGCGGCTCTTCGGCCCGTACAGCAAGACTTGCGGCCGCCCCGTCGTGCCGGACGTCGTATGCACGATAACCGGCGGGCGTTCCTCGGGTGGATAGAGCTCCATGCCGTGAAAGTCGCCGAACGGCGGATGCGCCTCGATACTGCGCATGATGTCGGACTTGTCGAAGCTGGGTAGCTTGGCGATGTCGTTCAGCCCGCCGATATCGCCCGGCTCAATCCCCTTCCCGCCCCAGTGGCGTTGATAGAACGGTATCTGCCAAGCCCGTTCCAAGACTGCGGCAAAGCGAGTCTCCTGCAGCGCGCGCAGTTCATCGCGGCTGATGCACTGGAAACGCTCCACAAATGCCGGACCGATCGGATAGTCCGCTGCCAGCTGCGCCATATCCGCCGCCGTGAAGTAGGTCGGCATTTCCGCCATCGTCATTTCCCTATTGGACACCCAGCGCATTATAACAGAATGCCCGCCATTGCCTGTTGGAGACTAGGACCCATGAGTACGTGGAAATTGCCCGGTGATGCGAAACTCGCGATGTCCATCGTCGTGAACGTCGAAGAAGGCTCCGAGATGACCATCGCCGACGGCGACCGCGGTCCCGAAGTCGTCGACGAGCTCGGCGTTTCGGTCCGAAAGGCGATCCGCAATTACGGCAATGAAAGCAATTACCAATACGGGCTGAAAGCCGGTGCACCGCGGATCATGCGGCTCCTGCAAGACTACGATATTCGTGCGACATTTACCGCCGCTGCCCTTGCACTAGAGCGTGCGCCCGACCTAACGAATAGCATCGTCGATGGCGGACACGAGGTCTGCAGCCACGGCTGGCGCTGGATCCATCAGTTCCAGATGGACGAGGAACAGGAACGCGAGTTCATTCGCAAGGCGGTCGCATCTATCGAAGAGACGACGGGGACACGGCCGTATGGCTGGCTGTCCCGCTACCTGCTGACCGACAACACGCGCCGCCTGCTGGTCGAAGAAGGCTTCACCTATCACATGGACGATTATTCCGACGACGTCCCATTCTGGGATACCGGCCATGAACGGCCCATCATCGTCCTGCCGTATACGCTCGATTCCAACGATATGAAGATGTGGACCGCGCCGAGCCTGACGCCGGCGGACTGGCTGCAATACGCCATCGACAGCTTCGACTGGCTGTACCGGGAGGGAGAACGTGAAGCCCGCATGATGTCACTCGGTCTGCATCTTAGAATCATTGGGCGGCCTGGCCGCATTGGCTATCTGGAAAAATTCCTCGACCATATTGCAGCGAAACCCGGCGTCTGGATTGCCACACGCAAGGAAATCGCCGACCATTGGGCATCGCAGAACCCTGCATGAGGGCGCCATGAAAGACGTCGTTCCCGCAAGCCTGACACAAGACCCCTGGCCCGAAGTCGCCCGCGCCGTGCAGGCCGCCTGCGACAGCGCTGACGCGGAGGCCGCGCTGCGCGAATGCGTCGAGACGACATTGCGCATTACCGGTCAGACCGGTGCTGAGAATCGACCCGGCGCCCTGAAGTCCGGCGAAACGCAATACTTTGTCGGCGGCGTTTTCCTGGCCGCGCCCGACGGCGCCTCGCATCTGCTGGTCGCCGAATGGGGCTTCCCGCCGGAACAGCACCGCTTGCACTTCCCCCTCGATACCGGTCATCCAGGCTGGATATGGAAAAACCGGCAACCGCTGCTTCTCGAAAACACCGACGAACACAGCGAGTTCAAACAGATCCTGAGAACATCCCGCATGGGATCGGCCATGTACGCGCCGATGCTCTGGGACGGTCAATTCATCGGTCAGATCATCACCGCCGCCCAGGCCCGCAATACCTACAGCCCACCAGACAGGGACAGGATCGCGGCGATGGCATCGATTGCCGCGGGTCTCTACCTCGCGAAGGACGGGCCGGCATGGCTTGCTCAGACATGGCAGGGCGCCACCCAACAATAGATTCAGATCTTTTCCGACAAACGATGAGGACCACCGATGAGCCTTTACCCGCCACCGCAGAATATCGAAACCGAGGTATTCGCCCGCCTTCCCGACGAACTGCGTTTGAACGCGCGGTCCGATTGGGCCGACGCAAGCCTCGGAGGCGCCAAGCTGGCCGGGTTCCTCGAAGGTCCCTCCTTCGATCGCGATGGCAACCTGTATGTCGTCGATATTCCCTTCGGCCGAATTCTACGACTGTCCGCCGACACGGCCGAATGGTCCGTCATCGCGGATTATGACGGGGAGCCGAACGGCCTCAAAATTCACAGCGACGGCACGATCTATATCGCCGATTACCGCAACGGCATCATGAAGCTCGACCCGGACACCGGCAACATCACACCGCATTGCACGCGCGTGAAGATGGAAGGCTTCAAGGGATGCAACGATCTCGTCTTCGCCAAGGACGGCACGATGTATTTTACGGACCAAGGGCTGACAGGGCTGCACGACCCGACAGGCCGGGTCTACCGGCTGCACACGGACGGGCGGCTCGAATGCATGATCGACACGGTCCCGAGCCCGAACGGGCTTGTCCCCGATCTGAATGAAGGGTTGCTCTATATCGCCGTGACGCGCGCCAATGCTGTCTGGCGTATGCCGCTGCCGAAGGAAGGTGGCACTTTCAAGGTCGGCCTCTTTGTTCAGCTGTCCGGCGGGCATGGAGGACCCGATGGCATGGCGCTCGACACCGAAGGCAATCTCGCCGTCTGCCACGCGGGGATGGGTTCCGTGTGGCTGTTCAGCAAGCTCGGCGAGCCGCTGTACCGGGTACGGTCCTGCGAAGGACTGCACACAACAAACTGCGCATATGGCGGACCCGACAATCGTTATCTTTACATCACGGAGTCCGACTCGAATACGATCCTGCGGGCGGAGATGCCGTGGCCCGGAAAAACGATGTACTCCCATATCGGCTGACTTGTAATGGACTGGAATCATCAATACGCCGGCCTGCCAGACCTGCGGGTGCATTACGTCCGGCATGGACAAGGCGATCCGCTGTTCCTGATCCACGGCTGGCCGGAGTTCTGGTATGCGTGGCACAAGAACATCCCAACGCTGGCCAAGAGCTTCGACGTGATCGTTCCCGACCTGCGCGGTTTCGGCGACACGGAAAAGACCGATGGGGTTCCCGGAGTCATGACCTACGCCGAAGACCTTCAGGCACTAGCCGACCATCTCGGTATCGGCCGGTTTGGGGTCGCTACACACGATGTCGGCGCCGGGGTTATGCAGGTCTTCGCCCGGCAATGGCCGGAGCGGCTGACCGGACTATTCCTGTTCAACGCATCACATCCCGGCGTCGGCAAGCGTTGGGCGGAGGCCGACCATCTGAAGGAAATCTGGTATCAGTCGTTCCATCAGCTCGATTTTGCGGAAGCGCTTGTTGGCGCCAGCCGAGAGTCCTGCCGTACCTATTTCCAGTACTTCCTGTCGCATTGGGCGCATGACCCGCACGCCTACGACGACGACCTCGAAGCCTGGGTCGACAATTTCATGAAGCCAGGCAATTTGCGTGGCGGCTTCGACTGGTACCGCGCCACGAACGAGTCGCGTCTCGCCGCAATTCGCGGCGATGTGCCGATCCTGGATAAGATCACCGTGCCGACCCGCATGTTGTGGGGGGCGCACGATCCGGTGCTGAAAGCGGAATGGCGCGACCGGCTGGGCGACTATTTCGCCGACATCCGGATCGACGTTGCCGAAGAAGCGGGCCACTTCGTGCATTATGAAGTACCGGATCTGGCGAACCTCGAAATCGAGGCGTTCTTCAAATCACTCCGCGGCTAAAACCGCCTGCAGCGATGCGACTATGAGCCACATTGATCGCGAAATGGCCCATCCATAAGATGTAGTTCCTCTTACTGAATTGATACAGGGAGGACGACATGATCGCGGCTGCGGACAAGGGCCATCCTGCGACGGCGGGCCAGGAACAGACACCGGCTGTCCTATCGGTCTCCACCATCGACATCCTGGAAATACTGGCAGCGGGCCTGCGTGATTTTCGCGCCGCCCCCTTACAAGGCCTCGCCGTCGGCGGCATTTACACGGTTGGTGGCTGGGCCCTGATCCTGCTGCTTCTGTACTTCGATCTGCCCTTCCTCGTCTATCCGCTGGCCGCCGGTTTTGCCTTTATCGCGCCCTTCATCGCAACCGCGTTCTACGCTATCAGCCGGGATCTGGAACAGGGTCGGACTCCAACGGGAAGCGGTATCGCCGGCGCCGTGTGGGATGCGGCGAAACGCGACGTGCGCTGGATGGCCCTGGTTACCGGTTTCTCCCTATTCATCTGGATGGATATCGCGGCGTTGCTGTTTTTTGGTTTCCTCGGCCTGAGTTCGCTCAGCGCACAGGAACTGTTGCGTGAGATATTCACCACGCCGATGGGGCTGCTCTTCCTGGTGATCGGCAACGGGGTCGGCGCGGTTCTGGCTCTGGCGGTCTTTTCCTTCTCGGCGACATCGTTTCCCATGCTGTTCGACCGCGATATCGACTTCGTCACCGCCATGGTCACCAGTGTAAAAGTCGTGCTGGCGAACCGTCTGGCGATGGTCGTGTGGTGCGGGACGATCGCTGGGCTGATCGGCCTGTCCCTACTCTCCGGCCTTGTCGGGTTGCTTGTCATCCTGCCGATTCTTGGACACGCCTCCTGGCATCTCTACCGCCGCGCCATCGCACCGGCGTAAGTGCATCAACGGACTTTAGCGCTGCCGCAACATGTCCTCGATCAGAATCTGTACGGATAAGGCCGCCTTGAAATCCGGCATCGTATGCGCTTTGCCGGAAAACGCCGCGGCCGCATTGTCGAGTTGCAACCGGTAGCCGTGTTCCCGCGGATCGTCGATGTCGGTCATCGCCTCCTGCCAATCGCCACCGTCGCTCACCCGCAACCGGTTCCAGTCGTAGATCCGGCAGGACTCGCGTGAACCCCAGACTGTAAATTCGACACGGTCCGGGCCGACGCCGCCAACGCTGCCCGCAATCGATATCGGCACACCGCCGCAATCCAGCCCGGCGTGGAGATGCGTTTCGGCACCGTCGCCTTCCGGATAGCGCGCGGCGGTATGTTTCAATGTTGCGGATCCGAACAAGCGCTCGCTCAAATAGACCCAGTGCGACAGCACCTCACGGGTGAAGCCGCCCTGCGCGCGGCGCGACAGCCAACCCGCCGCGCCCATCTGCCAGTCGCGTGGCCAAGTGGAGAAATGGGTCCGAATATCGACGCCTGCCACATCACCCAATACGCCATCCTGCAGCTTCCGTTCAACCAGCCCCACGGCATGCGCCGACGCGAGCGAGAAATTCACGATGCAGCAGCATCCGGATTTCTCTGCCTGCGCCGCCAAATCCCGACTCTCGGCGATATCGACGCCGAGCGGTTTTTCGCAATAGACCGCCTTGCCATGCGCCATTGCGGATAGCGCATGCGCCCGATGGGTCGCCGGCGGGCTGGCGATATAGACGACATCGACCAAAGGATCCGCAACCAACGCCTCCCTCGAATCCGCAATATTCAGGCTGGGATAGGTCGCTTTCGTGTCCACGCATGCAACGCCATCAGGATCCCAAACGGAAACGACCTCGAAATCGCTATGGACGGCCATATTGCCCAGCATGCGTTGCCCCATTACGCCGAGTCCGATCACGGCCACCTTATGCGTCATAACAATTCCTCTCGAAAAATTGCGGTTATCGATATTTCAGAAGTCTTTCGCGCCGGGCCTAACGCTGTCACAATCTGCCGTTCTGTATCATAGACGTTAAACGCCAGAAATCAGGAGTTGCCATCGTGCCCGCGCAAGACCATCCCGTCGAACTGACCGCCCCCGACATTTCCGCGTACAAGGCGGGGAATACAGGCATCGATTACGTCACCACAATGGACAGCGGCAAGCCCGGTCCGCATGTGATGATCAATGCCGTAACCCATGGCAATGAAATTTGCGGGGCCATCGCTCTGGACCATCTATTTCGGAACGGCATTGAACCGACGCGTGGCCGATTGACCTTCGCCTTCGTCAATCATGCCGCCTTCCACCGCTTCGACCCGAAAGCGCCGAGGGTTTCCCGCCTCGTCGACGAGGATATCAACCGGGTGTGGGTCGAGGACCGCCTCGACGGCGACGAAGACAACACCGAACTACGGCGCGCCCGGGAGTTGCGCCCCATATACGATACGGTCGATCATCTGCTCGACATTCACTCCATGGGAACGCTTTCCCCGGCCCTGATGCTATGCAACGGCCTCGACAAGGAAGTGAAAATCGCACGTCAGATCGGCTACCCAGGGCACATCGTTTGCGGTTCAGGGCATGTCCGGGGCAAGCGGCTGATCGAATACACGCCCTTCAACGATACGGCCAACCAAAAGACGGCTTTGCTGGTCGAATGCGGTTATCACTGGGCGCGGGATACGGCGCCAATCGCGCTCGATACCGCACTGCATTTTCTGCGGGCCGTCGATTTCGTCGATCAAGATTTCTTCGCTGCCCATATCAGGGACGCCGACCCAGTGCCACAGCGCGTTCTGGAAGTTACCGGCGGTCTCGTAACGGAGACCGATGAGTTTCAGTTCGTCGAGGATTTCGCAGGGCTTGAGGCATTCCCGAAGGCAGGCAGCGTCATCGCCATCGATGGCGGCAAGGAGATTACAACGCCGCATGACGATTGCATCCTCGTCATGCCAAACCCGCATGCCCGCAAGGGGATGCGGGTGCTGCGTTTCTCACGCGACGTGACCCCATCATGACTGGGGACGACGATGCCCGCGCGATGGCGATGGAAATGGCGCAGGCGCTCGCTCTGCTCGGGCCGGACATGCCCTCTACGCCGACATTCTCGATTCGGTGAAAGCAACCGTCAGTGCCGACGGCGAAGCCGACATTCCGGAGTTGGTGAAACGGCTTAACGCGGCATTAACGGCCTACGCGCCCCGCGATGCGCAAGCGCAGGCCCTGCTCGCCAAGTACGACTGAAATTTGTCAGTAGGTGGCTCTGCCGCCGGAAATGTCGAAGACGGCGCCGGTCGAGAAGGCGCATTCGTCGGAGGCAAGCCAGGAAACAAGGCTTGCGACCTCTTCGACCGCAACGAAGCGGCCCATGGGAATTTTCGAGAGCATGTAGTCGACATGCTCCTGGCTCATCTGGTCGAAGATACGGGTCCGCGCGGCTGCCGGAGTCACGCAATTGACCCGAATGCCGGTGTCCGCCAGTTCCTTGCCGAGCGACTTGGTCAGCGCGATCACGCCCGCCTTCGCAGCGCTGTAGGCCGATGCATTCGGATTGCCTTCCTTGCCGGCAATCGACGCGATGTTGACGATCCGTCCATAATCCTGCGCGATCATCGCCGGCGCCACCGCATTGCAGCAGTAGAAAACGCCATTGAGATCGATATCGAGCACCCGGCGCCATTCGTCCAGCGGGTATTCCCAGACCGTCGCGTTCGTGCCGGCGATACCGGCATTGTTGACAAGAATGTCGATACCGCCCGCCGTTTCAGTCGATTCCTGAACGGCGGAAGCGATCGAACCAGGATCGGTTACGTCCACCTCAACACCTCGCGCGCCAATCCCGAGTTGCGAAGCGGCTTCGTCCATCAGCGCCTTGTCACGATCCCAGAGGCACACCTGCGCGCCCTGCGCTAAGAGCTTCGTGGCAATGGCGTACCCGATCCCCTGCGCACCGCCGGTAACAACTGCCCGTTTGCCGCGCAAATCGTCTGTCATCCTCTTCCCCCTGCCTTATTGGATCTTAGAGCAGATCGGGATTGATTGGAATCGCGTGAATCTGCTCTCAACTATTAAGATAGAGCGGATTCACAGAACCAACCGAACCCAAGTAATTGGGTTCGATCAATCCTGATCCGCTCTAGAGAATGCAAGCACCCTTACTTGATACGCTGCAACTCTCCAGTGATCGATTTTACTTCCTGACCTTCCAGAAACCGTTTGAAGTCCAAGGCCATGCCATTCGCGGTCAGGGTCCGGTTGTAGACTTGCATGTCATAGCTACCTTCATCGGTAACGATAAGGGCATAAACGGAGAGCGTATCGCCACGAATACGCGACCAAACGTAAGGGTCCCCCTTCATCGGGTCGTTGGGTGCCCGATTGCCGAAAACATCCTTGCGCATGACCGACTGGTAGATACCGCCTCGTTTCGTCTTGCGGAAATCGATCGAATAGGACTTTCGCGTCGCCTTGGCGCCCTTTCGAAGCGTAACCGTTGTCCACGCCACGTTGAATCCATGCCGGATCGACTTGATCTCGACATTGATATCGCGGGTTTTTAGACTGTCTGCGCTTGCGGAAACGCTACGGCCGGCATATTCGCCGTAGAAATCTTCAATCTTGCGATCAGCCGCCCAGACGCCGGTCGTCCAGAAAAACGCAATACACACCGAAACGGCTCTTACGAAGGTCATCACATTCCAATCCGGTTACAAAGCTGCATCGTAGAGCATCACCAGAAACGCCCCATTGACGCATCTCAATCAACCACCCACACCAAACACCTTTTTCAGCAAGGCGGTCGATCGTTTTACAGGATTCTCACGAATCGCGGCCTCTTCGCGCGCAAGATACAAAAACAGCGCGTCGAGCGATCGGTCTAGCACATGCTTGGTTAAGTCGGCCTTAACGTCTGGAACGAACGGCACCGACTTATACTGGCCCATCATCGTATCGTAGGCCTTGATCGCCCCCACTTCGGAAAGCGTCGAGTCCACGACCGGCCGCATGCTTTCGGCAAGCGGATTAGACATTTTTCCTTTGAAATACTGCGTCGCGGCATCTTTGGGACCGTCATAGATGCGTTTTGCATCATCCAGCGTCATATCCGTTATCGCCTGCCAGAATACTTCCTTGGCGCGCGGTGTCGCAGCCTCCGCAGCCCGGTTCAACTTCAGCTCAAGATCGTCCGCCAGTCCGGAGGCGCCGACAGACCGCAAGGTCGATTGGACCTTGGCCAAGGTATCGGGCAGGGGAATATGAATCTCCGAGTTCTTGTTGAAGCCATCGGTCTGACCGACCGTGCTGACGACCCGCTCCGTTCCGACTTTCAGCGCTTCGCGCAGCCCATCGGCAATCTCCCCCGTCGCGAGCGACGAGGTTCCGCTCGGCGCCGACTTTGTCGCGTTATCCAGGAGGCCCTTGCCTTTTTCGAGCCAGCTTTGCGCCGACAATTGTGCAGGAGCGATCAACAACGCGGCGGTCGCAATCGCCATAAATCTTATCATTCCAGGAAACATTGCAATATCCTCCCGTTGCATGCGGATTCTGGTACGTCTTTTTCTGAAGATCTTCCCTTATATATTGACCGTGGCTCAGGCATCACAAGGGACGAAACACAGTCAAATAGGCGAGGATTCAGTTTTCGAAATCCACATGCGCCCAATGGTCGAATGCAACCTGAACGCCAGACAACCATGACATAGCGGGCAAGATAAAAGGACACTTAAAACAAAGCACCGTCATTCTTGCATGACTTTCCGGATGGATAGCGGATACCCTGCATCGCCTTGGCGCTAGCATGCGTTCTTATGGAGGCGATGGATTGGCCGAACTCAACCGCTTTGATCAGATACTTTGCGCAACCGAGGCAGTCGAAGTACTGCCGCCGCAATACGCAACCAAATTCGGGCGGATTGAAAACGCATGACCGAACCGGGTCACGCGTCACACGCATCCCTAGGGCCGACAACCTTATCGGCCGGCGTTTTGTCGATCGTTTTGATGGGCGATGCGCTGATCTACGTCGTGCTCCCCATCAATGCGGAGACGTTCGGTATCAGCCTCGTCTGGGTCGGCATATTGCTCTCGGCCAACCGACTCGTCCGCATCGTCACCTATGGCGCAATCGCGCACGCGACGACCGCATACGGCATTCGCGCCGCGACCATCACCGCCTGTATCGGAGGCGCAACCTCAACCGTCATGTATTGGATGTTCGATGGCGGTTGGCCGTTGCTTGCCGCGCGACTGCTGTGGGGCCTTTCATTTGCCGCGCTCACCTTGACGACACTCGCCTACGCCATCGCCGACCGCGAGCGGGCCGGCACCAGGGTCGGATTGAGCCGCGCGATCCAGCAGTTCGGATCCGTGCTCGCACTTACCGCCGGCGCCTGGCTTGCCGGCCAGATGGGCCCGAAGGCGGCGTTCCTGTTTTTGGGGCTCGCGTCGTTCGCGGCACTACCGCTCGCCTTGGCGTTGCCACGAGAAACCGCCAAGGCCCCGCGCGCCAAAACCCAGTGGCTACCGAGCCCGCACCGGCTGGACCTGCTTTTCTTTGCCGTTGGGTTTGCCGTAGACGGCGTCTTCGCCATGACGATCACGATCATATTGGCCGATCTCGTTTCTCTCGAGGCGGCGATGCTCGGTGGCGGTATCGTGTTATCGCTGCGTCGCATCGGCGATGCGGTGGTCGCCCCTCTCGGCGGTATGCTGGGAGACCGGTTCGGTACCGAAAAGTCGTTGTTTGTCGCAACACTGCTTGTCGCGATTGGCCTCGCCGGGATCGCGTTCGGTCACGTGTATTTCGGTTCGGGCTTCGTCATTGCCGGCCGCGCCGCCATTGCCGCACTCGGGCCGGCGACGGTTGCGACTCGAAATCCGCCCGATCAGGTCATGCACCGGATGGCGGTAATGCAGACCTGGCGCGACTTCGGCGCGGCGCTGGGCCCGCTGCTCTCAGGATTTTTTCTAAGTTCCATCGAGATCCCGGTAATTTACGGCGCGCTCGTCATCATGATCGTTGCCGCTCTCGCGTCGCAGATTATTCGGCACGGCAAAACTTAGCCGCCCTATTTTTTCTGGCGACGCCTTCGATACTATGCAAAAACATATCTGCCCATTGATTCAAGGAGATACACTCATGTCGATAAAACGCGCGCTCCAATTCGCAGTTGCTGCCGGAATGTTCTTGTTCGTCGCAGCGTGCTCACCGGAGGTTGGTAGCAAGGAGTGGTGCGAAGACATGAAGGCCAAGCCGAAGGGCGATTGGTCGGCGAACGAAGCGGCGGATTTCGCCAAGAGCTGCGTCCTTTAGGCTCATACGGTGCGGCGATAGCGCCGCTTCCCCTTTCGATGATCCATGCTAACGTTGCCCCAAAGGCGACAATGGCGGCGCTGCCGCGTAGTGCTGGAGGAAAAGGGATATGAGCGAAGCCGAAACGATCTTCGAGGTAAAGGACGGCGTCGGGCTGTTCACGATGAACCGCCCGAAAAAAATGAACGCCATCAGCCAGAACATGTTCGAGAACGACTTCCCGGACATGATCGACGCGGTTGAAGCGGACGCGTCCATACGGTCGCTTATCCTGACCGGGTCCGGCGGCAATTTCTGCTCCGGCGCCGATGTCGGGCGCATGGCCAGCAACAATCCACGCTCCGCAGAAGAACGCAAAGACGGGCTGCGGCAGACCTTGAAGTGGATATACCGGCTCGGCAACCTGGACCGGCCCGTCATCGCGGCGGTCGATGGGATCGCCTATGGCGGTGGGTTCAGTCTGGCGCTGACCGCCGATATTATTCTGGCCACGCCCCGCGCGCGCTTTTGCCTTGTCTTCGGACGGATCGGGCTGATCCCGGATATGGGGGTCACCTACTTCCTGACGCGTGTGATTGGGCCGAAACGGATGAAAGAGCTCGCCTACACCGCACGGTCGATTTCGGCGGAAGAAGCGCTCGAGATGGGAATCGTCAACGCAATCCACGAGCCGGAAGCGCTACTTCCTGCAGCGCGCGAGATGGCGACTCGGTTCACCGCCGGATCGCAGGTCGCAATGGCGCAAGCCAAGCAACTAATCGACCGGTCCCTGAACAGTACGCGAGAGGAAATGCTGGAAGCCGAGGTCGAGGCCCAGCCGCTCTGCCGGGAGACAGATTTTCATGCCGAAGCCGTGCGGCGTTTCGCCAGCAAGGAACCGCGCTTGTACGATTGGGATTCGATGAACTCTGCCGCCGAGGCGGCGGAATGAGCCAAAGCGGCGTCCGCATCGACGCCGCGCTCGCGGAAGCCAAATCCGCGCACGAGTCGGGCGATTTAAAACAGGCGGGCCGCATGTACCGCAAGGTCCTGTCCCAAGACCCGAAATGCGCTCCCGCGCTGAACCTCTACGGAATCCTCGCCAGCCAGCGCGGAGACAACGCAAGCGCTATAAAACGGATCACACAGGCCATCGCTATCGACGGGAGCGTCGTCGATTATCATATCAACCTCGCCGTCGTGCAGGAGACAGCGGGCGATTTGAACGCCGCCTTTGATCGTTACGCGGCTGCACTCGCCATCGAGCCTCGCAACCCGGAACTTCTGGGACGACTGTCGCCAATCGCTCAAAGCACGGGACGTTACGAGGACTTCGTTTCGACGCTCTCGTCGCTGTGCGCGGCAATGCCCGACTATGCGGAAGCATTCTACCTGCGCGGCTTGTCCCTGAATATCCTGCGCCGGATGGATGAGGCTGCGGACTCGCTTCGCAAGGCGGTCACGCTGGCACCCGGCTTCACGCAAGGCTACGCAAACCTGGCAAGCGTCCTGATGGATTCCGGAAAGCCTGCCGAAGCGCTGGCTGCCTGCAACGATTGCCTGCTGCTGGACCCGGCCGAAACCTTCGCCCTGGCGACAAAAGCGATTGCGCTTGCGGAACAGGGCGACTACGAGAAGCTGCGGCCGCTCATGGATTTCGACACGCTTCTCGACGTGCATACGCTCGATCTGCCCCCTGGATATGACAGCATCGAGATCTTCAATGCGGCCTTGAGAGACGCTGTGCTGACACATCCAAGCTTGCGGCTCGATCCAAACCATCGGTCCTGCCACTTTGCCACCCAGACCGACGATCTGTTTCTCGACCCGGCGGAACCCTTTGTCGCCTTCGAGACCATGATCCGCGAGGCGGCGAACGATTACCGGCGCAAACTGGACCGCAATGCGGCGCACCCGTTCCTCGCCAATCCGATGCCAGAGACTGCACTCGTCGGCTGGGCAACGGTGATGCGCGCGCAAGGGCATCAGTCGGCCCATATTCACCCGACGTCTTGGCTAAGCGGCGTGTACTATGTGACCGTGCCGGATCTAGTGCGTCGCGGCGACAATGCCCACAAGGGTTGGATCGAGTTCGGCCGGCCGCCGGAACACTATCCGATCACGGTCGATCCGGATGTGACGTTCCTCGAGCCGGTGGAGGGCAAGCTGATCCTGTTCCCGTCCTACCTTTACCACCGAACCGTCCCCTACGAGGACGACGCGATGCGAATCAGCATCGCCTTCGATTTCGACACGACACTGGCATCCTGAGTTCAGCAGCCGGCAGTATCGTCCGAGGTCTGGCGGAATTGCGGCAGACCATCGTCCAAATGCATCCAGCCGATCCGTTCTTTCGTGAAGACGTGGCACGCCGGCTTGAATGCATCGGGATCGTTCATTGTCGCGACGAACAGATGTACTTCGTCCGGCCAGCGCTCCGCCTCGAACGTCAGCGACGTCCCGCAGGTCGGGCAGAAGCCGCGCGTCACCCCCGGCGAGGACGCATACGTCGCCAGACTATCGCCGTTCCACATGACAGCCCCTGGCCGATAGCCGGCGTAAGTCACCATTGCCGCCGCCGTCGTCCGGCGGCAGCTCTCGCAGTGGCAATGCGCGACCCAGAGCGGTTTTCCCTCGGCACGGAACGAGATGCGCCCGCACAGGCATCGACCTCCATGGCTTTCCGCCGCGGCAGTCACCGGCCCAGCCTCAATATTCGACCGGCGTCGTGTACGCCGGATCGTCATGCAGCGCCCAATACATGTCCGTCAGGTGTTTCGTCACCGGGCCCCGGCTCCCGGTCCCGATCACCTGATCGTCGATCTTGCGGATCGGCATGATGCCGCCCGCCGTCGACGTCATGAAGACTTCGTCTGCACTGCGCAGTTCGTCCGCTTTGATTTTGCCCAACTCCGCCTTGATGTTGGTCTGCTGCGCCAGCTCGATGACCGTGCGTCGGGTGATGCCCTCCAGCACGCCACTGTCAGGCGAGACCAACCGGCCACCATGCAGCGCGAAGATATTCCAGCCCCGCCCTTCGGTAACGTTGCCGTCGCGGTCGAGTAGCACGGCATGATCGAAGCCATGGTCATACGCTTCGAGCAATGCGTCGGAAAAATCGATCCTGGCAAAATTCTTTACCGTCGGATCGATCGCCTCGGGCGGCGTCCGCAGCACCGAGCTGACCATGATATCGATACCGTCTTCCATGCGGTCTTCCGCGATTACGCCGTAATACGGCACCGCCCAGGCGAGGAACCCGTTCTGGCAACTGCGCAGATCCTTCAATCCATCGAGAGCCGATCCCCGCGTCGCCAGAGCATAAACCATGGATTCGCGCAGCCCAGACCGGCGTACGCACTCCATGAGGATATCGCGGATTTCCTCTCGGTCGTGCGGCAAAGTCGTGAATTGCCGCTTCGCGATCGACCGGTCCCAGCGGTCGAAATGATCCTCCATCCGGAAGAACTTGCCCTTGTGGACATGCAGCGCGTCATACGTCATGTCGGACAAAAGGAAGCCGAGGTCGGCGACTGGCAGCCGCATGTTCTCCTTCGCGCAATATTCCCCGTCAATATAGCCGACACCGTTTGGAAACTGTTCCGCTGCATCCGTCATGGGACATCTCCTTATTCCGCGTATCTGCAATGATAATAACAACAGTGCGATATGACTATCGTATTGCGAATCCGCTCGACTTGGATAGGCACGCAGGAGATGCTTGAATTGCAATCTGTAAACATGCCGGAGAAGAACATATGGCTGCCTTGACCATCGAACCGCTGCACGCGGACTTTGGCGCCCGCATTACGGGCATAGATTTAAAGGAACCGATTTCCGACGAACTTCTTGAGGAAATTCGGGCCGCGATCGACGAATACTCGTTCCTCTGTTTTCCAGACCAGTCCCTCGACGACGACAAACTACTAACGCTAACAAAAGCGCTCGGAGAACCGGAACCAAGCCATGTAAAGCTCGGGCAAGAAGGCATCATCGAGTATTTCGGCACCATCGGAAATGTGCAGCCGGACGGCAGCAAAATCGGCAACGACCACAAGCGAACGATTTTCCAAACCGGCAATAACATGTGGCATTCGGATTCATCATTCCGCAAAGTTCCTTCGTTCGTCTCGATCATGTCTGCCCATGAAGTACCCGACGAAGGCGGCTTGACTGAATTCGTCAGCGAACGGGCGGCGTATAACCGGCTTGCCGAAGACGAACAGGCGAAGGTCGATCCGCTGATCGCGATTCACGACTACGTCTTTTCCCGCAGTAAGGTGAGCTCGGACGCCGTAACGCCATCGCATGCGGCCTCCCTACCCCCAGTCGGACAGAAACTGGTTCGGACGAATCCACGGACCGGTGCGAAAAACTATTACGTCGGTTCCCACGCCAAGCAGATCGACGGCTGGAGCCTGGAAGAAAGTCGCCCCTTGTTGGAGGATTTATTGGAACGCGCCACTAAGCCGGAGCACGTTTACGCTCATGCCTGGCAGGTCGGCGATCTCGTGATCTGGGACAATCGCTGCCTTCTGCACCGCGGCAGCGGCTACGACGCCGACAAATACCGCCGCCGCATGCGCCAGACCCGAGTGCAGGGTGCGGGTCCGACATTGGCGGAGTAACGCGGGGCGGGCGATTACAACACGCCACGTTCAACATCCCCCACCCGTCATCCTCGACTTGATCGAGGATCCAGGCAGCGGTGAGAGCGCAGCATCTCGATCAGGCCGGAAAGCCGAGCTGTCACTTAGAGGCAAGGCGTTGCTTCAGGCCAGGAATGGATCCTCGATCAAGTCGAGGATGACGGGTGGAGGGGGAATACTGCGATATGACCCCTCCTTCACCGAAATAGCGACCGCCTGTTTTCACCGTAGGCCAAATGAACTAAGCTTCAACGAAGAGTGGCATAATCAGTCGAAAGGGCCCAGTCGTGAGCGACGCAGCAATGTTGGACGTGGTGGAAACCGTGGATGCACAGGTTCGGTACATCAATGCGGAATGGCGTGACAAGGACGAGTCGCCCCGCATCGGGTCCAAGGAATCCCGACGCGCCAACACCTCCTTCCAGGATGTCAAAGTCCACGATGCGCGACCGCGTCTGACAGCCGGTGAAATCAACCTGGATCAAAACGGCTTCAGCCTCACCGAAAACCGTTCGACGGTAACGAATTTCCGGGACGATGCAGAAGTTGCGGCCAAATATTACGACGAAATGATGTCGCTGATCGCACGCACGACAAATGCGGATCGGACCTTCGTCTACAATCATCTTGTCCGGACCGAAAAGCCGGTGGATTTCAACGACGGCTACGCGCGCTTCGTCCATTGCGACTACAACATCCGAAATCTGGAAGACCGTTCGCTCGAGCTTCTCGAAAAGCACGGCGTCACGCCGCAGCCCGGCTGGACATACGCCTGGTATAATACCTGGCAGCCCTTCGACAATCCGGCCCACCACAATCCGCTTGCCGTCATCGATTGGGAGTCGATCCCGGCCGAGGACATCATCGACTATTATTACACGGGGCGCGGTGGGGACAGTCTGGTCGCGGCACCGGTCTACAGCCCGGATCACCGCTGGTGCTATTTCCCGGATATGACGACCGAGGAAGTGCTGATCATTAAACAACTCGACGGCCGGCCAAATCGCGCCTTCTATTGCCCGCACACCTCGTTCGACAACAAGGTCGTGGCTGAAGACCTGCCGCCACGCCGCAGCATCGAAACGCGCCTCATGGCCGTTTTCGAGAACGAGGCCTAAGGCCTATTTCTTTTTCTGTTTGGCCCAGCTGTCACGCAGGGCGACGGTGCGGTTGAACACGGGTGCGCCTGGCTTCGAATCCGGGTCGGCGCAGAAATAGCCCTGCCGTTCGAACTGCACCGGGGTGCCAACCTCCGCGTCCGCCAGGGCCGGCTCGACATACGAGGCCTCAACAGTCAGCGAGTCAGGATTTAGGTCGTCGAGGAAATCGCCGTCCGCACCGGGATCTTCACGCATGAACAGATGGTCGTACAGACGGACTTCGGCGGGAACGCCGTGTTCCGCCGAGACCCAATGCAGGGTTGCCTTGACCTTGCGGCCGTCCGGCGAATTGCCCCCCTTGGTCTCCGGGTCATAGGTGCAGCGCAGTTCCACGACCTCGCCACTCGCATCCTTGATCGCTTCCTGGCAGGTTACGAAATAAGCGTAACGCAAGCGCACCTCGCGCCCCGGCGTGAGGCGAAAGAACTTGCGCGGCGCGTCTTCCATGAAGTCGTCGCGTTCGACGTAAAGCTCACGCGAGAACGGAACCTGCCGCGAGCCCATATCCGGGTTCTGCGGATGGTTCGCCGCCTCGATCATCTCCGTCTCGCCTTCCGGGTAATTCTCGATCACCACCTTCAAGGGCCGCAAAACCCCCATGCGGCGCGGCGCGCTGGCATTCAGCAGATCGCGAGTGCAATGGTCGAACAGCGCCATGTCGACGGTGCTGTCGCTCTTGGTCACGCCGATCAGCCCCGCAAAGTCGCGAACTGCGGCGGCGGGCACGCCGCGACGGCGCAATCCCGACAGAGTCGGCATGCGCGGATCGTCCCAGCCCTTCACATGGCCGTCCTGAACAAGCTGCATCAGCCGCCGCTTGGACAACACGGTATAGGTCAGGTTAAGCCGCGCGAATTCGTACTGACGCGGCCTCGCGTTCACCGGCAGGTTTTCGATCAGCCAGTCGTAGAGCGGCCGGTGATCGGCGAATTCCAGGGTGCACAGGGAATGGGTAACGCCCTCGATCGCGTCCGACTGCCCATGCGCGAAATCGTAGTTGGGGTAGATGTGCCAGGCGTCCCCGGTGCGCGGATGGTGCGCGTTCAGAATGCGGTACAGCACGGGGTCGCGCAGATTGATGTTGCCCGACGCCATATCGATCTTGGCCCGCAGGACGCATGTCCCGTCCGCGAATTCCCCCGCCCGCATGCGCTGGAACAGGTCGAGGTTTTCCTCCACGGAGCGCTCACGATGCGGGCTCGGCGTGCCCGGCTCCGTTAAGGTACCGCGATATTCGCGCATTTCCTCAGCGGACAGATGGTCGACATAGGCCTTACCCGCGCCGATCAGATGCACGGCCCATTCGTACAGCTGCTCGAAATTGTCCGAAGCGTAATAGAGGTTTTCACCCCAATCGAAGCCAAGCCAGCGCACGTCTTCCTGGATCGACTCGATATATTCAAGCTCTTCCTTGACCGGATTGGTGTCGTCGAAGCGCAGATGGCAGCGCCCCTCGAAATCCGCCGCGACCCCAAAATTGAGGCAGATCGACTTGGCATGCCCGATATGCAGATACCCGTTCGGCTCTGGTGGAAACCGCGTGACAATGCCGTCATGGCGCCCTGCCGCCAGATCCTCCCGCACCACGTCGCGGATGAAATCCGACGCGGTCTCGGTGTTTTCGGCTTCGGTTTCGCTCATTTTGTCTTACTCATCTTGCTCCGACAGGGCCGTGTCTGCCAGAAAAGGGCGGCGGGGCCAAGCCCTGTCGATACCCGTCCCCTTGGCTTTGGACAATCCGCCCCTCATATTCTAGGTTTCGGCCCACTGAATTCCGGTTTCGCGCCGCGATGACGGCGAAGCGCGAAGCCCCGTTTGTCTGGAGAATTGGACACCTTATGGAAAAGATCGCCTTTGATGGCCGCGTCCTGTTTCTATCGCAGGATCCCGACGCGGTGGCCCGCCAGCTAACCGGCACCGACCTCGAATTGAGCGAGGCCAAGCCACTGCGCGAGGACATCTCCACGGACGAGATCACGCCGATCCCGGTCCTGGTCCATTACGACCGCGAGCTCGGGCGCTATGCGCATGTCAGTTTCGAAACCGGCGGCAAACAGCCGATTGGCACGGACGGGCTTTTGAACGGCGGGTTTTCGGTGATCGTCGGCGGCAAGCGCTACGGCAAGGGATCGTCCCGCGAGCACAGCCCGCAGGCAGAACTCTATGCCGGGGTCAAATTGATCGTCGCCGAGACTTTCGAGCGGCTGTACCGCCAGAATTGCGACAATCTGGGCCTCTTCACCTCCACCGATTTCAGGCTGATCGACCGGATCCGGGCGGGCGAAGACATCCCCATCGACGATCTGGTGGAAGGCCGCGAGCCTTTGGCGGCGAAGATTCTGCGCGCCGGTGGGCTGCTCGGCTTCGGACGGGCGATTTCCAAGGGCATCCGCCCCGCCCTCGCCAATCCGGACGCCCTGACCGGCCCGAAGACCCTTGCGGAGAAGATCGTCGCGCGGCATGCGGTCGTCGCGGACGAGCTCGATTGGGATCTGACACCGGGCACGGCTGGATTCGTCCAGCCGGACTGGCGGTATTTCCACGACATCTTCTCGGCGCAGTGCGCCCACATGCTGCATGAGTTCTACGGCCCCGACCTGGACCTGCATAACCCCGAGCGGATCGTCTCCTTCGAGGATCATTATTCCTACGCCCACCGGCCGGAAGTAAACGCGAAAGTCGACCGGATGCCCGACATAAGACGGATGGCCGAAGGACACCGTGCTTTCTGGCAAAAATATAATCTGAAGGATCACGGCTACCTGAAAGGCGAAGAAGGCTCGGAAGGCATCTCGCATGCCATCATGACCGAGTATTACGCCTTGCCGGGTCAACTTCTGGCGGGCACCGACTCGCACACGCCGCATAACGGGGCGCTCGGCTGCCTATCCTACGGCGTCGGCAGCACCGACATGTCGAATGCGCTGATGACCGGTCTGAACCGCATCTCCATGCCGGAATCGGTGCGGGTCGAGCTAAAAGGCAATATCCCCGCCGGTGTGATGGCCAAGGACATTGTCCTCCACGTCCTCGCCGACCCCTTCACCAAGACCGGCGGCGGCATCGGCAGAGTGTATGAATTCGGCGGCCCGGCGGCGGCGCAACTGCCCATCGACGAGCGCACCACTCTGACCAACATGACGGCGGAAATGGGCGGCCTGACCGGCATCTTCGCGCCGGACGAACAGACCGTGCGCTTCCTGAAGGAGCGGCGCGATATCGACTTCACCATCGAGCCCTGGATGAAGAGTGACGAGGGCGCCACCTACGCCCACACCATCGAGATCGATTGCAGCACCCTGTCGCCGATGCTGGCCGCGCCAGGCGACCCGGGCAACGGCATCCGGGTCAACGAACTCAATGAGCCGATTGCGGTACAGATCGCCTATGGCGGCTCCTGCACAGCGGGTAAGCGGGTCGATTTCGACGGCTACCATGAAGTACTGCGCTGGGCCGCCGACCGCGGGCTGAAAGCTGCGGACGGCGTGAAGCTATACCTGCAGTTCGGCACCACCGCCGTGCGCGACTATTGCCGAGAGGTGGGCTATATCGACGCCTTCGAAAAGGTCGGCGCGGAAATCCTCCAGCCCGCCTGCGGCGCCTGCGCCGGCTGCGGCCCGGGCCTTTCGCTGGATACGGAAACGGTCACGGTCAGCGCGATCAACCGCAACTTCCCCGGCCGCTCCGGCCCCGGCAAAGTCTGGCTCGCCAGCCCTGCCACCGTCGCCGCCAGCGCGATAGCGGGCGAGATCGTCTCTTTCGAGGAATTGAAACGCCGGCACGCGTAAGAAAAACAGATAACCGCCCGGTTTACTCCGCCTCATCCTTTGATCTCGCAACAATTTCCGCTTGAAGCGCACAATCAGACTATCTCTGGCCTAGCGGTCTCACCCCGCCGTCACATGCATTAACAAATGCGCCTGATTACAGCGGAATATATCACGGACAAAGTCCAACTTGCTTCCGGTGCTTTCGACTTCGTATTTTTTCTTCAATTACCAACTTCGAGAAAAGAACAATCCACTACCCACCAGAAAACGATAGTCGCTAAGCTCGTTGTGCAAACGCAGCTACGAATTTTTCACAGTGACACGCAATAGTCCAAGACGGTGAAACAAATTAATGGAATACTTAAGAACAATTTAGAAATTTGAGGTCACGCTGCGCGATTACAAATGTTATCGGTCAAATTTTTTTTGAAACTTGAAAATCTCTCTTTATCGACCAATTTTCTGAACTATTCGCATGTGCAGGAGTATTCCGCTAAAGCACATTTTCACCCTCGGGCTGAGCGAGACGCCGCTGCTTAGCTTCGATCAAGGTCTAATAACTATTACATCGACCTCAGTACAAATACACCTAAGCATTTTCGCTAATCAGAGTTTCTTTTCTATTAATTAGAGATCTTTGTATTATTTCGTGCGTTTTGTCTTCAGCCCTATCCCACATAGCTTCATAATGTGCTTCGAAAAATTTACTAGCGCCAGCTCGAACTTCGTATTCAATGACCGGAACAAATTTTCCAATACAACTAAATGTATAAAGCCCATGTGGCCGTCCAATATGATATTGCTCAGTAAAAATTGATTTGTCGAAAATCATGAGAAAGGTCGTGAGCGTCCGGTAAAGCAGCCCTGCCTATGATGACGTTGGACTGTTACGCTCAGGTTTGAGCGTAACGCCAGGGGAGCAGTTCGTCGATCCGATTGATTTTATGGTCGGCGATACAGGCTAGCGTGTCGGTTAGCCAGGCCTGCGGATCGACGCCATTGAGTTTTGCTGTCTCGATCAGCGTATAGGCGATGGCGGCTGATTTGCCGCCGGCCTCGGACCCCATGAAGAGATAATTCTTCCGCCCCAGGGCGATGGGCCGCATGGATCGCTCTGCGGTATTGTTGTCGAGTTCAAGAAAGCCGTGATCTAGATATGGTCGCAGCTTCTTCATGCGGGTCAGGGCGTAGCGAATAGCACCGGCTAAGGGTGATTTGCCGGATATCCGGGTCAATTGGGCATGCAGCCATGATTCCAGGTCGTCGAAGATTGGTTTTGATTGGCGCTGCCTGATCTTCACCCGTTGATCCGGCGATTGGCCCCGAACCTCCTTCTCGACGCCATAGAGTGTGGCGATACGTTTTATGGCTTCCTCGGCAATCGCCGATCCCTGAGCTTTGTGGATATCGACGAACTTGCGTCGGATATGGGCCATGCAGGCCACTTCCGTCACCTTGCCCGTGCGGTACAGGTCATTGAACCCCGCATAGCCATCGGCATGCATGAAGCCCGTGAAGTCCGCTAGATGTTCGCGCGGGCGAACGCCCTTCCTGTCGGACGAGAACTGATACCATGCGGCAGGATGCGCCTCTCCGGCCCAGGGTCGTTCATCGCGGACATAGGCCCAAAGCCGCGCGGTCCTGGTTTTACCGGAGCCTGGGGTCAGCATTTTTACCGGCGTATCATCGGCGAAGAGGGCCTGTCCCTTTAAAACATGGCGCGCGACGGCGTCCGCCAAAGGTTCCAACAGAGCCGTGGATTTGCCAACCCAATCGGCCAGGGTGGAGCGGTCCAGATCGATCCCCTCGCGCTGGAATATCTGACTTTGCCGGTACAAAGGCGAATGATCGGCGTACTTGTTGACCAGCACATGGGCCAGTAGGCCAGGACCGGGCCGCCCGTGCTCAATCGGCCGCGACGGCAGGGCTGCCTGATGGAACGTCTCACAGCAGGTGCAGGCCATGCGCGGGCGAACAATCCGGTTCACGACAAAACGTCCGGGGACATATTCCAGTTCCTCGGTGACATCGTCGCCAAGCGTTTTGAGCGCACCGCCGCATTCCCCACAGGCATCGCCCGGCGACAGTGTTGTCTCGTTGCGTGGGAGATGACCGGGCAGCGGTTTACGTTTGGGCTTGTCTTTTGGCGCTGCAGATTGATCTGCATTTGCATCGTCTGACGCGGGCTCCTGCGCGGACGCCGCAATCTCTTCGTCTTCCAGCGTCAACGCCAGTTGATCCAGAGCCTCCGAGCGCGACCCGAAGCGATGCTGGCGCATCCCGGCCAATTGGTGTTGGAGCTTCTCGATCAACACCGCCTGTGACTTCACTTCCGACGCCAGCGATGCCACCAGACCTTTTAATGCGGCAGGTTCATTCGGGAGGTTCTCAGCGTCGTCGAGCATGCCGGCAATCTATCAGCCGCCACCCCGCATGGGAATCCCCGGAAATTGACAACCCTTTGCTGTGAAACGACTTTACCCAGCCGTCAGGGGACGCCACGTTCGTTGTGGTATGCGCCAATCAATCCCTTCCAGCAGCATCGCCAATTGAGCCGGGGTCAGCGCAACCTTGCCCGCTTTCGCAGACGGCCAGACAAACCGTCCCTTCTCCAGACGCTTCGAGAACAGACATGCCCCTTGCCCGTCCCACCAGATCACCTTGATCAGATCGCCACGGCGACCCCGGAAGACGAACAGATGACCGCAATACGGCGCCGCCTTTAGAACCTTCTCTGTTTGCGCTGACAGCCCATTGAACCCCTTACGCATGTCCGTCACGCCGGCCGCAAGCCAAACCTTCGTGTTCGTGGGAACCGGGATCATCCCGACAAGCACCGGAGCAGACGTACGAGCGCTTCGGGATCGTAAGGGCCGCTAATGCTCAAGCGATGACCTCCGGCAAGCGTGACCTCGATCTTGCCTTCGTCACCAACAGGGCGCTCGGCTTCGTGCTCGACGTGACGCGCAATCTCAACCGGCAGGAAACAGGCGGCGTCATCGACCGTGTCACTTCCCGCAAACCGGGGATCTTTCAGCCAGTTGAAAACCTGATTGGCGTTCACATTGTAGCGCCGTGCAACCTGTGAAACCGAAACGCCCGCAAACCGCGTCTGTGCGCAAATCATCCGCTTCTCGTCTGCACTCCAGCGCCGACGCTTGCCCCGCTTCGCCACATCCTGATCCCCGTTAGTGTCCACCTAAACAAGTGGACACTAAACCTCACTTCTTCTGCACGGCAGAGCGGTCAGGCCGGACGCTTACGAAAGGTCATTGGATCGGTATCGTATATACGTACCTGAAAATTTGTATTCTCCGCAATGATCTTAACTGCATCATCCGTTTTATCTTTTAGCGCAACCTCTAAGCGTCCATTAAGCATCGGATCTTGGAGACGTGCTGCGTCTAGTCTTTCTTGGATCGTGGCAGGTATACCGTTATTAATAGTGTCACGAATGTTGTCTATGGTTTTATGGCCTTCTTCTACTTCCTCTCGAAGCTTCGCAGCCAAGGAGTCCGGATTTAGGAGGAGAACACGCATAGGAATTCGTGGATCACTTATCTTCCCGCGCACCTGCGAGGTGTATTCGGCACTTGGATTAAATAGGCTGTGGAATGCAACGCCCAAAAGTCGAATATCAGCGGATACTTTAACTGCGTCGTCTATGGCCGACCGAAGATCAGCGCTATCCTCCTGCCGACTTTCGTATATTGCCTTTATTCCAGAGCGGCTGCACGCATCAAGTATTTTCAAGGAAGCGGAGTTCTCCCGTAGCTGATAATAGAGTGCTATAGGTAAGGAGAGGCCGATCGCCAAGAATGCGGAACCGACTGCTGCGAGCGCTCCTCCCAAGGCACTTGTCGCGAAATGAGATACTAAAAGTAATGCCACGCCGATAAGGTCCGAAAGCAAAAAAATTGGGCGCGTACTCAGCCAAAAAAGTTCTCCATAGCCCCTGCCAATCTTTCTCATTAGTCGCACTCTCCTCCGTGCTGATACGCGGTGGTTCGAGAACAAACGTAATAAATCTAAGTAGCCGGCTGATAGCTAACCGATTAGCCAAAATAATATTTGTAAAAAATCTCCCAAAACACGCGCCAAAAGTCGAAAAACATAGCACGATCCGCGATTTTCGGCAAATCAATCGACCCAAGGTTGCGAACAATCGAATGATCTGCACAAAATCACGTCTGCATCATTCAGCAAATATACAAACCGCCTTATCGTCGACCGCTTAAAGATGCATCGTATTAGGATTCGCAGCGTGGACAGTTATTCTTGGGACATAGTGGGCAAGATCGTGTCGTTCGAGAAGTTGAAGCAGCGGCACGAATAACGGCGCGTTAATCCGTCATTTCCAGGATGTCGAGACCGTTCACTCGGTCGATCAGATAGATGACGCCGTTCTGGTCGACGTCCACATCGTTGCTCTGCGGGGCGGGAAAGCCGGGCGCAGGTGGCGGGATGTAATAGCCGCGTTCGCGCGGTGCGGTTGGCTCTGAAATATCGATAACGCGCAGCCCGGCGCTGAACCAGCTGCAATAGACCATGTTATCGCGCATATGCTCCTGGAACTGATGTGCGCCGGGCCCGTAGATTTCCGGTTTCTGTTGATTGTAATTCCCGTCCGGGCCGAGATGCGCGCGCGCCCAGGGCGCGTCAAAATCGGTCACGTGGAAGGTCGAGAGCGGCCGGATATTGGCATAGTCGGTGATGTCAAAGACCCACAGGAAGGCATGCGGCTGGCCGTTCGCATGCGGATGTTCCTCGTCAACGCAGATCGCAATGCGCCGCCCATCGATCTCGTGCGGAACCGGCAGAATAGTGTGCGTCGGTTCCGGAAACGGCGGGTGATAATTGTGCTCGGCGATGGTTCGGGGCGTCTCGATCGTCGAGATATCGAGCACTTTGAACCCGGCATGCCAACAGGCGACCCACAACTCGTCGCCAGCGCGCAATCCATGATGCACGCGGTTCTGCACCCCTTTCCAGTCCGGCGTTTCGCCGCCGGCGACATGTTGTCCCGGCATGTGCCAGCGCGATACCTCGCGTACATTCACGGGATCGGCGATGTCGTAAATCACGATGATGTTGCCGACATAGCCTTCCATCTCGGTTGAGATATAGGCGTAGTTTTCGTCGCAGTGAAAACGATGCACGCCGATGCCGCCCGTCCGCTGAAATGCCAGCAGTTTCGGGTTCGACGGATCGGCGATGTCATAAATCTTGAACCCGCCCTCTTTGTAACCGTGTTCCGCAACCGCGTGCAGATCGGGCATTCGATCAAGTGGGGCGTTCAGCAAGGCGGCCAGTTCGGCATCGCTCGGTTCGCGCCCGTCGCGCGCCAGAGCCTCGGCCTTGAGATCCGGTATCCTGAAGCCTTTGCGCAGAAAGTGGCGGTCGAACATTTCGCTGTTCACGAGCATCAGGTCCCGATCGCCAGCGAACCGCGCCTTATGGCTATGCGACGCCGTGCCTTCGAGGGTGATGCGGGCGAGGACGCGCGGCGCGCGCGGATCGGAAACATCGATTAGCGTAGTGCCATGCGGCGGCGCGATATGGCCAACGAGGGCGAGGCCATCCCGTACCTCCACCTGCCCACCACCGGGAATGTCCAGATGCGCCAGAAGGCGTATATTTTCCGCGATTGCCGCATGTTCGGTATCCGTCATAGGCAGCAGAGTGCTCGCCCAGATCAAGCGATGTCAATCGGGGAGTATGAAAGGGTTATCAAGCACGCACGCCTATCGCCTCCCCCCTTCCTTAAAAAGGAGACGCCTGAGAAATATGGTCGCGGATACCCCCCATCCTAGCCCTGAAATGCCTGTGATGGACATTTCAGCCCACAAGGGGGGAAGGGATAACTTAGACAGATCAATAAGTTACTCTCCTCCCCCTAGAGGGGGGAGGATTAAGGTGGGGGTGGACGGCGACTCCATTCACAATTTCGCAGAGGTCTCCAAAATGGAGAAGGAGGAGTGCGACACGCCGTTAATTCGTCTTAGACAGACCGTAAAACTCGACCGCATTATCGCAGGTGATCTTCTTAATCTGCGCTGGGGTCAGACCGACAAACTGCTCTTCGATGTATTTGGTCGATTCCGGCCAAATGCCATCGGTGTGCGGATAGTCGGACCCCCACATCAGTGTATCTTCCGTCATCAGATTGTTCGTGTTGACCAGCATCGGCCCGATCACGTCGTACTGGAACGTGGCCTTGCAGTGCTGCTGCCAGTATTCCGACGGCTTCAGCTTCATGAGATCGCGGAACCGGTCCTCGAACTCAAAATCCATCCGGTCTAACGCGTAGGGTAGCCAGCCGACACCGCTTTCGCCGAGCGATATCCTTAGGTTCGGATAGCGGTCGAAGACGCCCGCGCCGATGATCGCCGCGACAATATGGATGAGGCCCATCTGGAACGCCGAAACGCCGGTGAACATGGCCGCGCGCCGGACCTGGCCGGACGACATTTCGCGGGCGACCGGCGAGGTCGTCGGGAATGTGTGGAAATGCAGCGGCAACTGCACTTCGTTGACGGCTTCCCAGAAGGGGTCCCAGCACGGATGCCACATCGGATCCATGTCCCAGGAGCAGCTTAGCTCCAGCCCGAGTAATCCCATCTTGGCGCAACGATGCACTTCCGCCACGGCAGCGTCGATGTCGCCATACGGCAGACAGGCGAGGCCGATATGGCGGCCGGGGTAGTGACTGCAGAAATCCACGAGCCAGTCGTTATAAATGCGGAACATCTCAATCGCCGCTTCCGGGTCCTGCATCTTCGAGGCAGAACCAAGGATGCCGAAGATGACTTCCGCATCGACGCCGTCGCGCTCCATCTCCTTAAGACGCATATGCGGGTCCGACACCCGTTGGATGCCCTTCTGGCCGTCCTCGAACATGCCGGTCTTCGCCATGATGTCGACGCGCTTGTTCTGGCCCGGGACGAGTTTCTGACCGCCGGGGCCCACGCCGTTCAGCAAACCGAAATTGGCACCCTTCTTCGTAACCCACTGGGGTCCGTCCGGGCCATCCTCGACATAAGGCATGCGATCCTTCATCGCATTGGACGCTTCATCGGTAAACAATGTCTGCGGCATCCAGGGCATGTCCAGATGACAATCGGCTGAAACTCTCTGATATTCCATGGCGGCTCGATGCTCCCTTATGGCGAAAGAATTCCTGTCGACGATAAGACTAGGCAATTAACCGTAGGAAGATCAATCCGGGCCCGTTCCCGTTACGCCGTTTCCACATGAAGAGCGCGAATATCGGGGCGTTTCGTGATCTCCCGAATTAGCGTCCGTAGTGGACCGCCGTCGAGTGGCGAGGTCGTATCGATGGGTCCCGCCGCCTTAAGCGTGTCGTACTCTTTCGGCGCGTAGAACGCCGCCAGCAACAGATCGTCATCCGACGCGAAGGGGCCACGCTCGACGCGCAGACGGTCAAGGGCGGGCGGGACGAGCGCGCCGGGGCGGTCGGTGATCGGTTCCGCGCCGCGGGCGATCCGGTCGAACAGATTGGGGTCGATGTCGCCGGCGATCTCGCCGTAGCCGCCCAGCACGTAGCGGCGGACCTCGTCGGGGACCGTTTCGTATCGTTCGTCGCCCATCACGTTCATGATCGCCTGGGTCATTATGTATTGCGCGAAGGGGCTGACGACGATGGGGTAGCCGAGATCGGCGCGGACCCGGCCAGCCTCGTCGAGGATTTCGTCGAGCCGCCCTTCCAGTCCCAGGGTCGAGAGCTGATATTCCAGGTTCGAGATCATCCCGCCCGGCACCTGATGATGGAAGTGGAACTCGTCATATTCGTTGGGCGATCCGGTCGGCTTGTCGGCGGAGCGCGCGATGATCTCCAGCCTGGCCGCGGCTTCCTCCACCAGATCGAGATCCACCGGCACGTCGAAACCCCGGCGGCGGCAGTTGCGCGTGAACAGCTCGCTCGGCGGGTGCGAGGCGGCGTTTGCCAGGGTCGAGGTCGCGGTATGCACCGTGTCGACGCCGTGGCCGACGGCCTGCAGCGCGACATAGGGGCCGAGGCCGGACAAGCAATGCGTATGGAGTTGCAGCGGCAATTCGCCGATGGCCTCTTTGATCGCCGGGGCCAGGGTGACGATCCGTTCCGGCGTCAGCAGCCCGCTTGGGTCTTTGATGAACACGCCGTCGACGCCGTGCGCGACCAGCTCCTTCGCCTTCGCCGCGTAATAGGCATCCGTGTGCACCGGCGAGTAGGTGTAGACGAGCCCCGGCACCGTATGGAGACCGAGATTGCGCGCCGTGCGGATCGGGATTTCCAGATTGCGGATGTCGTTCAGCGCGTCGTAGGGCGTGTGATAGCGCATGCCGTTGGCAACGAAGCGCTCCGCCGCCAATTCGACCACATCGTCGGCGAAGAACTCGAAGGTGAACAGACTCTGCCCGCGCGTGTGAATGATCAGCGGCGTTTCCGTGACCCATTCGCTGAGAATGCGCATGCGCTCCCACGGGTCTTCGTGCAAGTAGCGTACGCAGACATCGAACACCGCGCCGCCGACCAGATCGATGGCCTCGAACCCCGCGCGGTCGAGCAGCGGCGCCACATCGCGCATCATCCCCGTCGTCATGCGCGTCGCCCACAGACATTGATGCGCATCGCGCAGAGTCAGATCGATCAGATTGACGGTCTTGCTCATGCCGCGCGATCCTTCGCGCGCGCCTCGACCCAGCCGGTATGGATATTGCCCGCCTGAAACTCGGGATCGTCGAGCAGATCGAGATGGAACGGGATCGTGGTCTTCACGCCTTCCACGGTGAACCGGCTAAGCACGATGCGCGCCTTCGCCAACGCGTCCGCTCTGTCTTCGCCCTGCACGATCAATTTGCCGAGCAGAGAGTCGTAGAAGGTCGGCACCTGGTAACCAGGATAGACATGGCTGTCGAGCCGAATACCTGCGCCGGATGGCGGCCGCCACCGTTCGATCCGCCCGGGGCTGGGCGCAAACCCTTGCACCGGGTCCTCCGCATTGATGCGGAACTCGATGGTGTGACCTACAGGCGGTGGCGGAGCATCGAAGGGGAGCCCCTGCCCGTCCGCGATACGAAGTTGTTCGCCCACGAGGTCGACACCAGTCAGCATCTCCGTCACCGGGTGTTCGACCTGGATACGGGTGTTCATCTCGATGAAGTAGAAACCCTTGTCCGCCGGATCGTAGAGAAACTCCACCGTGCCCGCACCTCGATAGTCGATCCCGCGCGTCAACATGACCGCCGCATCGCAAATCTCCTTGCGCGTCGCATCGTCGAGCACGGGTGACAGCGCCTCCTCGACCAGTTTTTGGTGGCGGCGCTGTGTACTGCAGTCGCGCTCCCACAGATGCACCGCGTTCCCTTTCCCGTCGCCCAACACCTGCACCTCGATGTGCCGGACTTTGGAGAAGTACCGTTCGAGATAGACACCGCCATCGCCGAACGCCGCCGCCGCTTCCGCCGTTGCCTGCTGGAACAGTCCTTCGAACGACGCCGCGTCTTCGACCACACGCATGCCCCGCCCGCCGCCGCCAGCGCGCGCTTTGAGCAGAACCGGAAAGCCAACCTCACGCACCGCATCAGCCGCCGCCGCGGCGTCGGTGAAACTGTCCTCGGACCCCGGCACGACCGGAACGCCTAACCGCATCGCCGCGCGCCGCGCTTCCGCCTTGTCGCCCATCGTGTGAATGGATGCCGCGCTCGGCCCGATGAAGGTCACGCCATTGTCTTCGCAGGCTGTCGCAAAGGCGGCGTTCTCCGCCAGGAAACCGTAGCCAGGGTGGATCGCATCGCAACCCGACGCCTTCGCGACATGAAGGATCGCGTCGCTGTTCAGGTAGCTGCGCAGCGGCGGCGCTGGTCCGATGCAAACCGCCTCGTCCGCCGCCCAGATATGCGGCGAGTTCGCGTCCGGCTCGGAATAGACCGCAACGGTGCTGAGCCACGCCTTGCGGCAGGCGCGGATGACGCGCAGGGCGATCTCTCCCCGGTTGGCAATCAAGACCTTTTGCACGGTGTCTTCCCGGTTTCGACAGGCTGAGTTTCAAGGCAGTATAAGGGGGCATACCGGAATGTGGAGCCCAGCGTGTCCCTATCACCCACCGAAATCGCCAATATCGAACGCGCCATCAAAGACAGCAGCCTGACGGAAGTTCACATTGAACAAGATGGCGAGCGTATTGTCATTGGCAGTGCTGCTAGCGTCGCGCGCCCTCCCCCGGAACCTATTGCCGTCACAGCGCCCGCGGTCGGGACGATCTCCGATGTTTCGAGATCCATTGAGGATCACGTGACAGCTGGCGATCAATTGGCCAGCTTAAATGTTCTCGATACGGCGCTGCCGATACAAGCGCCCACGTCAGGCCGCATCGCGGCGATCCTTGTCGAGGACGGCAGCCTTGTCTCTTATGGCGCAGAATTATTCCTGATCGAACCGGAGGAAACCATATGAACGACATTTTCGACATCGAAGGGCGTTCGATCCTGATTGCTGGCGCCGCCGGCGGCATCGGTTCGGGGATAGCGGCCGAGCTCGCGCGGCGCGGTGCGCGGCTCACGCTCGCCGATATCGATGGTGCAGCAGCGACAAGCCACTGCGAAAGTTTACCTGGCACGGGCCACAAGGCCTGCCGCCTCGACGTCACGGATGAAGCGTCCTGCGCCACCGCCGTCGAAGCCGCTATTTCAAACGGTGGCGGTTTGGATGGAGTACTGAATGCGGCAGGCATTCTCAGGGTTTCTCCAGCGCTCGATCTGCCGCTGGACGACTTCACCGCCAGCATGAACATCAACGTCACCGGCTCACTGCTGCTCGCGCGGCAGGCCGGCAGGGTCATGATCGAACAGGGCGGCGGCCAGATCGTCACCATCGCGTCGGTCTCCAGCATGGTCGCCAATCCGAACTACGCGGCCTACGCGGCCAGCAAGGCGGCCCTGTCGCAGCTTACCCGGGTGCTTGCGGTCGAATGGGCCGAGCATCAGGTGGCGGTCAACGCTATCGGCCCGGCAGTCATCCCGACGCCGCTGTCCGACCCCTTCATGGCCAAGCCCGAATATCGCGCCTTTCAGATGTCCCGCATTCCCATGGGGCGCATGGCGACGGTCGAGGATCTGCTCGGCACGGCGCTGCTGCTGCTTTCGTCGGCGGGTGCTTTCATCACCGGGCAGACGATCTATGTCGATGGCGGGCGTACCCTCGTTTAGACGAGTCCGCGACGGATCAAATTCAGGCTGACGAATACGAGCGCGACAAGCAGCCCGCGCTGGAACAGCGTTTGTGAAATATGCCGCCGCAGCCAGGTGCCGAACAGCAACCCGGCGTACAGCGGGATGCAAGCCAGCACCGATCCGATGATTTCGTCCCGTGCGATCACGCCGGTGATCACCAATGTCGCATAGAGCGGCACGATACCGATCAGGTAGAACAGTCCGATCGTCGAGATGAATTCGTCTTTCGGAAGCTTCAGCGCCACCAGATAGCTGATCGTGATCGGGCCGAACATACTGGAGACGCCGCCGAGCAGACCCGAGACGATGCCAATCACCGGATTGAGCCGGCGCTCGGCTTCCCGCGATATATCCGGCTGGATCGAAAGGAACTGCATCGCAACGAAACAAAGCAGCAGCGTCCCGACGATGACCGCAATCGTGTCGTGGTCCGCGCGGGTCAGGATCTGGGCTCCGATCAAGACCCCGGCAATCATCATGATGACCAGGGGCCAAAACCGGCGCAATGCCGCCCCGTGGCGGCCGCCCTGGAATGTCTGGAAGATATTGGAAAACAAAATGGGTGCCGCGGTAAGCGCAATCGCGGCCGGCACCGGCATGACGGTCGCCATGACCGGGATCGATATGAGCGGCAAACCGAAGCCGATAACCCCCTTCGATATCCCGGCGATAACGAACGCCACGGCAATGGTAAGAAGGGTAAACTGGTCGAATTCTGTGAAAAACATTGGTTAATGGCGGTGGCCTGAAGCGAAAAAGCGGCGTGACGCGCCACCGGCCAACATGAATACACTAGGAATCCCGCGCTTAGAAATTTATATCTTTGAGCGCCCGGTAATGAAAGCAGTACCGGAAACCGACAGTCAGCGCTTTTTGGAGACAACATAATCATGGCGGACGAAACCTGGCACCAAGTGGCCAACACGACGGAAATCAACCCCGACGACCCCAAAAAGGTCACGATCGACGGCGAGGAAATCGCCCTGTTCAACGTCGATGGCGAGATCTTCGCCACGCACAATATCTGCACGCATGCCTTTGCGTCGCTGGCCGACGGGTTCCAGGAAGGCGCGGAAGTCGAGTGTCCGCTGCATGAGGGCCGCTTCGACGTCAAATCCGGCAAGGCGCTGTGCGCTCCGGTCAGCGAGGACCTCAAGACCTACGAGGTCAAAATCGAAGACGGCGCGGTTTTCGTTAAAGCGTAGCTAAACAGGAGAGCGGACATGGGCGGCGTACTGGACGGAATTAGGGTCCTCGATTTTGGGCGTTTCATCGCGGGGCCCTGGTGCGGCGCACTGCTCGGCGATTTTGGCGCCGACGTGATCCGCATCGACAAACGGGGCGGCGGCGAAGACCGTGGCATCTTGCCGATGACCGAAGACGAAACCGGCGCAATGTTCCTGCAGATGAACCGCAACAAGCGCGGCATGACGCTCGACCCGACAAAAGCGGAAGGCCGCGAAATCCAGGAAAAGCTGGTCGCGACCGCCGACGTCGTTCTGGTCAACATGCCGGAACGGGCGCGCAAGGGCCTTGGCCTGGACTACCCGACCCTGAAAGCGATCAAGCCGGACATCATCCTGACCACGGCGACGGCGTTCGGCTCGACCGGGCCCATGTCGACCAAGGTCGGATTCGATACGGTCGCGCAGGCCATGTCGGGCGCAATGTATCTGTCGGGAACCGCCGACAGCGCGATGCGCTCCTACTATCCCTGGGTCGATTACGGCACCGCGACGCTGTGCGCGCTCGGCACCATGGCGGCGATCATGTCGCACAAGGCGACCGGTCAGGGACAGCATGTCCAGGGCTCACTGCTTGCAACCGCGCTCACCAACGCCAACTCGACCCTGATCGAACAGGCGCTGACGCAGGAGAACCGGATCGCCTCCGGCAACCGCGGCCAACTGAGCGCGCCGTCCGACTCCTTCAAGACCAGGGACGGCGAAATCATCTGCGTGGCGATCGGCGAAATCATGCACAAACGCTGGGCGGAGCTCATGGGCGAAGAGACCTGGTTAACGGACCCGCGCTTCAAGGACGACGAGGCCCGCGCCGCGCACGGCGAGATCATCAGCGAGCGGATGCAGGCCTGGTGCGGCGAGCGCACAACGGAACAGGCGCTGAAAGAACTCGAAGCGGTCCGCCTGCCGTCGGCGCCCGTCTTCACGCCGCAAGAAGCGCTCGACAACGAGCATATCCAGGAAGTCGGCTTCATGAAGGACGTCGATTACCCGGGCTTGCCGAAGCCCGCACCGATCATCGACACCCCCGTCTCGCTGTCCGAGACGCCGGGCGGCATTCACCGCCGTCCGCCGAAACTGGGCGAGCACAATGACGAAATCTTAACGGAGCTTGGCTACGATACGGCGGCTATCGCCCGCTTCCGGGAGGTCGAAGCGATCTAACCAAGTAAGGCGGTCCTTTCGCGATGAAAGAGACGCATTTCAAACTGGGCGAAACCATCTACGCGGAAGGCGAAGACAGCGATTGCGCCTACATTATCGCGTCGGGCACGGTTGAGGTTTTACGTACCGCCGGCGATACGGTGGTCCCTCTGGCGCATCTGCAGATGGGTCAGATCTTTGGTGAAATCGGCATCATCCGGAACAAGCCGCGCTCGACCACAGCCCGCGCCGCAGTAGACACGACCCTACTCACCATAACGAAGCATGATTTCGATACGGCCTTCGGCGACAAGAATCCGCTCGCGCTGACCATTCTGCGAACGCTGTGCGAGCGGTTGAGCAGCGCGACACAGCGCATCTACGAAGATCATATACATGCCGACGAGGCCGCGTTATCGGAGATCGCCGAGATCCGCCTCCGGCCCGGCTCACCGGAAATCGCCTCCCAGATCGGACAGGACGGCATCGTTGTCGACAGCTTGCCATTCGTCGTCGGCCGGCGGGCGGACGCCGCCGATGCCGCCAGCAAGAAAGAGGCGGAGCTGCTGTTGCGCGTCACCAAACAATTCGAAATAGCGCCGCGGCACTTCGTCATCGAGGAGCAGAATGGCGGCCTTGCGATACGCGACAATGGCAGCGTCCTGGGCACGCTGGTCAACGGTATCCGCATCGCACAATTCGAGCAGTCGGACAGTGCGCTTCTGAAATTAGGCATGACCGAGGTTCAAGTCGGTGGCTTGGAAAGCACGATCCGATTCAACCTGGTGGTAACGGGCAGCTGAGCGACACTGGCCTTGATTACCGAGAACGAGCGGCAATCGGCTATGCACTGTAGTACGGCTCTCCAGGACTACAGCAATTGCCGATAGCCACCCCGGTGAAATATCAACGGCGCCTCCTTGTCATCGTGCTCAAAGGCCTCCACACGGCCAATTATGATCACATGGTCGCCGCATTCGAATTCCGCGTACTTCAAACACTGGAAGACCGCGAGATTAGGTTCGATCACCGGTGCTGCGTGGATACCACGCCGATAGTCGATGTTGTGCCACTTGTCGATTTCTTCGGCGGCAAACTGGACCGACAAACATCCCTGGTCTTCCCGAAGAACATTTAGGGCAAACCCTTTTGTCGTCGCGATACGCTCGCGCGAGCGAAGCGATTTCCCAAGGCAAAAGGAAACCAGAGGCGGGTCCAACGACACGGAGGCGAAGGAGTTTACCGTGACACCGATCAGACAGCCATCGCTATCGACACCTGTCACCACGATCACACCGGTCGCAAAACACCCGAGTGCGTCGCGCAACTCGCGCGCTCCAAATTGATGCGCCTTACCGCCGGACAGGGTCATGGCACAATTCGATCCCACATTCCCAGGTCGCGCATACATATCAAAAATTAGATAACCAAGATAGCTATTTTCTGCTTGCCGCCGACAAGTGTGAGGATCGGTCAGGACAGGCCGATTCGCATATCTTTCGCTTTTGCCATCGCACCGTCGTACTGATTTACCAACCGTCGCATGAACTCGGTAACAACCAGCAATTCGGCGCGCGACATTCCGGCAAACCAGCGATCATTCACCGCACATAGCAAAGGGGCGAAATTCGTCAGTTTTTCCTGGGCTTTCGTCGTCAAACGAAGCGAAACGGCGCGACCATCATTGGAATCGATCGATTTAATCACCCATCCCGACTGAGTAAGCTGCTTTATCGTTGCCGTCACGTGCGCCGCAGCGACGTGCAAATGCTCAGCAATACTGCGAACCCGGACACTTTCCTTCCGCTCAAGATGCATCAGCGCGGTCAAAACCGAAAACTCGGCAACACTGACTCCAAGCGCCTTTGCAAGTTCGCGCCGCATCGACTGCATTCGGCCGGTCGCCGCACTGAACAAGGCAATCAGTTCTCGAAAATCACGGTCGTCCCCATCGATGACAAGTTCTTTATGGGAAACCGTAAGCGTCGAGCGTTCCGTCACGGTTTCCTTCACTTCCGAATGCGTAGACATGCGCTGTTCCCTATTGCCGAGGCGCTTGGATCGCTTGAATTCCGTCTTTGGGGCCATTGATCCTTCTTTGTATCGAACGGATCGCCAATTTGACACGACAGCAAATTAAATAATATTATTAGCTATCTTACATTGCAATTTAATAAATGCTCTTCACAGCTTATCGACGAATTGGGGAGTTTCGAGACATGGCTCGCAGCGGATCGCAGTTCCTGAGTGGCCTCGATGACGGGCGCACCATATTTATCAACGGTGAAAGGGTGGAAAGGGTCACGGAGCATCCGGCGTTCAAGAATGCCGCACGTTCGATCGCCGACCTTTACGACTTCCAGAGCAAGCCTGAAAACGTGGACGCGATGACGTTCGCATCGCCCAAGACCGACACCCGCGTGAGCCGGATGTGGCAGCTGCCGACCTGTTATGACGATTTGGTCGCGCGCCGCGAAGCGCTGACCGCCTGGGCGGAAAGCCATTTCGGTTATATGGGACGATCGCCTGATCATGTCGCTTCCACACTCGCCGCCTTCTACATGGGCAGCGACGTCTACGAGGAGCATGGTGCCGAGCGAGCGCAGGCCGTGCGGGACTATTACGAATATGCACGAGACCGCGACCTCTACCTATCCTATGTCATTATCGACCCTCAGGGCGACCGCTCGAAGTCCCGCGGCGAAGGCGGTAACGCCGATCTGACCGTTTCGGTCTGCGGTGAGGATTCCGAGGGCATCACGCTGAGGGGTGCCAAGATGCTGGGCACCGGTGCGGTCCTGTCGGACGAAATCCTGGTTTCCACGTTACGGCCGATGAAGGACGGTGAGGAAAAATGGGCGTTCACCGCGATGCTGCCCATGAATGCACCCGGACTGAAGATCCTGTCCCGACGATCTTACGAAGCCGCGGCAACATCGGACTTCGATTACCCTCTTTCGGCACGGTTCGATGAAAACGACGCGCTGATCTTCTTTGACGACGTGAAGGTTTCCTGGGACCGCGTCTTCGTGAACGGCAACATCCGGACTCAGTTCGCGCAGTGGCACAGCACGCCCGCACATTCCTATCAGAACTATCAGGCGGAAATCCGGCTGATGGTAAAACTGCGTTTTCTGGTCGGGCTGGCGCGCCGCATCACCGAGACGACCGCATCGATCAACTTTCCGCAGGTCGTCGAGACGCTGGGCGAGCTTTCCTCGCAGTTGCAGATCATCGAGGCTTTCGTCTCGGCCATGGAGGTGAAGGGTTGGCGTTACGGCGACTATTATCTCCCCGATCGGGAGTTGCTTTACGCCTCACAAGTGCAATCGCAGTCGCTTTATCCAAAGGTTGTTCAGACCCTCCGCGATCTGGCCGGCGGCGGTATGATCATGCTGCCGTCCTCCGTCGAGGATTTCGCCAATCCGGAGCTGGCGTCGTTGATCGGCCGGTCGCAATACTCGCCGACCACGGACTCCATCGGCCGGGTGAAACTGTTTAAGCTGGCCTGGGACGCCGTCGGCTCGGAGTTCGGGTCGCGGCACCATCAGTACGAAATGTTTTATTCGGGACCCAAGGTCGTCACCACCGGCATGGCTTTCCGCACCTTCGACTGGGACAGGGCGACGGCGTTGACCGATCGTTGTCTTGAAAGTTTCGACCTGCCCGCGACGGCAGCGGAATAAATTAGCGACGGGAGTTTTTCAACTATGGCAGATCTGGATATCGCAGGCCTGACAGTACCGCCCGGAACCCGCAGGCGGCATGAAATCGAACTCGTGGAACTGGCCGACGGTACGAAAGTGTCGATCCCGCTCGATATCATCAATGGCGGCGAACCGGGCCCGCGCCTTTATCTCGGAGCCGCGATTCATGGCGATGAAGTGGACGGGGTCGCGATCCTATTCCGCGCACTCGCCGATATCGACCCCGCTCGATTGCGGGGCAGCATCGTTTGCGTCCCGGTACAGCATCCGCTGTCGTTCCATGCCGACCATCGATTGCCGATTTCCCAGTTCATGAAGTCACCGCTCGATCAGGCGCCGGCTGACGCCTGGACCTGCTTTCCCGGGGCGGCGGACGGTAATCTGGCGCAAATTCTCGCCGCCACACTCTTCGACATGATCTCGAAATGCGATTGGGCCGTGGACATTCACACGCCAACACGCGGCGGCCGCTATGTGCCGATCGCGATTCTGCCGCACCCCAGCCTCGGCGAAGCGCACGGCCGGGCCGAGGAAATGGCCCACGCCTTCGGTAGTGGTTGGATCATGCGTACGGATTCTGGTTTTTACGTGTCAGACGGGATCTTGTGTGTGGAGGCGACACGGGCTGGCGTTCCCTGCTTCACGTTTGAAACCGGCGAGGGCGGCAGGCTTGAGGAAGAGGTCGTGGACGGCGGCGCCTCTTATATCCAAAACGTCATGAAGTGGCTCAACATGATCGATGGCGATCCCATCCCCGCACAACAAACCTACGTCATGCGCGAGTTCCTCGGCCTGCGGGCGCAACGCGGCGGGCTGCTCTTCAACCGGGCCAAGCTCGGCGATCTGGTCAAAGCCGGCGACACGCTCTGTTCCATCTTCAACATCTATGGTGACGAAGTGGAAACGATTGTCGCGCCGGAGGATGGCGTTTTCGTCAGGACGACGACGCTTTCCACGGTCTCGCGTGGCGAACGGGCGGCGACTCTGGGCCTGCTGTGAGCGGGACATCCGACCGGGAACGTCTCGCCGCGCGGGTCGACGAACTGCAAGACAAGGTCGTGGCATTCTGCAGCGCATTGGTCAAAACCGACAGTCAGAACCCTCCGGGCGACACGACAGCGCTCGCGGCGATGATCGAAGACCGGTTGCGGGATGTGCCCGGCGTCCAATTGCGCCGCGTCGTAGCAAAGGAGCCGGCCGTCAATCTGGTCGCCAAGCTGTCCGGCAAGGGGCCTGGACGCCGGCTCGTCTTCAACGGGCATCTCGATACCTTCCCGATCGGCGATGCGACAGCCTGGTCGAAGCCGCCGCTGGGCGGCACGATCGAGAACGGCCGGATCTATGGGCGTGGCGCCAGCGACATGAAAGCGGGCATCGCCGCCTCGGTCATGGCGTTTTTGCTGCTGGCTGAGTTTCGGGAGTCCTGGTCCGGCGAGGCCGTACTCGCCCTGGTCGGTGACGAGGAAACCGGCGGCGTCTGGGGCACGCAGTATTTGCTTGCCAATGTCGAAGAGGCGGTCGGCGACGCCATGATCAACGGCGACGCGGGGTCTCCCCTGGTCGCGCGGATCGGCGAGAAGGGCAATCTTTGGGTAAAGGTGACCGCGACCGGAGTACCCAATCACGGCGCGCATGTACATCTCGGGCGCAACGCGATTGAGACTTTGCTCGGAGCGCTGGAACCGATACTGGCGCTACGCGACACACCCTGCCCGCTTCCCGATGCGATCGCGGAAACGATACGCACGGCGAAACCGATCTCGGAACCACTGTCGGGGACCGGAGAGTCCGACACCCTGCAGCGCATCACCGTCAATCTCGGCCAAATCGACGGCGGTCTCAACATCAACACCATTCCTGACACGGCGAGCGCCCTGCTCGACATCCGCCTGCCGCCCGGCGTCGCGATCGCCGAGGTACAAGCGCGGATCGCCGCGGCGCTCGACCCGCTTCCCGATATCAGCTGGGAAGTTCTGTCGGCGTGCGAACCGAACTGGACCAATCCCGATCATGAACTGGTCCGGCTGATCCGAGACAACGCGCGCGCGGCGACCGGCGAGGAAGTCGCCGTCAATCTGCGGCCCGGCTTCTCCGACGCGCGTTTCTACCGTCAGAGCGGTGTCCCGTCGGTCGTCTATGGAGTCGCTGCAAACAATATGGGCGGGGCCGACGAGTACGCGACCATCGACGATTTGCGCGCGGTGTTCGCGGTGCACGCGCTGGCGGCATTCGACTACCTATCGACAGTATCCTAATCGCCCGATCGCCGGATTGCGCGTTACCGCACACCACCCCATACTACGCGCCTTCCCCAACAAGAGCTTATGAGAGGCAGACATGGCACGCGGCATTATTACGGCACCCCAACCCGAGGCGGTCGAAGCCGGCGCCGTCGTCATGATGAACGGCGGAAACGCGGTGGATGCCGCCATCACCTGCGCCCTGGTACAGAATGTCGTCGACCCGCAAATGTGCGGCATCGCCGGCTTCGGCACCATGCATCTGTATCTGCCGAAAAAGAACTTTCACGGCTTCATCGACTTTCACACCCGTGCGCCCGCATCCGTCAAGGAAGACATGTGGGAAGACCTTATCGTTGGCGAATCGCGCGACGGATTTGGTTTCTTCCTGAAAGGACGTGTGAACGAAGTCGGCTACCAGTCGGTCATGGTCCCGGGCAGCCTCAAGGCCTATTACGAGGCCGTCGCCGAGCATGGCACGATGGACTGGAAGGATATTTGCGCCCCGGCCATCAAGCATGCCGAAGACGGTTTTGTCGTCCGCCCCCACGTCTACGATTTCTGGGTCAAGAAACACGATAACGGACGCATTCCCAGCATCGACAAGATGAAATCGACCCCGGCAGGACGCCGTATCTATTTCGACGAGAACGGCGACATCGCGAAAGTCGGCAGCGTCGTCAAGAATCCGGACATGGCCCGCACCTTGCGGCGCATCGCGGACGGCGGCGCGGACATCTTCTATTCCGGCGAAATCGCCGAAGAGATCGCCGCCGACATGGCGCAACATGGTGGCCTGCTGACCTACAAGGACCTAAAGAACTACAAGACCAGCCGGGTCGAGCCGCTGTGGTCGGACTATCGCGGCTACCGGGTTTCCACCAACCAGCCGCCAGGTGGCGGGATCATGGTGCTGGAGATGCTGAACATCCTGGAGAATTTCGACCTCGCCGCCATGGGTCACAACTCGCCGGAATATATCCGCGTGGTCAGCGAGGCGATGAAATACGCGACCATCGATAAGGACACCCGCGTCGGCGACCCGCTGTTCGTCGACGTGCCGTTCGACGAACTGCTCGACAAGAGTTACGCCAGCAAACTGGCAGCGGCGATCAAGGCCGGCGAAATCTCTCATGTCGAGCGGCTGAAAGAAGTCCCTGAATCGCAGGACACCACCCATGTCTGCACGCTCGATGCCGACGGCAACGCGGTTACCATGACCCACTCGCTCGGCATGCCCTCCGGCGTCGTCACCGATGGCCTCGGTTTCATGTACAATGGCTGCATGAGCGTGTTCGACCCCAGGCCGGGCCGCGCGGGATCACTCGCCCCCGGAAAGGGCCGCTTCACCGCCATGTCGCCGACCATCGTCTTCAAGGGCGACGAACCGCATATCGTCATCGGCGCGCCGGGCGGCACGTTCATCACCATGGGCGTCCTGCAAGGCCTCCTCAATAGTCTCGATTTCGGCATGTCGATCAGCGACGCCATAGCCGCACCACGTTTTTCCACCAACAGCGACACGGTCGATGTGTGCAACCGCATCCCGCGCTTCGTCACCGACGAATTGGAGAAAATCGGCTATCCCGTGGCGCGCAGCTACCTCTCCTATCATTTCGCCGGCGTGCACGGAATCCGGATCGACGACGGTGTCTGGACCGGCGCTGCCGACCCGGGACGCGACGGCATGGCGCTGACCGTCTGAACCTTCGCCGAGGGCACCCGAATGACACACGGTATGATTTCCGCACCGCAGCCGGAGGCGGTCGAGGCCGGCGCGTTGATGATGAAATGCGGCGGCAACGCCATCGATGCCGCCGTCGCTTGTGCGCTGGTGCAAGGCGTCGTCGACCCGCTGATGTGCAGCATTGCCGGCGTTGGCATGATGCAGATCTACATGCCGAAAGACGGCGTACATGAGTGCATCAATTTTGCCGGAAAGGCCCCTGCCGCGGCACGCGAGGATATGTGGGCCGATCTGATCGAAGGCGAAACCCGCGACGGCTTCGGCTTCCGGCTACGGGGCCGCGTGAACGAGATGGGCTATCAATCGATCTCAGTGCCGAGCAGTCTGAAAGCCTATTGGGAAGCAGCGACAGCCTATGCGTCAATGGATTGGGCGGATTTGGTACAACCGGCGATCGATCATGCCGAAGCCGGCTTCCTGGTTCGTCCAACAGTGCACGCCTACATTACGCAGCAAGAATCCAGCCTGGGCCGCGTCGACAATATCGACAAGCTGAACGCCTTCGAAGCGACTCGGAAGCTCTTCTTCTCCGAGGATGGCACGTTGCGGGAACCTGGCGCGCGCATTCCAAACCCAAATTATGCGCAAACGTTGCGGCGGATCGCGGCTGAAGGCGCAGAAATCTTCTACTCCGGCGAGATAGCCGAGGAAATCGCCGCTGAAATGGCGAGGAACGGCGGGCTGATCGCGCTGGACGATCTGAATAGCATGACGACAACGCACACGCCGCCGCTGTGGGGCGAATACAACGGCTATAAATTCGCGACAAGCCAACCGCCCGGGGCGGGATTGGTCCTGATCGAGATGCTGAACATTCTGGAGAATTTCGATTTGGCATCGCTCGGACACAATTCGCCCGATTACATCCGTATTCTGGCGGAAGCGATCAAATACGGGATCATCGACAAGGCGGCCTATATGGGCGATCCGGCCTTCGTCGATATCCCCGTCGACCGCCTCACCGGCAAGGCGCACGCTAAGGCCCTGGCCGAAAAAATAGAGTCCGGCGCGCACGCCCATGTCGAACGAATGCCCATTGCTCCGGAATCGAAAGACACGACGCAGGTCTCCACCATCGATGAGCACGGCAATGCGGTAACCATGACCCATACGCTTGGCATGCCGTCCGGTGTGATCAGCGAAAATCTGGGGTTCATGTATAACGGCAGCATGGGCATCTTTGACCCGCGGCCAGGCCGGGCCGCGTCCATCGCACCGGGCAAGGGCTATACCAGTTCGATGACGCCGACGATCGTATTTCGCGACGACAATCCCTATATCGTCATCGGCGCGCCCGGCGCGACGCACATCACCCTCGGCGTCATGCAGGTGATCCTGAACATCCTCGAGTTCGGCATGCCAATATCGGACGCCATCGCGGCCCCGCGTTTCTCCGTCACCAGCAATGCTATCGACGTCAGCAACCGAATTCCGCGCTACATCACCGACCAGGTAGAAGAAATGGGCTATGAAGTGCGCCGAAGTCCGAACAGTTATGGCTTCGCCGGTGTCCATGGCGTCATGAACGACAATGGCGTTCTCTCCGGCGCCGCCGACCCCGGGCGGGACGGCATGGCGCTCGGTGTCTAACCGGGTTAGCGAGTAGATGACAGCTATCTCATCCGACGCGCCGCAACGAAGCCTGTTCCGGCTCGTCCTGACGGTCTTCCTGCCCTTCGCCGGCGGCTATTTCCTTTCCTATCTGTACCGCTCGACAAATGCCGTCATAGCGCCACAGCTCATCGACGAAGTCGGGCTGAGTGCGGGCGATCTCGGCATGATCACATCGGCTTATTTCCTCGCATTCGCGGCGGCGCAGGTACCGCTCGGCCTCCTGCTCGATCGTTTTGGGCCGCGGCGCGTTCAGGCAACCTTCCTGCTGTTTGCCGCGCTCGGCGCCGTCCTGTTCGCTATCGGGCATAGCAAGGAGATCCTTGCCATTGCGCGTGGGCTGATCGGTCTCGGTGTGGCCGGCGGTTTGATGGCATCCTTCAAGGCGATCACGCTCTGGTTTCCGGAACGCCGCTGGCCGCTGGTCAATGGGTGTTTCATGGGGATGGGCGGCCTCGGCGCCGTTGCCGCGACTGCACCGCTCGAAGCGGCACTGGGTTATACGGATTGGCGGGGAGTCTTCCTCGGTCTCGCGGCGATCACGGTTGGCGTCTCGGCGATCATCTTTCTAACCGTTCCCGAAAAGGAGGAACGGCCGAAGCGGTCGTCGCTCTACGCGCAGTTGGAAGGATTGCGCCACATCTATGCAGACCGCCTCTTCTGGCGCTATGCCCCGCTGACCATTACGGCGTTGGCTGCGAATATGGCGATACAATCGCTATGGGCCGGCCTATGGCTGAAAGACATTGCCGGGCTCGAGCGCGTCGATGTCGCCAACTATCTGTTCGTGCTCACCGCGGCGATGACCGTGGGATTTGTCTCGAATGGCGTTGTCGCGGATTTCCTGGAACGGTGGAATGTCGGGCTTGGAAAGATCGTCGGCTGGGGCATGGTGGTCTTCTTGGGATCGCAGGCCGCCATAACCTTCGAGTTGGACCCGACGGGAGTCTGGCCGTGGATCCTGTTCGGTTTGACGATGAATATCGTGGTGCTGGCCTATCCGCTGCTGAGCCGCCATTTTCCGTTGGAATACGCCGGGCGCGTAAATACGGGGCTGAACGTATTGGCATTTAGCGGGGTCTATATTGCGCAATATGGTATCGGCGCCATTATCGATCTCTGGCCGCCGGCGGCCGATGGCAGCTACCTGCCGGAGGCGTATCGCGCCGCATTCGGCACTTTTTTGGCGCTGCAAGCGGTCGCGTTTCTCTGGTTTCTGGTGCCCGCAAAACGAAAGGCAATGGCCGACGACAGCCGTTGATGGACTTGGCATTGGACCTTCCATAGACTTTCCGAGACAGGACACAACCGAGAAGGCGACACCATGCCAGAGCACGATCTGATCCTCTGCAACGGCCAGGTGGTGACGCTGGACAGCGCATCACGAACCGTCGAAGCCGTCGCTGTGACGGGCGGCAGGATTACAGCAGTTGGAACGACCGAGGACGTGATTGGAAGCAAAGGCCGGACGACCCGCGTGATCGACCTTGACGGCCGTACCGCGTGCCCGGGATTTTACGACACCCACGCCCATATGGACCGCGAAGGGCTCAAGGCGCGCGGCGGCTATTCTCTCGCCGGCCGGCATTCGGTCGCCGCCATTGTGAAGGCCGTTAAAAGCGCGGTCGCGCGCACGCCCAAGGGCGAGTGGATCATCTTCATGCCCATGGGGACGCCGAAGCTGAGTTATATCAGCCGGCCCGACCAGTTGGAGGAAGGCCGCTTCCCGACGCGCCACGATCTGGATGCGGTCTCGCCCGACAATCCGGTTTACATCCGCGTGCCGTGGGGTTGGTGGGTGCACCGGCCGTTCGTCTGCGTCGCCAATTCAGCCGCGTTGAGTCTCGCCAGGATCAACCGAGAGACCGAGGCGCCCTATAACGTCGAAATCGTTAAGGATAATGGGGAACCTAACGGCGTCTTCCTCGACCGCTCCTACGCGCCGGTGATCGAGTACACGCTGTTTCGCTGCGCTCCTCGTCTCACTTTCGAGGACCGCGTCGCGGGATGCCGTCTCGGCGCCGCCGCTTATGCCGCTGCAGGTACCACGAGCATTTACGAGGGCCACGGTCTCACTCCGGCGATCCTGGAAGCGTACCGCCGGGTCTACGAGGACGGCGACCTGACGGTGCGGGTCAATCTGCCGCTCAGCGTGCCTGGCGCCTCGGTCGACGACCAGCGAATGGTAGAAATCCTCGATGAATGGTCTGGGCGCCTCGCGGGGCGCGGGCACGGCGACGACATGTACCGAATCGAGGGGATATGCGTCGACGTCGCCAACGACAAGGCCGCCGCGATCATCGGCGAGGACTATCCTTACGAAGCGTTGGCCGGTCATTTCTATCATTCGCTACCGCACGAGCGGTTCGTCGAAATCGGCGTCCAGGCGGCGCGGCGCGGTATGCGGCTGAACTGCCTTATCTGCTACGACCTGGAGCGGGTGCTCCGCGCGTACGAAGCAATCGACGCACAGGTGCCGATCCGCGACAAGCGGTGGGTGATGATCCACGTCATCGAAGCGACACCGGATCAGATCCATCGCATGAAGGCGCTCGGGGTAATCGCCACTGTAACGCCGAACTTCATGTATATGGCAAGCGACCGCTTCAATCTGCACGAGATCGGCGAAACCGCGATGCCGATCCGCGCGTTGATCGATGCCGGCGTGCCGGTCTCGCTTTCATCCGACAACGTGCCCTATTCGATGCTCTGGACGATGTGGGAGGCGCTCGCCCGGTGGGATGCGGATTCCGGGCGCCGTATCGGCCAAAGTAACCTGACGCGCGAAGAGACGCTCAGGATGATCTGCCAGACCGGCGCGTTGGTGACATGGGAGGAAGATCGGAAGGGCACGCTCGAGGTCGGAAAGCTGGGCGATATCGTCGTGCTGGACGACAACCCGCTCACCTGCGAAGAAGACTGCTTGAAGGACATTCGCGTCGAACATACCTTCCTTGGCGGCCGCGAAGTCTTCGGTCCCGGCATGGTCGATCCGGGTCCTATCGACGGCCCGGATCCTGAGTAAGAAGCCGGGCCCGCGTCTTATGCGCGGACCCGGCAACCTATCTCCCTAAAACTGCGCCGTTTCCGTCGATCCGGCCATGGCCGTGGTCGAGGAGCGTCCGCCGGCGGCCGTATCGGCCACCGCATCGAAGTACCCGGTTCCAACCTCGCGCTGATGCCGGGTGGCGGTGTAGCCTTCGGACTCGGCCGCAAACTCGGCCTGCTGCAGTTCCGAATAACCCGCCATGCCACGCTCGCGATAAGACTTCGCCAGCTTGAAGGTCGCCAGGTTGAGGCTGTGGAACCCGGCCAGGGTGATGAACTGATACCTGTAGCCCATCGCCGCGATCTCGCGTTGGAACGTTGCCATATCGTCTTCACTGAGATGGCTTGCCCAATTGAACGACGGTGAGCAGTTATAGGCCAGCATCTGATCGGGATATTCGCTCCGGATCGCTTCGGCATACCGGCGCGCTTCGTCCAGATCGGGTGTCGAGGTTTCGCACCAGATCAGATCGGCATAGGGCGCGTAGGCCAGGCCGCGCGCAATGGCGCACTCGATACCCCCGGTCATCCGGTAGAAGCCTTCCGCCGTGCGTTCGCCGGTGAGGAAGGGCTGATCGCGCTCGTCGATGTCGCTGGTGATCAGCCGTGCGGCGTCGGCGTCGGTACGCGCCATGATGACCGTCGGCACACCCATCGTGTCCGCCGCCAGACGCGCCGCGTTCAGTGTGCGAATAAAGGTCCGCGTCGGCACCAGGACCTTGCCGCCCAGATGGCCGCATTTCTTCTCGGACGCCAATTGGTCTTCAAAGTGGATACCTGCCGCGCCGGCCTCGATCATGGCCTTGGCCAATTCAAAAGCATTCAGCGGACCGCCGAAACCGGCCTCCGCGTCGGCGATGATCGGCAGCAGATAGTCGGTGTCGTCCGTCGACTCGCCATTGGCGCGCTCGAGATGCTCGATCTGGTCCGCGCGCAGCAATGCCTGGTTCATGCTGCTGATGACTTTCGGCACACTGTCGACCGGGTAGAGGCTCTGGTCGGGATACATCGCGCCAGCACTGTTCGCATCCGCCGCGACCTGCCAACCGGAGAGATAGATCGCTTTCAAGCCGGCCTTTGCATGCTGCACCGCCTGATTGCCCGTGAAGGCGCCGAACGTCGGCACATAGTCCTCGGTCTGCAGCAGTTTCCAAAGCTTGCGGGCCCCCATCTCCGCCAAGGTATGCCGGATGCGGATCGAGCCTGTCAGCCGGCGCACGTCTTCCGCCGTATAGTCGCGTTGTACCTGATCCCAGCGGCCCGGATCGGCGCAGGGCCACGAACCTTTGTCGCCCGACGGGCTGCACTGTGCATCGCCATCGGTTTTGAGGGAAATACCGTTATCGGCTCGGGACAGGTTTTCCTCGATCTCCGTCTTCAAATTGCGAATTTGGTCGTGCATGATCTCTCTCATTTCTTGGTTTGGCGGGGCGCCGTTTCAGTGGAGAGATAAAATTACAAACCTGACATGAAATCAATAATGACTTGTTAGACAACGATTATTCGTGTAACAAAAAGAAAATTGACGATTTTCAAACTGTAAATTTTGTAAATTTAGATGAACCGATGGCCGATAAACCGACAAGCAAGACCCTCAAATTAGGCGCTAAAATCAAGCGTTTGCGCCGCGCTGCC